>Ga0114922_10000098_pt1 | contig 75786 bp, 63 predicted proteins | sample AartaG_FD_100975 | JGI IMG/M metagenome (GOLD analysis project Ga0114922, IMG submission 100975) | Deep subsurface microbial communities from Aarhus Bay to uncover new lineages of life (NeLLi) - Aarhus_00045 metaG | ecosystem: Environmental > Aquatic > Marine > Oceanic > Sediment | place...
AGGATATTCAACCAATTATTTTCTTCACAAAGTTGATTCCTACAGACCGAGATAAGCGGCGGGTGGTGAGGAATTAATAAGTGAAAGTCAATCGTTAGAGAAATTAAAGTTGTCCGCCTGCCCTATATTGGGCTGTGGCTGATTGATAATTGATGAATGATTCCGTCAAAAGGCGCCGGATTTCGTTCCGTCCAAGGAAGGCCGGATCTTCGACAAACAGATGCCGGATATGCGACTTCGATATTGATTATTTCTCTGCGTTCTCCGCGGTTAAATCTTTTCGTGCCAATTCGTGAAAACCTGTCCTGAGCGAACCTGTCCTGCCTGCCCCGGCCCAAATAGCCTTTATTTGGTGCGGGGAGTTCTATCGAACGGGTCGAATGGATCCGTGGTTATATCTCTATGTGCCTTGTGCCTTTTCGCGGCGCACTTTCTCTGTGCTCACCACTTGCTTCATCTATCCTAATCCAATAATAAGTCTTCCCACAATGCCCCTCATAAACCTCATGCGAGGGTTGCCAACGTGGAACAATATGCTATAATACAGGCGTTTTCTTGTTCACCATCAATCTTTATGGAATTTCACAGGGAATATTTCGATGGCCGATACAACAACTGGAATACTTAAATGTGTCAGCAAACGGCAGTTTGCGGTCAGGACGGCCGACCGGTCTTATCGGGCGGGCCTGGCCGAAGTGATGGTCCACCCGGATTTAAATCGCCGACTTTCCCTCACCGAAGGAGCAGCCGTCACAGGTCAGGTCGAGCGAAAGAGAGGCGAATCAAGGTTGGTGTCAATCGAGTCCCTGGGCGGCATGCAGCCGGAGGACTTTCTCAAACGCCCGCGATTTTCCAATCTGGTGGCAATCGACCCGCACGAACGATTTGACCTCGGCGCTTGCGGCCTTGACAGCATGCGTATCGTAGACCTCATCGCACCGATTGGCAAGGGCACTCGCCAACTGATTGTCTCGCCGCCCAAGGCGGGAAAGACCATCCTGCTGGAACAGACAATCCAGGCGATTCGCCATTGTTCGGCCCAAAGCCGCATCATCGTGCTGTTGGTGGATGAGCGGCCTGAGGAAGTCACCCACTTTCGAAGGGTTGTGGAGGGCACCGAAGTCGTCGCCAGCACCAACGACCACGATGCCGACGAACACGCCGAGCTCGCAGAGCTGATACTTGCCCATGTACAAACAGAACTGGAATGCGGCCGTGAGGTCGTTCTGTTGATAGATAGTCTCACGCGGCTGGGAAGAGCGTTCAACAGCAGGACCAGGCGCCGAGATGCAAAACGCCGCCAGACTATGAGCGGCGGACTGGAAGCCGGCATACTGGAAGTACCACGTCGTCTGTTCGGACTGGCACGTAACATCGAAAACGGAGGCTCGGTCACTATCATCGCAACGTGCCTGATTGATACCGGGTCGCGAATGGATCAACTGATATTCGAAGAGTTCAAGGGAACGGGCAACAGCGAGATTGTACTCGACCAGTCCCTGGCTGAGGCCAGGATTTTTCCTGCGATCAACATCCCCGCCAGCGGTACACGAAAGGAGACCAGGCTATACAGCTCGGACCATGCCGGCGGTTTGGCCACGCTCCGCCGCGTTTTGTCAAGCTACGGGGCAAGGGGGGCCATGGACTCTCTTTTCAAGTTACTCAGGAAGTACCCGACAAACGAGGAGTTTCTGGAAGAAATGTAAGGTGTCTGCCTGCCCCGTTTGGGGTAGATTTTCTGGGTCGGTAAAGCGAGGACAACCACTTATTAAAGGATGGATGCCCAGCTAAATGGTGCGGAATATCGCACCCTACATGCCTATTGATTGTTTCTCTGAGCCTTCTGTGGCTAATTTTTCTTCGTGCCTTTGTGTCTTAGTGGCAATACTCTTTTACAGATTGGGCAGGTTATGTTCTTTGCTTACCTGTTTTAATTGCTCAAGAAGCTCAGTCAAACTCTGGCTGATGACATCGGTATCGCTGCAAACGGCCATAAAATTTGTGTCGCCGTCCCAGCGTGGGACAAGATGGATGTGGAAATGGTCGGGCAGGCCGGCGCCGGCGCATCGGCCGAAGTTCATCCCGACATTAAAGCCGTGCGGCTTTATCACCAGCGACAGGGCCTTTTGCGATTCACGGACTAATTTCATCAGTTCCAATAGTTCATCGTCGCTTGACATTTGGAGGTCGGGAATGTGCCGGAGAGGCGCTATAAGTAGATGGCCGTTGTTGTAGGGGTAGCGGTTCAGTATTACGATGCTTTTGGACGAGCGCCACAGCACAAAGTTTTTATCATCGTCGCCGGGGCTTTTGCAGGCTTGGCAGATAAAGCAATCGCCGCCTTTGTCAAGGCCCTGAATGTAATTGATTCGCCACGGCGCCCATAGATTTTTATTTTCCAATCTCCAATTACCTCACCAGATACCAATCAATTGATAAGCTGCATAGTAATTTTTTGTTCGATAGTTATTTGTGGACTTGGCCCAAGAGGACCCGGTAGAACGGCATTCAATCGAATCTGGTACTGCTGATTGTATTGCTCTGTTCGGCCGGCGTCCATATTAAACAGTTCCTCGCCTTGACCTTCCAGACCGAGGACCGGATAACCTCTGAAGAAGCCAAACGTACCGGCCATTTGGAAGCTGCCTGAATAAGGCATTGGCCAGCCAGGTGGAGGTGATTTGGCCAGAGAATAGGAGCTTTTTATCACCGCGAGCCGACCTTTTTCGGTTTCGCGAATCTCATCGAGCGTATAGGTAACATTTCTTGCCTGCTGCATCACCATCGGAGTAGGTACAAGGAGCTTGGAACTCCAGCTCTGCCCGACAGAAACGCCATCGGTGGGTTTTTCTATACTGGAAATCGAATCCCACAGGAACCGTTGGGTGGCGATAAAATCCGCTATCATATCAGGTTCTTTAATTCGACCTCCTCTTGTGCTTTTCCGGAAGGCTTGTTCACCAATCTGGCTGATTAAATCATCTAATTGCGAATAATCTTCAATTTTGCCCGTAGCGTTTATTTTTAGCGTGAAAGATTTGTTGGGAAGGTGTTCTACGGCGTCCTTCTTTGCAGCTCGTGCGCTTCGGCCTGTTCGCTTGACTTGTACTGATTCGCAGGTTGCCTTGATAGTTGTAAGACCGTAGGGGTCTATTTCAATTGGCGTGTACGTGACAACCATTTCCATTGACTCGGTGGTTTTGTCGACATTGTCCTGGCCGGGTTTGGACCTGCTTTTTGTCGGGTCCCAATCAAGGGCAATATCTCTGCTGGTTATAAACCTGTATCGCAGGCTCCGACCTTCCTGGAAATCTACAGTTAACAGCTCTTTTCCCTTCTTTAGCCCTTCTTTTTGCTCAACAGGCTTTTCGCATCCTGCGAGAATACTCAGGACGACGGCTGTGACAATGATTAGTACAGTTCTCATCTTTACTCCTTTCAAATGAGTTCGTAGATTGGTAATTGGTAACTATTTAACCAGTTACCAAACTGTTTTTAATCAGTTTTTTCGAGACGGTAAAGGCGAACGGCGGTCATCTTCAAGACGGCAGGTTCTTTGTCGGTTTGCTGGCCGGCCATTGGTTCGACGGCAATCCATTCCGACTCCAGTTTTTCAAAACAATTCCCGACTTTGCCGGTATTCAAATCCAACTGTAGTTGGCCCGTAAATGTTTCGGTATTATCGAACATTTTCGAAAAGCTGCTTACTGTTTGTTGCTGGTGGAGCTGCTCTGCCATCTCTGTTGTGGGAGCAGCCTTCATCTCGACGACGGCAACGCGTCGACTACCTGCTTGTTTGACTTCTTTTAGTGTATAAATTCTTTCGTATGATTTCGAACCCATCAGTCCGAATGAAAAGGTCTTTAAGCCGTTCCAGTTGTCACCCGTTCGTAATCGTTTTTTGTCGGCAGCGGGCATTGCCGGAATTGTGTGACGCTCCTTGATCGCATCCGGTGAAAGCAGCGCTAAAGCTGTTTTGTCGGCAGAGGAAACGCCCCTGAGCGCAGCTTGCGCCTGGCTTACGTCTATGACCTTTGAAACCTGCCCGGCAGGCGTGATTTCTATAGTATAACTTTGACCGATTAGCTTTGCTAAAAAGTGGCTTTGGTCCTTGGCTCTGGAACTGTCGAAGTCCAACGCAGGATTGTCCTTAATTATAGAGAGATACTTTAGGGCCTCGATTGTAATCTTTGCAACGGCATTGCCATTGTCCTCGACGCTTTGTATCTGCCGGGCAAACGTTATTTCGACGCTGCTGCTGGTCTGCCCGCCCTTGAAGGCCCCCTCGTTCGGCAAAGGCCCCTCCCATCTAATGCTGCGCTGTGCCTGGATTGTGGACTTATAAGTTGTCGAATCCCCGGCCACAAACTTCAACGCCAGCTCCACGGCCGGCTTTTCTTTTCCCGGCTTGACTTCAGGTTTGGCTTCTTCTGCCACGACCTTTGGTTTTTCCTCTTCCGGCTTGATTTGTGGTTTGGCAGTTTCTTTTGCTTCGCGAGCACAACCCGCCGTCAAGAGCATCGAACAAATCACAATAACTTCCAGGCATCTGAAAATTTTCTTTAGTATCATCGTTTAGTCTCCTTAAAAAATCTTTAATTTTGTCCCGCACCAATCGAGCTTAGGACTTCGACGGTGAGCTTAGTCGAACCGCTCACGCCTAATTGGTGCGGTATCGAACACTGAGAAACCAATCAGGCTGTAATTATACGTTCTGTCTCTGCCAAGACAACAAAATTTTCTTTATCCCGGATTTTGCCCCCATTATAGTGAGATAATGCTTTGCTATCCCACAGGGTAAACTCACGGAGTAAACAAATTTAACGGATTTTTTGCCACAGATTAGCACGTTTTTTGTCTTTGCCTTTTCCCTTCTTTTGTGGTATTTTCTGTGACTAAATGCGTGATGTGGACATCTTGAAGAGTGCAGCGGAATATGAGATAGGAAAATTGTTTGGTGGTAATTGCGGATTTTGGGAATAATGGCGGGATATGAAAAAGACGTTGGCACATTTGCCGAATACGGTCAAAAACTGCACAAAGTTACAGAAAGAATTTTTAAACCTAAAATAGAAAGTTTTGTTTAATAATGTGTTAAAGTCAAGGAATCAATGGCAAAGAATTTAATTCAGCAGCAATCTTTAAAGGGCGTTAAATGAAAAATTTCACGGAACAACTTTTTGGTGGTAGCTGGACAGAGAAAAAACTCGAAATTCTAAAGAAATATCTCGATGCTTACAATACAGCGCTAAAAAAACAACCTTTCCTAAGGGTATACATAGATGCATTTGCAGGAACGGGATACCGCCAGCAACAAAAACGTCAATACAATATTCAGGGGATCTTCGAAGAGTTGGAGCAAGAAGAATCAAAGAATTTTCTTAAGGGATCGGCAAAATTGGCCCTCGAAGCGAGACCATCATTCCATAGATATATCTTCATTGAAAGTGATAAAAACAAAATCGATGAGTTGGAAAAATTGCAAAAGGAACATCCGGAAAAAGCACATAAAATTGAAATAGAACAAAGCGATGCCAATGAATTTATCCAAAATTATTGTGATAATGAGGATTGGACAAATACACGGGCAGTTTTATTTCTTGATCCCTTTGCTACAGAAGTCGAATGGCCAACAATTGAGGCTGTCGCAAAAACCCAATGTATTGATGTTTGGATACTTTTTCCACTTATGGCAGTCAATAGACTATTAGCAAAAGACCCGAAAAAAATTTCATATGACCGCTTAAATAGAATCTTCGGAATAGAAGATTGGTTTGAGAATTTTTATAAAACTCGAACTTTAGATGACATCTTTGGTCAACCAGTTGATATAATAATTAAGGCCTGCAACTTCGATAGAATTGGAAATTTTTATAAAAACAGATTAAGAACTATATTCTCTGGAGTGGCAGAAAATACTAAGGTATTCTATAATAGTCGCAGAAGTGCTTTATTTCAATTGTTCTTTGCTGTTGGAAATACCAAGGGAGCGCCCATTGCCATTAGAATTGCAGAACACTTAATGAGGAATATCTAAATGGGAATCGATTCCAAAATAGAATGGACTGAATCGACGTGGAATCCGGTAACGGGTTGTACAAAAATAAGCTCCGGCTGCCTTAATTGCTACGCCGAGCGGATGGCTTTGCGCTTAAAAGCAATGGGGCAAAAAAATTATCGTAATGGTTTTAAGGTCACATGTCACCAGCATACACTTGATATCCCTCTGAAATGGAAAAAGCCGCAGATGGTTTTTGTTAATTCAATGAGCGACCTTTTTCATAAAGATGTACCGGATGATTTTGTTCTGGACATTTTTTCCACGATGCGACAAGCACAACAACATCAATATCAAATTCTGACTAAAAGAGTTGAAAGATTAGCAGAATTGTCGCCTGAACTATCCTGGCTGGAAAATATATGGATGGGTGTTACCGTTGAATCTGCGGATTATAAATGCCGGATTGATTACCTGAGGTACACGGGAGCTAATATTAAATTCTTATCGCTTGAGCCGTTGTTAGGTGATTTAGGAGAACTTAATCTCGATGAGATTGACTGGGTAATTGTTGGTGGAGAATCTGGGCCTGGAGCAAGACCGATAGAAATCGGCTGGGTCAGGAATATAAGGGAACAATGCCTTGCCCAAAATGTACCTTTTTTCTTTAAGCAATGGGGTGGAGTCAATAAGAAGAAAAACGGACGGATGCTTGATGGTCAAACTTGGGATAATATGCCTGAATTGGATAATAAGTTCTCTCTTGCCTGATTTGATTTCCCACCTCTTCCCCGATCCCCGTCAAAAACAATTTCTCTTTAATCTGTTTACCCCGTTAGAAACGTGCCTTCTGTCTTCTAATGGGGCGTTAAAATAGATAAAATGCGCAACCAAAAGCGCACATAGTAACCGGCCAAATCTGAAAAAAATAAAAAAATTTTATCTGCTTTCCTATCATCGAGTTACGAGAATCCGGCATCAAAAATCGGGGTGTTTTTTCGCATCAAACGCGCACATTCGTGCATTTATAGAGGACCGTCTTTTTTTAAGCCGGCAAATACGCAAGGAGTTTACCCGCCGTTCGTGTGGCGAGAACTACGAACTATGAACAATGAACTACTCATGAGCATCGAGAATCCAACTTTAGCTCACTTTAGGCACTTTAGCTCACTTTTCACTAATTTCCCCTCTACAACTGTAGAGAGCGCACTACAAATCGCTCATTTTATGCAAAACAAACCCAATTTCCGAAATGCCCAAATGAACGTAAATATGGTATTATCAAAGGATTACGAAGATAAGACACTTGGTGAACGTGGGAAAAACAAACCCAATTCAAAGCCAAAACAAACCCAATCAAACCCAATTAAAGCCAATAAAATGCCAAAACAAAGCCAAAACAAAGCCAAACAAACCCAATTTCAAAGGAAAAAAATGCTGCTGCGTTTGACGTTTAACGGCCGGCGTAACTCGTTTGGTTACTACGCCGACAAAATAGAAGCTCCCAGGGCAGGAGCCTGTCCGCCTACGGTGGAACCGGGCGGCTATGAAATATCGCACTCTACATTCTGTCTTTCCAAAGATAGCCAATTGTTCTTTATTTATCTTTGGTTATCAGCTAAAATCCAGGTTTTGGACTTTCAAGTTACTTCGAGAACCATTTTTGGAGAATTCAAATTATGAGAAGTGATACGGTCAAAAAAGGATTTCAGCGTGCACCGCACAGAAGCCTACTTCATGCCTGCGGTCTTAATGACGGTGATATTAACAAGCCGTTTATCGGTATTGCCAACAGCTTCTGCGAGATAGTGCCGGGTCATGTTCACCTCAATTTGGTCGGCCGGGTTGTTAAGGAGGCCGTTCGCCAGGCGGGCGGGACCGCTTTTGAGTTTAATACCATAGCGGTCTGCGATGGGGTTGCTATGGGCCATACCGGTATGAAATATTCCCTGGCTTCTCGCGAAATTATCGCCGATTCGGTTGAGACTATGGTGCGGGCCCATTGTTTTGACGGCCTTGTTTGTATTCCAAACTGCGACAAAATCATACCGGGGATGCTGATGGCGGCGGTCAGGCTAAATATCCCCACGATTTTTGTGTCCGGCGGACCTATGGCGGCAGGAAAAACAAAGGACGGAAAGGCGGTCGACCTTATCAGCGTATTCGAGGGTGTCGCCGAATTCAATGCCGGCAAAATCAGCGAAGAGCGGTTGCACGAACTTGAAAGCACCGGATGTCCGGGGCAGGGAAGCTGTTCGGGGATGTTCACCGCCAATTCAATGAACTGCCTGTGCGAGGCGATTGGGATAGCTCTGCCCGGCAATGGAACAATCCTGGCAGTCAATCCGAAACGGGAGCAGCTTTACAAACAAGCGGGCAAACAGATTATGTCCCTGCTCGAAAAGGACGTCAAGCCGTTAGATATAATCAATGAAAAATCGCTGGATAACGCCATCGCTCTGGATGTGGCAATGGGCGGCTCGACAAATACGGTCCTGCACTCATTAGCGTTGGCCAGCGAGGCCGGTATTGAATATGACCTTGAAAGAATAAATGAAATAAGTGCGAAATGTCCGAATATCTGTAAGGTATCGCCATCGAGCAAATTTCACTTAGAGGATGTTGATGCTGCCGGGGGTATAAGCGCGATACTGAAAGAAATCGGTAAGGTCCCGGACCTTTTGAATACCGATTGTCTGACGGTAACCGGCAGGACAGTCGGCGAGAATGTGGCCGATGCCGAGATTAAAAATCCGGACGTCATCCGTACGCTCGAGAACGCATACTCGAAGACCGGGGGCCTGGCTATTCTTACCGGCAATCTCGCCCCCAAAGGCTGCGTCGTCAAGTCAGCCGGCGTGACAGAAGCGATGCTGACTCACACCGGCCCAGCCGTTATTTTCGAGAGCCAGGAGGATGCCTGCGAAGGTATTTTGGCCGGCAAAGTCAAAGAAGGTGATGTCGTGGTGATTCGTTATGAAGGGCCCAAGGGCGGGCCGGGTATGCAGGAGATGCTGAGTCCCACAAGTTATATTATGGGCGCCGGATTAGGCGAATCTGTTGCACTGGTTACCGACGGCAGATTCAGCGGCGGAACAAGAGGGGCCTGCATCGGCCATATCAGTCCCGAGGCTGCCGTGGGCGGCCCCATAGGATTATTAAGAGATGGTGACATAATAGAAATTGACATTCCCAACAACACTATAAACGTCAAGCTGTCTGATGAGCAGCTCGTCGAACGCAAAAAGGCCTGGAAGCCGCCGAAGCCGCGTATAACCCGTGGCTGCCTTGCAAAGTACGCCTCGATGGCCACCAGCGCCGACACAGGTGCAGTCCTGAAATGGTAAGTTGAATAAAAGCGGTTTGATAAAAGTGTAAAAATGTATTTTGATAAGGAGGCATCGAAAATTATGCAATCTTGTAATATTGGGTATATCAAACTTACTTACAAGTTGTATCTCCCATCATTGGCGCTTATATTTGCACTGATAATGCCAGTGTTCGCGCTTTACACGACCGATATGCCCAAGAATATCCAAACCAAAGTTCAAGAGCCGCGCGAGCGGACAATTTCTCTGAAGTTGCCCCTTCAGCAACCGAGGTTCCATTGGAGGTTTATGAGCCGCAAAGACTTTCTTTCAGGAAAGCTGCTTTTGCGTATCATCCGAGACGGCAAATCAACCGAGATTGTCATCTTCGAGAATGGTCAATTCTCGGATGGCTGGGGGGAAATGGGTATTACACGGGACCCGAATAGAGGGGAGATTTACTTTGGATTCATATCAACACGCGGGTACCTGACCGCACCGGCGGATAAGCTGGAACTGGAACTGACTGTGACCAAGGACCTCCGCGGAATCGGCGCTCTACAAACCGGCATCCTTCCCGCTGGAAAATACAAATCCAAAGGGACTTACTCAGGCCTCATTGACGAATATGATACAACATTCTTGGCCGAAGAGTTTGCCAAGGAGGGTAAAGGGTCCCCCGACGAACAAAAAACGTTATTGAAGAAGTGGCGTCAACAGGTCGAGCACAAAGCATTTCTGGAATCGTGGACGGAGCAATGGCCTCTGAAGATTACCAGTCAGAAGGGCTGGCTTTCCGAAGAGCGAGCATCTGCAGTAAAGCGTATGCGCGAGAAGTTAGACGCGGAAGTAAAACCTTCTTCGAGTTCTCCAGATTCTGCCGTAGCAGATGAAAACCCTTTTCGAGAGCATCTCTGGTTCTGGATAACTATACCACTGGTTGCGTTATTTATTGTAATATTCCTGCGGAGAGCTTTTGCCAGAAGATAACCCCAGTAAAGACCGTGGCCGAATATTTTTGGGAGTGCTTCGCTGCGCTCGCAATGACAAACGTACTGGATTCCCGCTTGCGCGGGAATGACACTTTAGAATCTGTGATAAAAAATTCTTGTTATGTTAGCAGTCTGCATTTTGAATGTTAAAAGCAAGGCGGTTGCTAAAGCAGGCGGATTTTTGTATAATTCAAGTAAATAGACCAGATAGAATGCAGGTGGCTACACTATGGAAATAGAACCAGTACTTAAAGAATTCAAACAGCAGATAGCCGAGCTTTATGGGCAGCGGCTTAGGAAGGTTGTGCTCTACGGCTCTTATGCAAGAGGTCAGGCCAATGATGAACATTCGGACATCGATCTGGCCGTTGTGCTGGCAGGGGTGGTTGATGCCTGCGAAGAGATCGACCGAATGGCCGATATATTTACAGATTTGAATCTTGAGCATAATGTTCTGATAGCAGTATATCCGGTCTCAGAGAGTAATTTCGAGAAAGTCGAAAGTCCCTTGCTTATAAATGTCCGTAAGGAAGGTATAACCGTATGAGCCAGATTCAAGCGCTTATTGAAAAAGCCCGCAGATATTTGAGAAGTGCCGATTTATTGATTCATGACGGTGATTATGACTCTGCCGTTTCGCGGTCATATTATGCGATGTTTTATTCGGCAGAAGCGGCGCTGCTTAAAAAGGAAATGACTTTTACTTCGCACAAAGCTGTTATTTCTGCTTTTGGTCGGTATTTTGTGAAAACAGGGATTTTTGATAAACGGCTGGGTAGAGACCTGAATATAATTTTTGGTGAGAGACAATTGGGTGACTACGAGTCTAACTTTTCAATATCAAAAGATAATGCCCGTCATGCATTTGAAAGTGCCCGAGGATTTGTTGACCAAGTTGCAGAGTGGCTGAAATCAGATTTGTCGGATGATTGATGGTAATAGTATGCCATGGTATGTCGGTGGTCTGCATTTTGAATGCGTGCAGTGCGGCGGGTGCTGCGCCGGGCCTAACGAGGGTTATATCTGGGTTGCTAAAGCCGAGATTCGGATAATCGCTGATTTTCTTAAAATGACGCCCGGCGAGCTGCGGAGTAAGTTCTTGAAGCGCGTCGGGCTGAGGTCAACGATTATCGAACACCCGAATACCAAAGATTGTATTTTCCTGCAAGGAACCGGCAGCCAAAAAACCTGTACGATTTACCCTGTTCGGCCGAGCCAGTGCAGAAGCTGGCCTTTCTGGCCGGGCAATTTGGCCGGCCCCGATTCCTGGAACAAGGTCGCTCAAAAATGCCCCGGCATCAACCGCGGAAAGCATTATAGCTACGAAGAAATAGAAAAAATCAAAAGTGAGAAAAAATGGTGGCAGGATACAGAACAGTAGATATGTCTGTTATTTCGGTGGAGTGTCTTTTGTATAATAACATGTCAGAAACTCCCTATAAAAATTAAAAGGAGAAACAATCATGGCAGTCGTTGCATTGGTGGTATTCGTTGCCTTTGGCCTCACATTTGGCCTCGGTCTTTTGGGTTTCATTTTTGGGCTATTGGCTTACAAAAAGGCTTCGGACCTGGAGAATCGCATAAAATCCTTAGAGTCATCCAATGAAAAATAACAGCCGACTGCTAAAGAGGGTGGCTGAAATTTACGAATGGCTCGACCAGCAGGTTCGTAATAACGATGATATGTCCGGACATTGTGACGCCTGCGGTAAATGTTGTGATTTTGAGTCTTTCGACCATCACCTGTTTGTTACCCCGCCGGAGTTGATGTATTTAGCTGCAAATCTGGGTGACGAGAAGCTAAAGGCGATGCCTACCAGCCGTTGTCCCTATCAATTAGATGGTAAATGCACAGTTTACGAATATCGTTTTGCCGGCTGTAGAATTTTCTGCTGCAATGGGGACTCGGATTTTCAAAGCAGGTTGAGCGAATCGGTACTTAAGAAACTCAAATCGACCTGCACAGAGTTCCAAATCGCCTACCACTACACCGACCTGGCGACCGCCCTGGGCAATCGTGACCTATGGCTAATGCGCAAACCGCACCGATAAAGCGAATATGGTCTTCCAGCAATGTTTCCATTGAAAACCACGCTCAATTGTGGTATATTATGTTCACCAAAAACTTGGTGGCGCAGATAACATCCCTTGGCGCCGTTTGGACAATACTGCTTCAATAGGAGGAGTGGAAATGAACAAATTCATAGTCATCCAGGTATGTGCAGCACTAATAATGATAGTAATTCCTGCTCAGGTCCGTGCGGTAGTGGATGTTCAGCCGGTAGTGGAAACCGACCCCGCCAATGGCACCGACACCGACAATGCCGACGATGCATGCATCTGGATACATCCTACAGACGCAAACCTCAGTTTGATTATCGGCCAGAGCAAAGACAACAGCCACGGCGGGATACACGTCTATGACCTCGGTGGTAACGAACTCCAATTTTACGAAGATGGAAAAATGAACGACACCGACGTCCGCTACAATTTTCCACTTGGCGGTGAGTTAGTGGACATAGTCGTAGCCAGCAATCGGACAACCGTCAGTGTCGATGTTTATAAAGTCAATCCATCCAACCGGCAGCTCGTGAAGGTTGGCAGAATCAGCACAGGTCGCACTGAAATCTATGGTCTTTGTATGTACCACAACCCAGTTACCGACAAATTTTACGCCATCCCCAATCACAAGGACGGTACCGTACAGCAGTGGGAGCTTTCTGATGACGGCACCGGCCACGTAACCGGCACCAAGGTGCGCGAATTCGATGTGGGTACTCAACCCGAAGGCTGTGTGGCCGACGATGAGTTCGCCAAGCTCTACATCGGTGAAGAGAACTTCGGGATATGGAAATACGGTGTTGAGCCAACAGATGGAACATCCCGCATATCGGTAGACAACGTCAGTAATGGTCGTCTTTCAGCTTGCGTAGAAGGACTCACAATATATTACACCACTGATGGAGCAGGTTATCTTATCGTGTCCAGTCAGGGAAACAACACCTTCGTGATTTATCGGCGCGAAGGCGACAATGATTACATTGATACATTCCGGGTTGTCAGTAACGATACCCTCAGTATTGACGGCTGCACACAGACCGACGGCATCGATGTCACCAACGTCAGCCTCGGCTCAGCCTTTCCCAGCGGCTTCTTCATAGCTCACGACCACGACAATACCGGCAGCGACAACGACAACTCGAACTTCAAGCTCGTGCCCTGGGATTCAATTGCCAACGCTGTAAGTCCTGCCCTGACCATAGGTACATCGTGGGACCCCCGCGCACCGCGACCAATTCGTCCCGGTGATTTCGATACTGACGGGGATATTGATTAGTATGACTTGAGCGCTTTGGTTGAGCGGTGGCTGAACATTTGCCTCACTGACGAGTGGTGTGACGGTCGCGATATCGACCAAAGCACCATAGTGGATTTTAATGATTATGCTGTACTTGCAGGAGGTTGGACCGGTCCGCTCCAGTTTTAACAAGAAGAAAGTAGGGCACAAATTCAACTCAAAATTTGTCAATCGGCAGGGGTACGTTATCCTGCGGGTCGCGTAGATTGATATATTTTACACCACCCAATAGTGAGCCGTGTTTCTTGTAATAGCCGTAAAGCTTGGCCAGTTTCTCCTCATCGGTAGATTCGAGATGCTGCTGCCAGGCGTCGACCTCAGCTCCCCAGATAATTTCGGTGTTGTCCTTCGCATACAATACAATATGTGGGAACCGGGCATTTTCTCGGCCATTGAAATTGCTTACATTGATGCTGGCGATTTCGCTGAGTAATGGTTTTTGGGACGCTTCAATATCTTTATCCCTTCGAGTGAGACTCTCCAGCACAGCAACGGCGGCAGCGAGGTCATCACGGTGCCACACTTTGCCCCGTGGTGGTCTTTCTATCAGGGGCAGGCCTTCGACCCTTACGATGGGAAGATTCGGCATCGGGACAAAATCGAGCACAACGAGGTCTGAATCCACATACCATTTTCGCAGGCCTGCTTTGACCAGAGCCAGAGGCCTTCGCCAGCGTGCTTCGATTTGGATACTATCGTGTGTGGTTTGCACTCTTACTTCATCCAGCCAGGCAGCTTCCTGAGTAAGATTGTTCTCGACCTGGCGGGCCGACTCTTCATCAGGTTTTAAGTCGCCATAGGCCGCAGCTTCGGCGTAAATCTTTTGTTTGAGCTGGTCGTTGACCCATTCGGGGACATCTATCAATTTTAACGTTGCCGTTTTTTCCCAGATGGGGACGTTCTTTTTGACGTATTTGTCCAGTGACGTAAAGCCGAACCATACGACTAATACGAAGCCAATACCCATGGCGGCAGAAACGCAACCCATAGCCAATATTTTGAACATGCGTGTCAAACTCGGATGATAGGTTGTTTTTCGCTTTTTCTTCCTTTTTGAAACGCCGCCCTTAAATGATATTCTTTTCGTCTTGCTTTTTTTTGTTCGTTTTCTTTTGACCACTATTGTCCCATATCTTGTGAAGCGTATCTCGTATTTGCTTTCATGCTTTTCGTCTGATGAGTGACGAGTATGCCGCCTCGATTATTTCTGTACACAGGTCGCTCATTGAAAGTCCTGTTTTTGCTGCCGCCATCGGCAAAAGTGAATGGTTTGTAAAGCCCGGAATGGTATTAATCTCCAGGACGTAAGGAATACCATTTTTACCCAGGATAAAATCAGCTCTTGCAAAATGCCGGCATCCGAGCGCATCGAAACAATCGAGCGCCGCTGCCGCAATTTTGTCTGCCAGTGCCGCGTCATCAATTGTATCGAAGAGAAACTCTGTTCGCTCGTCGATGTACTTTGCCTGGTAATCGTAAAAGCCGGTTTTACTTTTAATTTCGATAATCGGCAGCGCCTGTCTTTGGAGTATGCCGACGGTTATTTCTCTACCGTCAATATATTCTTCAATCATACAATCGCCGAACTTTGCTGAGCATTCTCTGGCCGCGGCTACTGCCGACTTAGGGTCATCGACTATGCTGACACCAATAGTGCTTCCCTGCCTGACGGGCTTTACTACAAACCTGTTACCGAGCTGGGGCAGCTCACTCTCTATTTCTGTTGCCTCTCTTTTCTCGTTAAACCTGATTACCTTTGGGATTATCAGGCCGGCTTCGGCGAATGCCTTTTTGCTCGCCATTTTGTCAAACGCTAATTCGCTCGCATTTGGCCCGCTGCCCGTGTAGATAAGCGATTTTTCCTCAAGAATCCGTTGTAGCCGGCCGTCTTCACCGAATTTGCCGTGCAGTGCGATAAAGAACACGTCGATGCTGCCATCTTCCAGAATATCGGTATTGTCCGGGCCTATATCGGCGGTTACTGCATTGAAGTCGGCTTTTCTTAACGCTTCTGCAACACAGCTTCCGCTCTGGATGCTGATGTCACGCTCCTCGCCGATACCGCCCATAAGGACGGCTATTTTTGATGTGCTATTTACTATTTTCAATTTACTATTTGTTTTTTTGCCGCGAACCTTCACAAATTCTCACTAATTTTATTTCGTGTTAGTTCTCGGCTAATCCATCAACTCCAGATTTCGATTTCCTGTTCCAGTTCGGTGTCGAACCGTTCTTGCACTCTTTGTTTCATGGCGTCTATCAGTCTCATAACGTCGCGGCTTGTGCATCCCTCCTGCGCGATTATGAAGTTTGCGTGTTTTTCACTGACGACGGCCCCACCGATTTGTAGTCCCTTCAGGCCGGCCCTGTCAATCAAAGCTCCGGCGGAAAGGCCTCTCGGATTTTTGAATATACAGCCGGAATTTTTCGTATTTAACGGCTGAGTGTTCTTTTTATATATCCAGATTTCCTTGACTGTCTGCATGATTTGTTCAGGGTCGCCGGCGGCTAATTTTATCCGGGCGTTCAGAATAAATTTTGCAGTGATGTTTGTCCGGCGGTAGTCGAACATCAGCTCCGGCTTGCTCTTTTCAAAAACACTGCCTTGATTATCCATCAGCGTGACAGTTTCTACTGCGGCGCCGATATCCCCGAAGTTGCCTCCGGCATTCATTTTTACCGCTCCGCCAATTGAGCCGGGTATTCCTATTAGAGATTCGATGCCCGACAGTCCCTTTTTCACGCAGGTCAAAACGAGGTTGCTCAGCTCGGCGCCCGCCCACGCTGTGACCTTCTCGTCGTCAAATTGTGTCTGTTTGAATTGCTCTTCGTCAAGTGTTATCACCGCAGCTCGCAGTCCGTCGTCACTGATTAGCAGGTTCGAGCCGAAGCCCATCACATAAATCCGGATTTGGTTTTCCCTGCATATCCTGACAACTTTTTTAAGCTGCTCGACGCTCTGGGGCCTGAGAAAATAATCAGCGGGCCCGCCTAAGCCGTACCAGGTGTGATTGGCCAACGGATAGTTTGTTTCAACTATTTTCTCTAAGCCACTGAATATATTCATCTGCAACCTTCCAAATATCGCCGGCACCCATTGTAACAACCAAATCGCCGGCAGTTACATTATCTTTTAGATATTCGCAAATCCGTCCGAATCCATCGATAAATATCGCATCTGTTCCTTTGGCCCGCATTCTTTCAACCAGTATCTGCGAATTAACTTTTTTCCTGGCCGCCTGCGAGTCCCGGACGAAATAAATCTGAGGTATAATAGTTACATCGGCAAGCTTAAAGCTTTCTGAAAAGTCATCAAGCAAAAATCTTGTTCTGCTGTACTGGTGCGGCTGAAAAACGCACCAAATCCGGCTCGGCTCATACCTTTGGCGTATCGCGGCCAGTGAAGCCTTGATTTCGGTTGGATGATGGGCGTAATCGTCAATGACAGTGATTTGGCCGATACGGCCCTTCAGCATCAGGCGACGGTCGATGCCGGTAAAGCGCGGCAGCAGGGCAAGTACCCGGTCGGGGTCGAGTCCGACGTTAATCGCCATAGCCACCACCGCGAGGGCGTTGAGGATGTTGTGACTGCCGGGCAGGGAGATTCGGGTCGAACCTAACCATTTATCATTGTGGTAAACATCGAAGCTATAAAGTCCGTCATTTAACTGAGTATTCGCGGCGTAGAAATTGCACTTTTTATCAAGTCCGAATGTCTCGCAGCGTAAATCGGCCGGCAGCCTGCTAATGACTGTTGCCACATTTGAGTCTTGGCCATTGGCAATCAAAACACCATCCGGTTTGACGCCGAAGGCAAAATCTGCGAAGGCATTAACGATGTCTTCTTCATTTTTATAGTAATCGAGATGGTCCTGCTCGATATTTAATATACAGCCGATTCTGGGTTTGATGTTCAGAAAGCTTCGGTCGTATTCGCATGCTTCTGCGATGAAGTATTTACTGTCTCCGGTTCCGGAAGAGGCGTCCAACTGGATTACATCGGCCCCGATAATAAAGTTTGCGTCGATTCCGGCCTGTTTTAGACAGTAGGTGAGCCGGGCGCTTGTTGTACTCTTGCCGTGGGTTCCGGTTACAGCTATTCCCTCATAACAATTGCACAATTGTCCTAACATCTGGGCGTATTTATAGATTTTGTATCTTTTTTCGCGGGCCAGTTTTAATTCGGGATTATCTTCTTTTATGGCAGCCGAGATAACGACCGCGTCCGTATCCGGGTCGAGATTGTCTGCGTTATGGCCGATTTTTATATCAGCCCCCATCTCGCAGAGCCTGTCGGTAACAGAAGTTTGGGTCTGGTCAGAGCCGGTAACAACGCCAGAGTTTTTTATCAAAAGCTGCGCCAGGCCACTCATCCCGACTCCGCCTGCGCCGATGAAGTGGAATCTTTTGCCCGCCACAGTTGCCGTGCCGGTTTCGATATTGGCCACGGAGACTACTGAATCCGCAGGTTTTTTTCTATTATTTGTGGCTGATTTTTTTAGTTTTGCTGTATTCGGCCGGCTCATTATGTCGTCCTTGATAATGCCTGAGGTTCCATTGGCCGGATATTAGCATAAAATCCAGGTAAAGAAAAGAAAAAAGGCAGCAAATTCCGACTTCATCGGAATCCACAGCCCTTTTTGAGATTAGATTTGTAATGTCTTTCTATTTAGCACCTGTCAGCCAGTAATTAGTAAAGACAGCGAGGTCCAGTTCGTTGATAATGTTATCTGTTGGACAGTAGATATCGCAGTCAGGATTCCAATTAGTATGCCCAGGCTCAGTCGACCAGGCCAATGCGAATATGGCGAAGTCGACCAGGTCTACATCTTTGTCTTCGTCAAAACCATCAAAAATTCGTTCGACCACCTTCGCCTCGATTGTCACACGGTCAGCCGAACGTGATGACCAAGCGACCACAAGGTTGCCGTCAGCCACATCTACTATTGGGTACCAAGCATCGGCTCCAGGACGAACGGTAAATTCCTGCTCAGCAGCCCATGCACCATCTTCGTATTTCCTCAGAACGGGAACGACTTGGGTGTCCACTTCTCTCTCCCACGCCAAATATATTGCATCTCCAATTCCTGCAACCATTCGTGGACAACATGCATAACCGCCGGCATCGAGCGTTTCTGCAGCCGACCAGGAAGCCCCATTGTCTTCTGATGTCCGATGAAGCAGATTACCCCTGTCGTACACAGTAATACCCGGCCAGTAAACCATATGCAAAGTTCCAATTGAATCGGTGAGAAGCTCTATACCACGTGTATTCGTAGTTTCTAAATCGGTTATGGTTCCCCATGAGCCGTCATAACGAAGCTGACGTATTACAGCGTCGTCGGTATACATATTCGGCTCGGCCCAGACAACAATGATATTGCCATTTCCCAAAACATCCACATCAAAGTAGTACCGGAGAAAGTCGCGATAAGCCCAACCTGGAGAGCCCGGCAGATAGTCCGTATAAGGGGCAATATTCTCTTCTGACTGCCAGGCAGAGCCCGTCCATCGTGTCCAGTAGATTCCGGTTTCATAGGGATGACTGCTATTAGTTTTTTGTTCCAGCCAGAACACATGAATTTCATCTTCCGTTGTTGCAACGACCCTGCCCATGCGAATCGCCCGCACTCCTGTAGATGCCCGTGTGACATTATTAATCCGGCCTGTGACAGGGTCAAGCGTTCCGTGAAATGCACCCGGGGTGTAATCGGGCTTTCCCTTCCAGAGAAGGTGAATCGTTCCATCAGGTGCTTTGGATATGTCCAGCAACCGACTATACTGTGATGACAGCGTTAGCGGTGAACCTTCCGGGGGGTCAACAAACGGCAGAGCCGTTAGGTGGACATCGGTCGTACGTGACAAATCCTGCCGAGAGCGGTCAAAGAGTATCATCGGCGGCTTTACCGGTACGATCCTTGGGTTCCAAAGGTCAGGACGGTTGTCGGGCGTCTCTGTGGGCGTTGCCGGCTTCGTGAGAATCAGATCGTCGCTGTATTCCTCCAACGTACAACCTGTCTCATCTACGTAGAATTTTACCTTAACAGAAGCAGAAAAGCCTCCACCTCCACCTGCGATGCCAGTGGGTGTCATGATCTTAATCGTCGCGCCATAAGGCATATCCCACATGCCCGGCTCTACATCATCGTCAGTCTGTGGTTCGATAAACCGCCAGTCGTAGAAATTGAGAGGATTAGGATTAAATCCTACCAGTATACAATTGATGCCATGTCCATAGGAAGGTGCTGACACGGAGGTGTAGTACATCGGCACGTTGAACATCGTCTGTCCGCCATTGTAGAAGGTATGCATCAGCTCGCCGCGGTAGTAGGCGGCGTGAATATACGTCTGCACAGCAAAACTGAGACACTGAAACCAATAGCGCCCATAGTGCTGGTCTGTTTTGTCGATTTCCATAAGCCTGTCAATCCACAGATCGCGCTCAAATGGATATTTCAGGTGGTTCCACCAACCGGCAAGAATCCCGCCGCTTAGAGTACTGCTAATAAGAGAAACGTCATCATTGTCAACATCCTGGTCGCCATCAACATCAGCTCTGGCAACCACAGATATCATTCCGTCGGCCATGTCCTGCGCCAGAAAAACATCCGCCGATGTTAAATTCCCATCGTTATCCACATCGCCGCTACCGTAGTAATCTGTGGTCTTGGCCGGTTGGTGAAAGGGATTATTTCCATCCCAGAGGAACGCACCGTATGGTGGAGTTAATAACAGTGTCTCTCCTTGAGATATGTGAGGTTTTGTCGGTGTAGCCAAAGGCCGGATGTCTCTTCCAATGCGCAGTCTTTTCGTAGTAGGTCTTGCATTGTCGGAAAATTCGAAGAGACCTGCAATACCGTGTACCGGTACCGATGTATCGCCCGCCAGCAGGGTGAAACCCTCGAAGATGCTTTCGGGTCCCTCATCGTTCAAAAATCGGACGATGACTCCGTGCCCTTCGGCGTCTATAATTGTTTCGCGCATACAAGCATTATTCTCCGGCTCCAAGCTTCTAACAGTTATAGCTTTGGCGTTAAAGTCAAGGTTGTGGTTACCGTAGCCAGCATAGGTGCCGCGTTCAAGTACAACTTCATCGCCGGGATTTGCCGCGTTGATCGCTGCCTGGATAGTCGGATAATCACCTGTGCCGTCAGCCCGCACCGTAATCGTCGCAGCTTCGACAGGGACCACCATCACCACACAAGCGTACAAGATACATGCGACCAACAAGCCAATTCGCTTCATCGTTCTACCTTCTTTCGGACTCATCGTTTTCCTCCTAAAATTAGCTGAGCAGTTGATCGTGTTCTTGGAAAGAATAATTATACCATCTATCAAAACTACAATCAACGCTTTTTTCGGTAAATCAAGAATCAAACCCAGTGTTGTTTTTGTAGAAAAGCTGCCTGGATTCCCGCTTTCGCGGGAATGACAGAAAGAACCGGGAATGACAGAAAGAACCGGGAATGACATACGTAATATGGCTTCCTATCCGCTAAACGCCACATGCTATACGCTAAAATTTACCATTGGGCTTCGGCGTAGGGGCCGACATAACCTTTCGGCTTGAGTTTTTCCCGGGTTTTGAGAATGGCTTCGGCAATAGCGACGTCACTTTTTCGGGTAATCTTTATGTTCGAAGAGTCGGTCTCCACAATTGATACTTTGTGGCCAAGGGCCTCGATGAGCTGAGAATCATCGCTGATTTTGCCTGCATCCAGATTCTTTAGGTTTTCGTAGGCCTTTTTGAGCAATTCAGCTTCAAAGACCTGCGGAGTTTGTGCCTCATACAAGCTGGCTCTGTCGACGGTTTGCAGTATCACGTTATCCTTGACCTTTTTTATGGTTGCCGCGACAGGGCAGGCCAGCATCGCCGCTCCCGTTTTAGCAGCAACGGCGAAACAATCATCAATCCATTTCTTCGTTATACAGCATCGCACGGCATCGTGGACGGCTATAAGGTCAACATTATCTTTGATAAGCTCCATCGCCTTTTTGACGGTGTCAAAACGCTCGGCGCCGCCGAAGCAGATCTGCACATTGTAAAACTTTAGATTAGGGCCCCACTTAACATCTACCAGCTCCTGGTCTTCGGGCGCAATAGCTAAAAGAGTCTGTTTTACGTCATCGCGGTTTGCGAAAAGCTCGACGCTTCGCAGAAATGCGGCCCTGCCGGCCACATCAACGAACGGCTTTTTTCTCTTACCGCCGAACCGCCTGCTGGAGCCCGCCGCACATATAATTGCAGCAATATTTTTAGACACTGAAACCGTCCCTTAAACTAAAAACCAAAAATTTTGCGTCTTGTGCCTTAAGTCTTGTATCATACCAATTGTAATTAAATGTTGCGCTTTACATAAAGAGGAATGAGCCATCCCCAAGCTGCGCTTGAGGCTGCCACCCGTTGGTGCCAAATACACGAAGCGCAATGATTTAACACAATTGGTCTCACACATCACAAATTCGTACGGCCTGCGCCAGAGAGGTCAGCGGGTCGCGGGCGGGTATAAACTCCTGGCCCACATAAGCCTTGAAGCCGGTCTTGACGATTGCACGCATAATGGCAGGGTAGTATAACTCCTGTGTTTCGTCGATTTCGTTCCGGCCCGGGTTGCCGCCCGTGTGGTAGTGGCCGATGTATTCCTCGAAGTCACGAATCGTGCGAATTATATCGCCTTCCATAATCTGAGCGTGATAGATGTCGTAAAGAATCTTCATTCGCTCGGAGCCAACTTTCTTGCACAGCTCTACACCCCATTTCATATTGTCGAACATATAGTCCTTATGGTCGACTTTGCTGTTTAGATATTCGACGCAGATTGTGACCTTTTTCTTCTCGGCGTATCCGACGACCTGCTTTAAGGCAATCACGGAGTTCTCCAGTCCGACATCATCGGGCATGCCGGCCCGGTTGCCGGGGAAAGTGATAACATTGGGGAAGCCGTTATCTGCTGCTGCGTCGATGCCGGCGCGAATCTTAGCCAGACATTCGGCATGATTTTTTTTGTTGTTCACGCCGCGCGAGAGTCCGTGTGTGCTGACCATCGCGCAAATCAGGCCGTATTTTTTTGCCGTGGGAAAGTCACGGGGTGAAAGCAATTCGACGGATTTGATGCCCATCTTCGCAGCAGCGGCACTCAGTTTGTCAAGCGATAGTTTGCCGTAACACCACCTGCAGACCGACTGGTTGATGCGTCCATTCTTGACGACCCGCTTGATGTCTGCGGGTGCAGCCATTGCCTTCGGAGCTGATGCGCCGGCAATCGTTCCGGCGGCCATCGCCGAGGCACAGCGGATAAAACTTCGTCTTGAAAGTTTATGGTTGTTCATAGGTTTTCTCCTTTTTAAATTCTGGCTGGTTTCGAGATTGTCTCATTTACTAAACAACGATTTCCAAAATAGCGACTTAAGTTCGTTTTATAAGCAATCATCCTAATCCGTAAATTCCATAGTTCAAAATTCAATGCCGCGTCTTGCCGATATCCCTTTTTCAAACGGGTGCTTTACATTTTTCATCTCTGTGACTAAATCCGCCAGGGCTATCAAATCATCGGTTGCGCCTCTGCCGGTTAAAACAATTTCAACAGCGGAGTCTCTTTTATCAATAATATTTTTGATATCTTCCAGTTTGGCCAGTCCCTTTGACAGGCAAAATACAATCTCGTCGAGTATCAGCAGATCGTAAAATCTTTTCTCGCCGGTCGCGGCGATTCGCTCAAGAACCTCACTAATTGCTGTCTGCATCTGCGAGACGGCTTTTTCGTCTTTTATGGATTGGGACATATCCCAGGGTACATCGAGCGATTCGACCCTGATTCTGACGGCGCCCAGTTGCAGGGCGAAGCGCTCGCCGATATCCAGCGAGGCCGGTTTTAAGAATTGATAAATTAGGACCTTATGCCCCTGTCCGGCTGCACGGAGGGCCAGGCCAAACGCAGCGGTGGTTTTGCCCTTACCATCTCCGGTGTAAATCTGGACGAGCCCTTTTTCCAACATAGCAGTATATTAAGACAATGACGGACAAATTGGAAATCAAAAATTGGAAAACCGGTCGCCATTGTTGGTATGAGCAGGTAGTAATCCTTGTCGCTGTGCACAAACGCTGCCTTTGAAACGGCGATCAGGCTAATTTCTCCACAGCTTGAACGACTAATTTGCCGATAGGCAAACGCTGAGGGCAGCGAGCTTCTGCGGGGCTGTAATTGATGCTAAGCAGTCTGTTTCTTACCCTGCCCGGGATTTTAGCGAAAAGCTGTCTTGCTCTATTCCGGTCACCATAGCTGTTATAATACATCAAATATCGCATAATATCGCTGACATAAGGTGCATTCGGCAGGGCCGAGTCGCAGATGTGTGCGCAGCCGGCACAATAACTGTTGCAGGTTGCCTGTGCGTAAGTTTTGAAAACATTCAAATCCTTCCGGGTGAGCCTGGTTTTATCGAGCACCGCGGCGACGTTCTGGTCTAATATGCTGACGTCCTGCATCCCTACGCAGGCGGAGCTGATTCTTTTGTCCTGCAAAACCGCCTTTATTTTCGCCTGGCCTTCGGTAAAACCTTTCTGCAGGAAGTGGCCGGCAAGTTTTTTGTCCTCTTCGGTGTCGATTTTTTCCTGGGGACGTCCCTGAGTCTTCATAGCGATAAGACCTATGCCGGCTTTATGGCAGTCCTCGATGGCATCCGACAGTTCGGTGTCCTGCATTATTCGATAGCTGTAAGTTGTCATTGCCACGTCGATCCAGCCGAGCTTTGCGGCGGCGGCGAGGCACTTGGCCATATTCTTGTGAGTGCTGAAGCCAAAAAAGCGTATGAGCTTTCGCTTCTTTGCGCTATTGACCCACTGTCTTAAATCATCGGTCAGCTTTGCGGGGTCGGATAATCCGTGGCCTACGTAGCCGGAACCGGCCATTCCGTCCATGATGTAGTAGATGTCGATGTATTTTGTGTTCATTCTTTTCAGCGATGCTTGAAGGGCTTTTTCGACATCGTCGATGGTAACGGCATCCGATGCCTTGGTGACAAGGAGCAATTTCTTACGGGCCTCGGGGTGCCTCGAAATGAATTTACCTATGCCTCGCTCACTGTTTTCGCCGGCATAGTCAGGTGCGGTGTCCCAGAGATTAACGCCTGCCTGAAAGCACTTTTCCAATATGAGCTGGTTCTCAACGAGATTGAAGAGTGCACCGAGAGCAAGGGACGGTACTTCTACGCCAGTTTTTCCGAGCTTTCGTTTCGGCACCTGCGGCTGTTCGGGCCGTTTTGCTGTTGCCGGAGCATTGGGTTCGGTAGCGTTCGGCTCGCTTTCTTTCTTGCTTTCACATGCACCAAGGACAGAACCGAGGCCGGCTGCTCCAATGGTCTTTAAGAAATTCCTTCTACCGATTTTATTTTGTTTCTGTTTCATCGCGTCAAACTCCAAATTATTAACGCTTTAACAATAACTTTCTGTCCATGCTTCTTGTCTCGCCTTCGGCGGAGACCCTTATCGCTTTCTTGCCGCTTACGGGACATTCGTGCTCGCAAACCCCGCAGCCAATACATTTCTCAATGTCAACATAAGGTCTTTGCAGGCGAACCTGAATCTCGATTTTGCTGCCGGCAGCGGGGATTTTTTCGAATTGCTCGTCAGGCGAAATTACAATTGTGTTTTCCGTGTTGGCTGTGATTTTCCTGCGTTCATTATCTTTAACAGCACAATAATAATCGCCGGTGGCGAATTTTTCGGGGGGGATTGTTGTTTCGAGTTCTATAGTATTATCGACAACTTTTTTTACCGTTACAACGCCATCTCTTACAGTGATAAATTCTTCTCGGGTATAGATTGCCTTTGGGCTGAGGGGGCAGTTTTCCTCGCAGACTATGCAGGGCTTATCCATCGCCCAGGGCAGACACCTGTTGTGGTCAATAAATGCGGTGCCGAGCCTGATTGGTCCGAGTTCTGCAAACTCATCAGTTCCGAGCTTTTCAGCAAGCGTAATTGGTCTGATGGCTGATGTCGGACAGACCTGTCCGCAGGCCACGCAGTTTAACTGGCAGCCGCTTGAGCCGATTCGATTGTTAAGGACAGGGGTCCAGAGATTTTCCAGACCTCCCTCGATGCCGCCGGGCTGGAGCACATTTGTGGGACAGACGCGCATACACTGGCCGCACTTGATACATCTTTTCAAGAACTCGGTTTCTGACAGCGCTCCTGGCGGGCGAATAACTTTGTGATACCAGTTACTGCCCAATTTATTGCTGAGCCTGACCGCCGGTACTGCAAAGACGCCGCCGGCAAGTGAAAGTACAAAACCCCTGCGTGAAATGTCCGGGTTTGTGATTTCGCCGGCCAGTGACGGTGTCGTCTGATAACTGATTACTTCATCCTTGCAATCCTGGCGGCAATTGAAGCAAAGGACGCATTCGCTTATCCTTATATTGCCGCTCGGCTCGCAGCCGCCTTCGCAGGAGCGCTCGCACAGTTTGCAATCAGAGCATTCGCTCTGGTTCTTGCCGATTCGCCAGATGGCAAACCTTCCAAGGATGCCGAACAATGCACCGAGCGGACAAATGAATCTGCAGTAGAAGCGGGGGATGACGAGGTTGAGAAGGATGGCCGTGAAGAAAATCAGGAGTATCAGCCATCCGGCCTCGTAAAATCGCGGCGTTGCTGTAACAAAATTAACGCTTCTATCAGCAATGGACAATAATAACTGAAAAGAACGGGTTACGAGGGGTATGGGGTCGAGCAGGCCCGTTTGTAAGGTGGCGCCGATTGATGGGAAGGCGGCCATAAATAAGAATACAATGAGGATAATGTATTTTATGCGCTGGGCCTTTCGGTATTTGTTGAGCTGCATTTTTTTGGACAGCTTTTTTCTCCGATTTCCCAAAAATCCGACGAAGTGATGTAATGAGCCGAAGGGGCAGACCCAGCCGCAGAAGAACCGCCCGAAAATTATTGTCAAAATAACGGTAAGCAACGCCCACAAAAGTGCCCGGTATAGTGTATGTGTGGTCAATATTGTTCCGATTGCCACCAGCGGGTCGAGCTGCAAAAACCAGTTGATCGGCCAGGCCCGCAGCTGCCAGAATTTTTCGCCTATTGTGGTGACTATGCAGAACCAGGTGAAAAGTGTGAAGAAGAAGGCCTGGCTTATGCGTCTGACTGTTACAATTTTCATAATCACACTTTCAAAGCTGTGAAGGTTTCCGATTTATTGTGTTCAACTAATTTCCAATCTTTATTTTTCCAAGATGGTACCAGCCATCCGGCTGTTTTGAAGATATAGCGAGTTGAACTTTTGGCTTACTGGACAGGGTGTCGAGGATTCCGATTTGCAGGTCATATTGGCCCGGGGGCATAGAGGATGGAACCAAAACGGAACCGTCATAAAGATTATCACCCGGCAGCCATGTTCTGATATCGGCACTTGTGACTAATATTTCAGTTTTTTCGCTGTTTTTCAGGCGAAGAGCGAGAGGGAATTTCTTATAACACAGTGCGACACCCTTGTTGTCCCACCAGGAAGTGAAAGCAAGTTTGCCGTTTGGTTTCAGCGCTGCCGGGTAGGTGAACTTGCGAAGGACAAATCTGTATCCCATTTTTCCAAGCCACCTGTTGACGGCAGGCCACCATTCTTTCGGGACCGGTGAGGACTTGGCGTTGAAAGAGGAGATGTGCCACTTGAGGGACTCGTCGATTATGTGGTCGACGTCCCAGCCCATATCCTTCCAGTGCTTCATCACCCAGCATACCTCAAGTGTTACCGGGGCTTTTTTCCAGGCGTCCTTTACGCCAAAGTTGATGATTGCCTGCGGATAATAATCGTTCATGTGCGACCAATTGGCACTGAATCCTCCCATATCTCCGAGGCAATCGACCCTCCAGCCGACGTTGGCTTTGGAAAGGGCGTAGCTGTTTGTTTTCTTGTCCGTGAGGAGCATAACAAGATGTGTTTTCTTAAAGGAGTCGATATATGCGTCGACGAGCGCCTCTCTTGTTTTCTGTGTCAGTTGAGCAGAGCCTGCACCTTCACCCCATGCCCCGACAATTGAAACGTCGACGCTTTCGAGGTCCGGGCGGCCGTCGTAGCGTTTGCCCATAGTTCTTATCATTTTTGTAAAATACCGGACGTAGCGGGGGTCTTCCGGGTCGACCTGCCACTTCTTCACCGGCCAATCCTTTCGTTTGCCGACCATTGCACGATACCAATCCGGGACATCATTTTCCTTTCCTGTACCGTAGGGCGCGATTCGCAGCATCAGAGTTTGTTGTCTCCGGCGGGCGGTTTCGAGGGCTTTGTCTATCAAGTCCCAACGATATTTGCCCATTTTCGGCTCGATGAATTTCCAATAAATGCGGAAATAGGCTATCGTCGTCATCGGATGGTCTTTGTTTTGCAGACTGCCGTCAAAGTCCTGATAAATAATAGGCTTGCCCTCGGTCCAACTTTTAGCTGCATTTAACTCATCGCCGTTGAATCTCTGAAATGTCATAAAACCGATTCCGGGATTGGTGAGGATATCGTCGATTTCCTTTGGCCGAACGGTAATCGTTTCCTGCGCAAAGACCGGAGCAAAGGACGCTGAGGTTAATATGATTGCAGTTGAGAAGACTTTGATTAAGCGTGAGATGCTCACAATAATTTTCCCTTTAGCTTTATTTGAAATCGATATTCATATTCATCATAGTTACAAAAACAGGTTTTACGCAGTCCCAAGTATTGGCTTGAGTGCCTGGTAATCAGTATTTCCGGCGCCGGCGTTTTGTGCCTTTGCAAGATAAGGCAGGTCCGCGGCCTTCAGGTCCAAAAGGGTGCAGCCGTAAGAATCGGCAGCCACCATATCGCAGCTTGCAATCAGTGTATTTGCACGTTTCAAATCCGCAACGGAGCCTCCCGTCGGGCCATTGGTCATCATAACTTCGGTGCCGTCAAGTATAACCAATGTCGGCTTTACCATCATAGACAGCTCGGCGATGATGGTATTGATGTCCTGATGGAAGATGTTGCGTCGTCCGCCCAAAAGACCGTACCAGTTTTTCATCGACATAGAAGCGCCGGCCCTGGCGTGGTGTTTGACCGGGGAGATTCCAATCAGTTTGTCGACCCTGGCAAACGGGGCAAAAAAGATAGGCCAATTTTTGATAAGTTTACCATCCGCCAGCGTAGTGTGCTTGAAATGATGTGCTTTTGGCAATATGACCCTGGCGCCGGCTGCGCTTGCCGCTTTGCGGATACCGCTTAATGTAAAGCAGCTTGCAGAGGCATCGATCGGATTGTCGGTAACGTAAACCAGCTTTGCTCCGGCTTTGCGGCATAGCTCTACCACCGCAGCAACCAGTTCAGGGTGGGCTGTAGCCCCAAGCATCGGCGGTCGCGCAAATGCAACGTTCGGCTTTATCGCGACCGTTTCGCCGGGCTTGACGAATCTTTCTATACCGCCGAGCAGTTCTATCGCCTTGGTAACGGTGTGTTTCCTGTCGGAACCCTGGACAATACTCATAGTTTGTCCGGTTACGGTCGGTACGGAGAAATCCGGCAGTGTTACAAGCTGCTCGGCTTTGACAGTTTGGCCCGGAGGCCCTTTGGCATCGTAAAGCAAACAGGAGGCTGTGCCCGCAGCGGCAATTGAAATTCCCGCTTTGCCCGCGCGAGTAAGGAACTTTCTTCGCCCGAAGTTTTTTTCGTTTTGCTCATTCATTTTTTTTTGCTTCGTTGAGTTTGTTTAGGAGTATTGTGGCTAATTTTTCTGCAGACTGCTGGTTTTCGGCTTCGTGGATGCCGGCAATAAAAGGCCCGGTTGCATAGACGATTTCAGTCGTGCCATAGAAGTCGAACACTTTGGCTCCGAAGGTGTTAAGAGCTTCGTTGGTTGCGGCTTTTATTTCGGCGCCGTTTTCAATCAGGAATTTATGGTAGCTCTCGAACGCTGTGGTCGCTTCGACAGCGGAGGCTTTTTTGCTGAAAAAAGCAGTGATGGTCTCGTCGCCGGATTTGTATTGTGCGGTAAAGATGTTCGTGAATCCTTCAAAGCCAAAGGCGCTTTCCAGATATAGTTTGGGGCTGCCGACAACAAGGTCTTCTTGTGGGAATAGATCCAGCTCTGGTATGTGAGCGGCCTTATCCACGGGTAAATTCGTCTGAATCTTCTTAGCGGTTTCCATCATTGCTTCGAACAATTCGTCCGATTCGGAGGAGCCGATAAACTCGATATAATATTTGCCGTGGACAAAATATGGAGCGTCGCTGGTTCTATATCCAAATTGCATATCCGGCAAAATTTCAACATCGGCCCTCCTTTGTACGCTGTAAATCGAGAAGGCGTTTTTGAGAGCAGCCATATCAAAGACGAAAAGCTCCATCCATAGATTTTCATCCTTTTTGTTTATAAATCTGCTGGTAAAGAGTTTCTCAAAGCCGGACTCGATGTAAAGCGGGGCTTTGCCGTCAATTTTTTCGTAAAGATTATCAGCAATATAGACTTCTTCTGAAAGCGTTTCAAAACCGGCAGGGGCCAGAGAGCTTAGAGGCACTTGCTCTGTCTTTAGGCTGGTTGTTTCTGTAGTCAGGCCAAACCGGCCCATATCATAGCCGGATTGCTTTACGAGTACGGCGATGGCGATGAGGACAAGAATCGACAGCAGGGAAATGCTCACAACAGATTCAAGTTTTTTTGCCCGGCGCTGAACTGAATCCATAACCAGCTCCAATAATGGCAATTTGCACCGTTGGAAATTATACAGCGAAAAATTTCTAACGGGCTTTGCTTGACCCTAAAGTTCGAGCAGATTATAGTTGGCGTCTGAGTCTTTGTCAATATTGAATTTAGCAGGTTCAGGCCAAATGAGAATGAGCAAAATTGCTATGGCCCAGATATTCTCGCTTGACGGCGACCGCAGCGGCAATTTTGTCCGAGTAGAAAATGCGATTAGAGAGGCCAAAAACGGTGCGGCAGAGATAGTGTGTTTTCCTGAGATGGTCATATTGGGCTGGGTGAACTCCGATGCCCACGAAAGAGCGTGTCCAATTCCGGGTGAGGATTCGGGGCGGCTTTGTGAATTGGCTAAAAAATATGGAATTTGTCTCTGCGCCGGTCTTGCGGAAAAAGACGGAAAGAAGCTGTATGATTCGGCAGTTTTAATTGACGCGAAAGGCCGAATTCTTCTTAAACACCGTAAGATAAACATATTAACGGAACTGATGGAACCGCCGTACAGGCCGGGCGAAGAGGTGAATGCGGTGGAGACTAAATTCGGCAAAACCGGCCTGCTGATATGTGCGGATACGCATAAAGATAAAATTTTGAAGCGGATGGCGGCCCTGAAACCGGACCTGCTGCTGGTTCCGTACGGATATGCAGAGCGGGAAAATAACTGGCCTGAACATGGTAAGCAGCTCGAGAAAGTGGTCAATAATGCGGCACGGAAAATTGGAGCACCCGTGATTGGGACCAACCTTGTAGGCGAAATAACAAAAGGGGCGTGGAAGGGTCGAATATTCGGCGGACACAGCGTTGCGGCCGATAAAAACGGCAAAACCCTTGCAAATGCCACAGACCGGGACCGAGATATAAAGATTGTTTCCATCAGAACAGGGCGATAATCACGTAATTGTCGATTAAAAGCAGTTTATTCTACGGTGTAAATACAAATCTTGCCGATGCTCCCTTTGGAAATGCTGCTGGTGAAGAATATCTTCAAAAAAGAAGATTTCTAATGGGATTGACAAAGCAGCCCCGATAGTGTTATAATACTTCGATAGATTAAAAAGGAGACTAATATGACTGGATATATCCAATATCTTGGATTTTGGACGCCGGGTCCGCTTGAGCTTGCAATTATTGCTATTGTCGCTCTGCTGATATTCGGCAGACGGCTCCCGGAAATCGCCCGCAATGTCGGCAAGAGTATGACCGAATTCAAAAAGGGCATAAACGAAGCCAAAGAGACCAAAGACGAAATCGTACAGGACGTCCGCAAGGTCAGTGACGACATAGTGGAGGAGGCCAAGGACGCAGCCGGGCTTAACGAAGACGATACGATGGGCGCAGATTAAAATTCCGGGACAGTCATAAAAGACGTTGGCAGTCCCGAATTTTATCAATTTTGATATGGGCGAGAGCAATAAGAAAGACAAGCTTTTTGACTCCACAATGAGCCTGGGGGACCACCTCGAAGAATTGCGAATGCGGATGATACGCGCGCTTCTTGGGCTGGGTATATGTGCTATCATCTGCCTGGCTTTCGGCCGTGCCATAATAAGGTTTATGCAAGGACCTTATGATGATGCAACCGCCAAGCTTCTGTTCAATATTGACCTGGAGTTCCAGGTTGATTTAGACAAAGGCACGATGACGGAAGGCCTGCGGCAGAAATTCAGGGACAACGGGGTGGTATTGTCTGCCGATGTCAAGGTTAAACAGAAAGGGTATCTGTTCAGCGGCAGGAGATGGCTCGTCGACGACGGTGAAGACAGCAGTTATTGTGTCAAGAAAGAGAAAGTTAAGGTCAAGAAAGAGGAGGATGAGGTCAAGAAAGAGGAGGACCAGCTCAACATTTATAAACTAAAGCCTCTGCAGGTAATTGCGGTAGCGGCGGGGTTTATCAGCTATATAAAGATTGCTTTACTTGCGGGCCTGTTACTCTCATCTCCGTGGGTTTTCTATCAGTTGTGGATGTTTGTTGCGGCGGGGCTCTATCCGCACGAGAAACGGTATGTTAACATCGCGGCGCCTTTTTCGGCGGCATTATTCGTTATCGGAGCACTTTTTTTTCTTATTGTCGTCGCGCCTCTGACCCTGAAATTCTTAGTGGCATTTAATCGAAAAATTCTTGACGTAAATTCGCAATTTACTTTTCAGCACTACATTTCCTTTGTCAGTCAGCTTATGTTAGTTTTCGGGCTGGCTTTTCAAACGCCGACGGCCATTTTCTTTTTGAACAGGACGGGCCTGGTTTCAATCGCGGCACTGAACAAATCGAGGAAATTTGTCGTGCTGGTTATTTTTATAGTAGCGGCTATGGCCACTCCGCCTGACGTAATCTCCCAGATAACGCTGGCGATACCGCTGTATTTGCTGTTTGAATTAGGGATACTGCTGAGTTACATAGCAAGTCGGAGGAGAAAATCACAAAACGGGAAGTGACAAGTCCGGCATCCCGAATTTGCTCAGTTCCGACTACATAATTGTGACGGAACTAATCGAGGACAATCTGGTCCTGATATTGGGGGACGGAGACCTTCCAGCCGGTTTGCTTTCTGACGTAGTTGCCAAAACTGTGTGCGCTTTCGGTCTCACCGTGTACGACGAACACGCCCCTTGGAGGGGCATCCAGCTCCTTTAGCCAATCGAGCAGCTCGTTTCTGTCGGCGTGTGCGGAAAAGCCGTGTATCCGGACTATTCTTGCCTTAATGGCGCGTTTCTCACCAAGTATCCGGACTTTTTTGATGCCATTGACAATCGACCTGCCGAGTGTTCCGACTGCCTGATAGCCGACGAACATTATCGTGTTGTTCGCACGCGAGATGTTGTTGACGAGGTGAAACTTGACTCTGCCGCCGGTGCACATTCCGGAGCCGGCTATGACCATAACGGTCCCTTTTATACCGTTGATTGCCTTTGATTCGTTAGCGGTGCCTGCCATTTGCAGTCCCGGCAGGTCAAAAGGTGACTTATGTCGTTTGATAAATTCGGTCATCTCTTTATCAAACAATTCCGGGTGATGCTGAAAGACCTTCGTAATCCTTGAGGCCATTGGGCTGTCTAAAAAAACCTTCAATTCCGGAATCTGATTTTTCAGCCGCAGCTCGTTTATGTAATATAAGACCTCCTGTGAGCGTTCGAGTGCGAAGCTCGGGACGATAATGTTGCCGCCGGCTTTTATGGTCGAGTTTATCACTTCACCGATGGATTTTTCTACATCCGCTACTTCCTCATGTACTCTATCGCCGTATGTGGACTCAATCAGAACATAATCTGCATAGTCGAAAACAGTTGGGTCGCACACGATGGGCCTGTCGGGGCGGCCAATGTCACCGGAGAACAAGATGAGCCTCTCCTGCCCATCCTGGCGTACCTTTACCCTTATTATCGAAGAGCCGAGGACGTGGCCGGCGTCGTAGAAAGTGGCTTCCACGCCGTCGCCGAGATTTACCGATTCTCTGTATTCAACATGGGAAAAAAGTGGAAAGCAGGCCTGGGCATCTTCGGTCGTATAAAGCGGGACGTCCGGATAAGGGCCTTTGCGACCTTGCCGTTCGTGTCTTTTGCGTTTGTGCTCGGCGTCCTCTTCCTGTATTTTAGCTGAATCCAACAATATAATCTTGGCAATTTCAGCAGTGGCGGCAGTACAGTAAATCTTTCCGCGGAATCCTTCCTTAATGAGCTTCGGCAATAAACCACAATGGTCGAGATGGGCGTGGGTTAGAAGGACGGCATCTATATTTTTTGGTTTTATAGGGAAGGGGTCCCAGTTTCTTTGGCGGAACTGGCGTTCCTGATAGAGTCCGCAATCTATCAGAACCTGTGTGCCATTGGCTTCGAGGAAGTGCCGAGAACCTGTAACATTCTGAGCGGCGCCGAGAAACTTTAATTTTATCTGCATACTTGCCCCGTTAGAAATATTCCTTTTTGTACCTATGTTCTTATTATCCCCGCCGGACTTTCTAACGGGGTAAACAGCGATTTTGACATACGGATTCTACGGCCTTGTCGGGGCGGTGTCAAGCAGCAAGAGCGTCGCGCACATATTATGCGTGAGCGCTTCGGCTACAAGGGACTGCCACCCATTTTTGTTTTTTAAAATAGGTGGCTGTACCAGAAAAATTAAATAGGTGGCTGTACCAGGTCGAAAAATTCCTCATTTTAACGGCCAGCCCGGCGGGCAGTAGCACAGCCAGTAGTCAACAAACACCTTCAAATCGAGCATGTTGATGATATTCTCCTCATCCTTGTACAGGTCAGCGGGCAAATCACCTCCGGTTACAAGCCACAATTCGGCGAATCTTGCGAAGCTCTCGAAATCGACGAAGCATAACGGCCCGCCCGGCCAGAAGCCGCCGAGCAGCTCATATTGACCACCGCTGCTCCAGGCCGCATCCGGCTGACCTATCGTGCCGGTGAGTGTATATGGCCCACCGCTGCTTCGCCCGCCCCCGCCGTCAATCGTGCTCCAGGTGGTACTATAATCAGCGTATCCTGTTGCAGCTATCGAAAGTAGAACAAATAATGAAATCCACCTGGTTCTCATTCTATTTTTCCTTTCTGTGCGATACTCATCTGAGCAACAATCGCTTCCAGTTTTGCCAGCCTTGTTTCCAACGCTATATTTTGTTTGTGAAGCTGGTCAATATAAATATGTGCCTTCTCCAGTTCTTCAACAATTCCCCTGCGGTGTGCTCCGACTTCAACGATTTCCCGGCCATTCTCGTCGGTCATTGCTTTTGGAATCGCAGGAAGGTGCTTGTTCTGCCACATAAATTCTGAATGTTTATCAATAGATTCCAGCTCATATCCCGGCTTGAAGACATAATCAGCATGTAACACCACGCCTCTCTGCCAGATTGGACCCCTGACATCCAACGTGCCGTTTATCTTTACAAGATCACTGGCAAAGTCACCGTAAATAAGAGGAGATGCTGTAATGGTATTGGCAATATACAGTTTGTTTGAACCGGCTTCATTTGCACCGGCGCTGTTACCAACAAAAACATTGCCGGAACCTGTGCTATAATTGCCCGCATATTGTCCCAAATAGGTATTTTTACTTCCTGTCGTGTTGTGGTTTCCTGCAAAATCTCCTATGAAAGTGTTATAGAAACCGGTGGTATTCGAAGGACCAGCACCCCTGCCTATGAAAGTGTTCTGGAAGCCTGTGGTGTTGTCGGAGCCGGTCAAATTTCCAACGAATGTGTTATTGTTACCGGCAGTGTTCTCATCGCCTGCTTGTGCTCCCAGAAAGGTGTTTCCCCCTCCCATGTCATTGTCTCTTCCCGCACTGTTTCCGAGGAAGGTGTTGGCGCCGCCGGTCGTATTCAACTGACCGGCAAAGGCACCAATAAACGTGTTTCTAGTACCGGTAGTGTTTTGGGAACCGGATTCCATTCCTACGAACGCGTTTTCGAAGCCCGTGGTGGTGTCGCAGCCTGCATTGTACCCTAGGAAAGTGTTACTTCCGCCTGTACTGTTAGATTGGCCTGCATGCTGTCCTACGAATGTGTTGTGCCTGCCTGTTTTATTGGCTCCGGCCCCGGGACCGACTGATAGGCTACCTGTACCGTAAACAGACAGCCCGTTTTGACCGCCAATCTCGTATGAAGCGGTGGTGTTGATGCTGCCTGTGACGTCAAGCTTGGTCGTTGGCGTGGTTGTCCCAATCCCGACATTGCCGGATGGGATTGAATACATATCATTCCCAGAGATGAGCCAGTCGCTATCGCCACCAATAGAGGGCGTCTGCCAGGTTGCAAGGCCGCCGGCATCTGACGTCAGGACCTTACCTGCTGCGGGCGAGCCGCCGGTAACTTTGACCTTGCCATTTACTTCTAATCTTGCACCTGGACTTGCCGTGCCGATACCGACATCGCCGTTTGAATTCATTCGAAGCTTTTCAATATTATTAACATTGAATGTAATAGCATTTGCACCGCCAAAGACGTTGAGCCTCATACTGCCGGAACCTGTTGGTTCGGCCTGAATATCTACATTGCTGGTTGTGCTTTCTGTGGATAATTTTAATGCCTGGTTGGTAGGTGCTTTAACTTCTAATTTATAGTTTGGAGTCTCCGTGCCGATGCCGACGCTGTCACTGGCATAGACCCTTCCTTCAAAGTAACCTGCGTAGCCGGCAGCACTTTCCGTCCTGCCTCGGACGCCGTAGTTTGTACCCCCACCGGCGGTTGCCCAACCGAAGATGCCTGTACCGGTGCTATTGGTTTTGCCTTCCAGTGCAGCATTACTATTGCCCATGCTGGCAATCTGGAATAATCCGGCAACGCCGGTTCCGGTTGTGAAACCTTTAACCGCCGTCCCGCTATCACTCCATCCAAATACACCATAACCACCCGTGTTGTTATTGGTGCCAAAGACGCCACTACTTCCCGCAGCAAAAGATTCTCCCTGCACTCCGTAGCCGTTTTGACCAGTTTCTTTTATTGCACTGCCTACACCGTTATTGGTAATTGAAACAACCGGGCCGCCACTGCCGGCAGCACTGTCGGCGTAAGGCAAAGTCAAGCCTGCGCTACTTAACGCATACGGTGTTGGCGTCAGCTCCTGCCGTGGACTCAGAGTAGTATATACATTTGGGTCGTTCAGCTCGCCCGGCCGCACGCCAATCTCCAGCCAGACTGCATTGCCGTCGAACACATCGCTGCCGAAGTCCAGTTCCACCGTAAAGTAGCCGTCGATGACATCAAGGTCGTTCACATCAATCGTGCTTCCCAATTGCCCTCCGGCAAATGGGGCGTCATAAAGTTCGAATTCAAAGTCATACTCCCCATCTGCCGCCGTGCTGCTGTCTATCAGACGTCCCTGGTATGTAAACGCCGTGCCCATTTCATCGGGCACAATCCTGATGTGTACTGAATCCAGTACTTTCAAAGACTTACCGTCTTTAAGTACCAGGTCGGTTTCTCCAGGCTCTTGCGCCTGATACTCGAAGATGAAATGAGTACCTGGACTCGGCGGCGTAATAGAACCACTTGCGGTAACCTCGTACCCGTAAAAGTCATGCCTAATAATTGGAGTTACACGTGCACTGTCGCCAGCCTCCTTGGTGGTTTTGTAATGCAGGAAACTGCCCAGAACCACGGCATTTTCAAAGCCGATAACATCAGTGTAAACCCCGCTGTCATCCGATGCCACCTCAAAGGAACACGACTGGCCCACCTCAAGGATAATTGAATCCAGCGGTTGCTCACTCACTATCAGATATTGACGACCGCTTGCCATCGGGGCCAAAGCCAAAACCAAAATTACTAACATTTTTGTAGTTTTCACTGTTCCAACCTTTCAAAAAAATTGCTGAATTTGATGGTGCACACTGTGTGCAACGATATCTTTTTGCGAAATTTCACAGAGATGAGTAAATATGGTTAAATCCTCATTATCATCCATCGTCTCCTGTAAAGCTACTTAAAAAGATTAATTATACACATTTTGCCCCTCAGAGTCAAGGAATTTATGAGAAATCCTGGATTCGAAGTTCCGTGTTCGAGCCGAAATTCGCATCTTGTGAATCGTATCTTATTCGAGTGAGTTCCTTGGGCCGGATTCGAGATTCGATGTTTGGGGTCCGGCTGCACAGAGGATTACAGCTATTATCAGAATTGAATGATGAGCATCGGAAAGGCAGGCAGTTAAAAGTTCGAGCGTGAAAAGCAACTGGGCGATACAGGACTTGAACCTGTGACTTCCTGCGTGTAAAGCAGGCGCTCTATCCAACTGAGCTAATCGCCCCGAGCTCTGATTTATAAATACATATTTTTAGCCCTTGCGTCAATATTTTTGATGTTTTATTATTAGCAGGGTAAGAATTTTGTTCATCCGGTCAGAAAAAAGATTCGCAATTTGAGGTGTTCTTATGACAGTACTTGAAGCCATAGGCAGGCGATATTCCTGCCGGGCGTACCAGGACAAGCCCATAGAGCAGGACAAGCTCGACAGCGTTTTTGAGGCGGCCCGGCTGGCGCCATCAGCCAAGAATACACAGGATTGGCGCTTTGTGGTGGTAACCGATAAAGAAACCAAGCGTCGGGTTGCTGAGACTACCAACCGGCCGGAGGTCTTTGAGAAAGCCGGTGCTATCATAGCAGCGTGCAGCAATAGCGATGAGGTTATGCGGTGCGGCCAGGCAATCGGGCCTATTGATGTTGCTATCGCACTTGAACATATCGCGCTGCAGGCAGCGGAGTTAGGATTGGCAACATGCTGGATCGGCTCGTTCTTTACAGATAAGGCAAGAGAAATACTGGATATTCCAGCGGATGTTGCAATCATTGAGCTGATGGCGATTGGCTATCCAGCCGATAGCAAAAAAGAGCCGAAACGTGAGCCGATGGAGAAAATCGTTTGTTATGAGAAGTGGAAGTTCTAAGTTTACGCTCAAGGTCAGTTAAGAGTATTTTGAATTCGTCAGGTTGTCGTATATAATATCTTTTGTGAGTGTAGGTTGGGGACGTAGTGTAACGGGAGCACACCGCGGTCGCATCGCGGAAATGAGGGTTCGATTCCCTTCGTCTCCATTTGGTTTCTGACATTTCAAAACGGCTGCTTAAAATTTGGCGGATTTGCAGAAGTGAGAATGTGTAGAAGCTCGTATCGACAAAGAAGACCCAAGGCGCAAGACTCAAGACGAAAGCACGGAGGACAGAAGACAGACGACGGAAGACAGAAGGTGTCTTTCCCAGCTTCGCGGAATAAATTTGACGGTGGCGGTGGTTTTGGTTATTTTATGGGCTGAAAATTATGAACTTTTTTGGAGGTATTTATTATGATTATGCAGTTAGTGTATAGGTTCCCGTTCTGGCCGATGGCGCCGATTTTCGGAGCCGGGGTGCTGGCGGCAATGTTAGCGATCGCGGGGGTTGTCTTTTCGATTGTTATGCTTGTCGACTGTTTGAAACGGCCGGCGTCGAAGTTTTATTACCCGCTTACAAAGGGAGCTGAGTATGACCGGCTGATATGGGCTGGTGCGATTTTGCTTTCGCTTGGGTTTTATTTCATAGGGGCGATAGTATATTTCGTTGTTGTAAAGAGAGCTAAGGCGGATGATAGCGAGAAGGGTCAATCAACAACTACGAGTGCAGGCCCGCCGGTTCCGAAGCCGGAAGGCGAAAGTCAAAAAGATAGTGAATAGCCAACGACGGACGACAGAAGACAGACGCCAGAAGACGGAATTGAACAAATTTGGAGGGTAATTATTTTTGGGTGTTGAGATGTCCGAAGATTTTTTTCTTGTAGTTTTGGTGTACCCTGACAGCGGTTGCAATCAGGCCCGATAGACCCTGGGCGATGATGGCGGAGAGGGCGGGAGTGAGCCCCAATTTCTGGAGGATATATTGACAGGGAATTCTAAAGGCGTACATAGCGAAGATGCCGCGTATGTTCGCTGTGAAAATCGATTTCATGTCACGGGGGAAATTGCGCTCCCTTCTGCGATATTGCCAGATATGTAGTAAAGCATATATACCCGAAGTTCCTGCGAGAAAGCCCAGAGTCCCTCCAAGTGCAGAGACGACACTGATCGCTGCGTCAGAATCCGTGAGCTTGTCCATCAAGACGGCGGCAGCTACGGATAAAACAAGAGCGAGCAAAGAGGCTATGATTTCAGAAGAATAATACTTTGTATTTGTTCTCGAAAATATTTTTCTAATAAGTTCTGTCACTATCGTATCTTCCCATCAATCGTGATGAAAATATGCCTATTTTCATAGACTACAGTCTTTACGAGGAATCATCAAGAAATTGATTGATTTATGAGGGAAGTTGGAAGATAAATTGTTAAGAAGTGAGAATAAAAGGGTATATTGCTCTGCTGCTCCTTCGACCGCGCTCAGGACAAATTTTAGATTGACGGGAATTGCGGTTTTGGTTACTATAGTTTGTGGTTTTGAATTGAGCTGTTTCGGCTATTCTCTGGAAAAGGTTTTGAGTTGGGGACGTGACGTTGGATGCAGGAATGTATGAGCTTGTGGAGGATATTTTACGTGGTGTGAGCTTTATCGCTGTCGGCGGGGCCGTGGCGATAATATTTTTCTTTATCTTCGCGCCAAGTATCCTCGGCTCAAAAACCGTACATAAACGACTTGAGAACATGGGCAAGCAAATCGAAGAGATGAAAGAGCAGTTGAGGCAAATAGCGCAACATCTGGAAAAGAAGGACCGCAAAAAGGGACCGTAAGTGCCGGTTGGCAGTTGGCAGGATATGGAGTCCATGCCAGGCATTTCATGTTATAAAGTCCGGCTCGTAGTTACTTGACTGAATCGTCGGGTGGTAATCCGAGCTTTTCATATAATTTCCGCCTTCCGGCTTTGTCGCCATCAAGGATTGCTCTTGAGTATTCGGCGACTTCTTTGGCCTTTGCACGTGGGACCACGATGACGCCGTCCCCATCGGCGACGATGACATCGCCCGGCTCAACCAGGACGCCGCCACATACGATAGGGCGGTTGACGGATTCGATTTCATTTCTGCCCGGCCGAATACCACGGCCGACTTTCCTGAAGTAAAGGGGGACTTTTTCGGCGGCGACCTCATCGGTATCGCGGGCAGTGGCATTGGTAACAACGCCGACACATCCTTTCAGGTGCCAGCCCATTATGTTGTTCGAGCCGATGGAACCGACGTCGCTTTCGGGGGCATCGTCGAAGACAATGGTTGTACCCTTGCGAATGAGTGGAACAAACGGCTCACTTGAGAGCTTGCTGTACCACTGGCCAACCCAGCGTGCAAATGCATCAGTCTCCATAGGCGGTGCCGGGGGCTTGTTCGTGGGGACGTAGCGCACGGTAACAGCGATGCCGATAAAGCGATGCTTGAAATGTTTGGTGTCTTTCCAGGCGGCGTGGATTTCCGGGGACATCAGGCCTGTATTTGTCAGGCCGACTTTGTCCATACCGTCGGATACATCGGCGACTCGCAGGCCGGCGAAAAGCTTCAGGATTTGCTCGTCGTCTTCAGAGCTGTAGACCTTTGTTGGAATGAAGTTTTTGCCGCTCCTTAATTCTTCAATATTAGGCTTGGACTCTTGCTGGGCTGCTGAAGTGAACAGGGAACAGCTCATCAGTCCGATTGAAGCTATTAGAATTGCAGTTACTGTTGTTTTTGTGTTTCCGGTTTGCATTTTTTGTCTCCTGAATTGTTAATGCCATAATTTACAATTTACGCTGTTATACAGGTTCGTTAATACTATAAGGTTTTTTTGCTTTTGTTCAAGATAAAAAAGAAGGGTGATTTACAAGCTGCAATTTACGGTTTAGAATTGTTTGATTGAGATTCCTGGCCTTCTTGGAACAGAAAAGAAAGTATCTTCGGTCGGTAGTTGGTAGGTGATTAATGATGATTGAAATCACGGATGACATAGCTATTTGCGCCGATGAGTTTGTATTCAAGGCGTCCCGAAGCGGCGGGCCGGGGGGGCAGAATGTGAACAAGGTCAATACGCGGGTAACGCTGTTTTTTGACGTGGCAGGCTGCGAGGTTCTTTCCGATATACAAAAGCAGCGAATACTCAGGCGTCTCGCAACGCGGGCCGATAAAAATGGCGTCGTAAGAGTTGTTTCGCAAAAATATCGCACCCAGAAGGCAAATCGCAGGGCCTCCGTGGAGCGATTGCAGGAGTTATTGAGGGAGGCGCTGAAGACTAAACCTGTACGGAAAAAAACAAAAGTGCCGGAGCGGGCGCACCGGCGGCGATTGGAGGAAAAAAAGCGGCGGAGTATGTTAAAGAGACAAAGGGCGGAGAAGGACTTTGAGTTTTAGGTTGTTGGCTTTTGCTCAAGTAGCGGTTTGGGCGGATTAGAACGTGACTGGGGAGGAGGGGGGATTGGGATAAAGTATTATAATTATCTTCGCCTCCGAGTGGTTCTTTTTAGTTTGTCATAAGCGGCCTCGATGGAATTCAGCTCAATCTTGAAAGGCCAGGTGGAAAGATGTAAATCAGGGTACTTCCTGGCCAGTCTTATCAAGGTTTGTAAATCAGCTCTTTCGCTTCGCAGGATTTTGAGTATCTTGGCAGTAGGTTGCTCGTATTCGAGCTGCTGTTTTTTGAGGTCAAGAGATTTTCTTATTCTTGCTGCTTGTCCCTTTGCCCTTTTCAATTCCAATCGGGCATTTTGCAAATCTTTGTTTATTACAATTTGGGCGTTGTCGGCCTGCAAATGCCGGAGAAGGTCTCGCCTGGAATTGAAAACTTTGTCGGCAATTCCACATTTGACAGCGTCCTGTGCGGTTAGGGTCAGGAGTGTGCCTTTTTTGCTCCAGACGTGGACGAGGTCCTGTCGGGGATTTTTGTTGGCCGGGTCAATAAAGAGTCTTCTGTTGGCTTCTGATACCTCTATGACTTCTATGTCCCTATCAGCCATTGCCATCGCGAGGATTCCGGGTCGGCCATGCTGCTCAGCCATTGACGCCAGATGGGCACGCCAGGATGAGATGAGCTTCTCGCCGAGTTCTTCGCCGAAGATTTTTTTGACTTCTTTCGGGCCGCTACCGGACCTGGCTACGAGCGAGGCTGCGCCTATGACGGAGTTATCGGCCATATAAATCTTATCGCAGGCAATGGCTATAACGGCGCCGCCTGATATAGCGCCTCTGTGTTTGCCGCCCCTGACAAAAGCCACGACCCGGCAGTAGTCGGTGTTCGTAATCGCGCCGCCAATCCGCTGAACCAGGTCGAGCTGTCCACCCGGCGTGCTTATCTCGAACACAATAAACAAAGGGCCTTCGTCTGCGGCCTTGATTATCGCCTGAACCAGTGACTGAGTTTCAATCTCCAGTTCTATATGGTCATCGAGTGTAAGAATGATTACCTTGTTGTTCCTGCCCAGGTGGTCGGGCGTAATCTGCCACTGGGCCAGATTGAGTCTGAGCCTGCCTTTTTCCTGGGTGTGGACGATGGTCTCACTGCCTTTGGTCTGGCTGGTTGCGTAACCGTGCAGGATTTCTTGTGTCTTGCGGTTTATAAATGTGTCGGCCAGGCAGGGTATAATAATGACGAGAATAAGCAGAGAAACTGTAAAAATCACTATATGTGGCTTTTTCATATAACGTAGTTCCAATCTTCCCTTTATTTTATTATACCACATTTGCCTCGAAAATGGAATATCAAGTTTGAAAAAGCTCCTGATTTGTGGTAAAAAACGTTCGAGTTCGCGTGGACCTGTCTTTAAGGTATTTGTATGTCAGTTCAATTTATTCTTGGCAGAAGCGGCACGGGCAAGACGAGCTTTTGTATAAAAGCGATTGTCAATGCCTTGCTTAAAGCCGCCGGCGCGCAGCCGTTGATTCTGTTAGTTCCGGAGCAGGCGACCTATCAGGCTGAGCGTGCCATCCTGGCCGACAAGAGGATAGCCGGCTACAACAGGCTTCAGGTGCTTTCGTTTGACCGTCTGCAGTTTTTGTTGTCAGGTAAAAATACAGCGAGGCCGGCCCTTTCGCGCATCGGCAGACAAATGATGGTCCACCGGATTTTGCGGGATAATAAAAGTAAATTGAAGGTCTTCGGCTCGTCGGCGACCTTGCCCGGCTTGGGTCGGCAGACGGCACAGACTATTGCCGAGCTGCACCAGTATGCAAAGACGCCCGACGATATTGACGAGTTGCTGAGCGAATTAAAGAAGGACGAACGCAACAATTTAGCTGCATTGAAATTTGCCGATATCGGCCTGATTCTAAGAGAATATCTGGAGTTTATCGAGGGTAAGTTTATTGATCCTGATATTCAGTTGGCTCGTTCGTGCAAGGCGGTGGGGACAGCGGCTTTTGTTAAGGGCGCAAAATTATGGGTTGATGGTTTTGCCGGTTTTACAACGGCCGAAATTGCAATCTTAACTGAGCTGCTGAAGGCGGTCACAGATGCACAAATTGCACTTTGTCTGGACCCATCGAATATAGATTTGGCGAATCCCGATGCCGGCGGACTTGACCCGGTTGGCATATTCGGCCCGACTGAACGAACGTATGCTGAGCTTGTCGAAACAATAAAAAAATGCAAACTTCGATTGGACGAGCCGATAATTCTTGATGAGGCGGTCAGATTCTCTTCGTGTCGGCCGCTCGCTCATATCGAGCGAAATATGTTCGTGCTGGAACCGGCCAGGATACCCGCGTCGGATAATATTCGCGTCATATCGGCGCCAAATGCCCGGGCTGAAATCCGGTTTGTTGCAAGGCAGATACTCCGATTGGTCAAGGAAACCGATTTCCGATACCGTGACATTGCGGTTATTGCATCAGATATCGACCGCTATGAACACTATATACGGGCGTATTTTGATGACTATGGCGTGCCGTTTTTTATTGATAAGCGAAAATCATTGAACCAGCATCCGATGGTTCAGCTTATCAGCTCGGTGCTGCAGGTTGTGACGGGCGGCTTTTCTAACAGTGATATTTTCACATATCTTAAAACGGACCTTGTGCCAATAGAGCGAAGTGATATAGACGTACTGGAAAATTACTGTCTTGCGTATGGAGTAAATGCCGGCGACTGGCAAAGCGGGCAAGTGTGGCATTTTGCCGGTGACGGTAATTATGACGAGCAGCGGATAAACGAAATCCGGCAAAAGGCCATTGGGCCGTTGCTTGAGCTTCGAGACAGGCTCCGTCCGGGTGGCAATGCGGTAAATAAGATGAGCGCAGATGAGTTTGTGCGGGCTGTTTCTGATTTTCTCAGGGTACTGAAGGTCAGGCAAACAATCAGGGATTGGATTAAAGAAGCTGAGAAAAGCAAAGATGAAACAGGTGCCAATGTTCATCGGCAGCTTTACGGTAAGCTCGTGGATATATTTGACGAGCTTGTCGAGGTCTTTGCCGGACGCCGGATGAGCTGTGAGGATTATGTTGCGATTCTGGATTCTGCGTTTTCGCAGTTGACGTTAGCTTTCATTCCGCCGACACTGGACCAGGTCCTTGTGGGCTCTATTGAGCGCAGCCGACACCCGGATTTGAAAGCGGTTTTTCTAATAGGCGCGACGCAAAGACAGTTTCCCGTGCCGGTACGTTCGGACAGCATATTGACCGATGATGACCGCAGGGCAGCCGACGAGGCCAAATTTACGCTGGCGGCAACAGAAACTCAGAAGCTTGCCGAGCGCCAATACCTGGCTTACATCGCATTTACACGTCCATCAGAATTTCTGTGTGTTACATACCCTGTTACTGATGATAGCGGCGGTGCCGTGCCTCGCTCCCAATTTATAGACAATCTTGAATCGTTGTTTGAAAATCTGAAAGAAGAGTCAATTGCGGCCGAACAGATTGCGATTGAAGAGGTTCACAATAAGAGCGAACTGGCCGATTTGCTTTGCAGCTCGCTTGGCAAAGATAGGGCTCGATACTCGCTTGAAGTTTCTAACGAGCAGTTTAGTGGATTATTGGATGATATGTGCGCCGATGAGGAACTTGCTGAGGCAGGTGCGAATGTGCTGTCAGCGGTAAATTATGAGAATCGTGCGGAGCTGGATAAAGAGGTAGTTGAGAAGCTCTTTGGTGAGCGGATAGGCAGCTCTGCAACAAGACTGGGCACTTTTGCTGCGTGTCCGTATCAGTATTTCGCCCGCTATGTGCTGAAATTGAAAGAGCGAGACGAGTTTAAACTTGAGCCGCTGGACTTGGGCAATTTTTATCATCGAGTTCTGGATGCACTGCTGAAGAAACTTGGCGAAGAAAAAAAAGATTTTGCGACGGTTGAGAACGAGGAGTTATTGGGGCTTCTGAGCGAACAGATAACGAGAATTATTCAGACGGACTCGTTTATATCCAACTTTGCTCGTCGCAGTGGTCATAACCTGTTTATCATCAATTCCGCCGCTGAGGTTCTCGAGGATTGCGTTCGTGCTATAGGGCAAATGGTACGTGCAGGCAGCTTCAGACCTGCGCTGTCCGAAGTTTCGTTCGGCCAGGTACGGCAAGCAAAGGATACGCTTGACGAATATGAGCTTTCGCTTGCAGGTGGTCGCCTGTTGTCTTTGAACGGCAAGGTTGACCGAATTGATATTGCGGAACTGGACGGCAAAAAATTTGCGGCCGTTTTCGACTATAAGCGTCGAGGCGCATCCTTTAGCTGGTCAAAGTTTTACTATGGTCTGGATATGCAGCTTCCGATTTATATGCTCGCCGTCAAGAATGCAGACAAGCCGAAGGTAGAAAGTGTTGTTGGTGCGTTTTATATGCCGGTGGAAACGGGAATTGAACAGGCTGCTCTCGATGAATTATCAGCCAAAGCGGGAAAATTTGATTATAAGGCAAAGGGAATATTGAATGGTGAATTTTTCCAGCAGCTTGACTCTTCTGCCACTTCCGGCTGGGACAAATTTTATAATTTCCGTATCAGCTCAAAAGATGGTCAGTATGGCGACTACGGCAGAAGTGGAGCATTGAAGCCGGGTGATTTCGAGAAAGTTCTTGAGTTTACCGAGAAAAAAATAGTTGAGATGGCAAAAGAGATTCTCGCAGGCAGGATTGATATCAGGCCGTATAGACTTGGCACGGTGTCCCCGTGCAGCTACTGCAAATACAAGCCGGTTTGCCGATTCGATTGGCAGGTAAATGATTATAACGTCCTGGCGCCGCTTAAAAAGGTGCAGGTTCTCGAAGAGATGAAGAAGGCTGATGGCCGATAAGAAGATAAAATGGACTAAGCAGCAGAAACGGGCGATTACCGCACGGGGAAGTGACGTTCTGGTGACCGCCTCAGCGGGGACCGGAAAGACGGCGGTATTGTCCGGTCGCTGCGTCGATATCGTACGTGACAAAACCCTATGTCCTGACGTTTTCAGTATGCTTGTGTTGACCTTTACGGAGATGGCCGCCGAGCAAATGCGATGGCGGATTGCCGAGCAGCTTCGGGCTGCGTTCCTGGAAAGCAGGGACACTCATCTTCGCCGCCAGCTTATATTGCTGCAAGGTGCTGATGTCAGTACGATACATTCGTTTTGCAAACGGCTTATCACTGAGTATTTCTACAAGCTCACCCTTGACCCGACTTTTAGGGTAATCGACGCCGACGAAGCGAGATTACTCAAGGCAGAGGTGTTGGAAAAGACAATCGACTGGGCGTGGGAGCAGAGCAACTTAATACCGGCCCTTCAGCAGCTTTTGTCGCGGCGCGACCTTCGCACAAATGATGGTTTTCTCACAAGGGTAATCGAGTTGAGCAATTTTCTGGATGGTGTTGTTTCACGAGAAAACTGGTACGAGCGAGCGACACGGCTTGCAGAGGCGGCCAATCCATTCACGACCGAGCTGGGTGAGAAACAAAAGCAGATTATTGGTGAGAAATTTCAATACATTCTTAATCAGCTTCGGTATGCCGGGAATTTATATCGGAATGAAAATCCTGATGGTGACTGGGGCCCAGAGTGTGAAGATACTTTTATAAAGCCCGTTCTACAATGTGTTGAGCTTTTGAAAGCAGGCGATTGGGACAGGTGCGCAGAGAAAATAAGAAACTTTGAAAAGCCCACGGTAAGAAAGCCCAAAGGACCGGCGGCAGCGACTGCTGAGCTTATACAAAAAACAGTAAAAAAGGCAGTAGATTCCTTTGAGAGACTTTCGGAGCTTGCGGTAGTGAATCCTGAGTATCTGGACAGGGTCGGCAGGGCGGCAAGCCTGCAGACGAAGGTGCTCATCGAGCTTGTTAAAAAATTCGACCGGTTATACAGTGACGCCAAACGAGCGGTGAGCTGCCTCGATTTTGCCGACCTCGAACATTATGCTCTAAAACTGCTGTCCGAACAGGATTCTTCAGAGGAAAAGCTGGCGCCATCCGAAACGGCCCTGGCGCTTCGGCGCAGGTTCAAATACATATTTGTCGATGAATATCAGGACATTAATCCCGTCCAGCAGGCGATACTCGATTTGCTTAGCTCCGGCGGAAATGTCTTTGTTGTCGGCGATGTCAAACAAAGTATTTACGCCTGGCGGGGGGCCGAACCGGAGATTTTTATCAGGCGTCTTGGCCCTGCATCGGTCGATTCAGCGAAAACACCAAACGGATTGCGGGTCGACCTGAATGCCAATTTCCGCTCGGCTAAAAGTATTCTCGATTTTGTCAACACAATATTTGGACGCATAATGACCACATCCTTTGCGAAGATTGATTACGATGACTCTGCAAAATTGACACCTGCAATTGAAGACGAAACCAAATCACAAGCGCCGGGTGACAGCAGACCGGTGGTTGAATTCCACATCCTCGATGAAATAGAGCCGGACAAGGATTCGGAAAAAGAGCAGAGCAGCCAAATAGCTGGCGGGGAAGAAATAAATATTATCAGTTCCCGGCAGCGTCAGGCGGCGATGATTGCCGAGCGTATCAGGCAAATGGTCGGGGCCGAAACCGGGAGCCCGGAATTTCAAATATATGATAAGCGGCGGCAGTGCCTGCGTGACGTTGAATATCGTGACATTGTGGTATTGATGCGCTCACTGGCCAAAAAGGCCAATGATTATGTGGAGGTGTTTCAGTTGGCCGGTGTGCCTGTGAGCTGTCAGGCTACGGCGGGCTATTTCGAAGCAACTGAAATTACCGATATGTTGAGTTTGCTCAAGGTCCTGGATAATCCTCAGCGCGATATAGAATTGGCTGCTGTGCTGCGGAGCCCGTTCTTCAGGATTAGTGATACTGAATTGGCGGCGCTCAAAATCCACACTGAAAAAGGTGAGAATAGCAGAAACTTTTATAGTTGTGTGGTTCAATACTGTAATAGTGAGCAGGATACGGAGCTGGTAAAGAAGCTCAAGGGGATACTAACTTTGATTGAGCAGTGGCGGACACTTGCCCGGCGGGGCAATTTAGCGGATTTGCTCTGGCATATCTATCGTCAAACCGGCTTTCTGTCATTTGTTTCCGCTTTGCCGAATGGCCGGACGCGAAGGGCCAATCTTCTTAAACTGCACGACAGGGCAATACAGTTTGAGGGTTTTGCCAGCAGTGCCGGAGGCGTTTCACTTACGCGCTTTGTTGAGTTTATCGAGAAGCTTCAGGAAGTGGGCCAGGATTGGGCGCCTGCTGAGCCGGAAGCCGCGGCCGGTAATGCCGTCCGCATCTTAAGCGTGCATAAGAGCAAAGGACTCGAATTCCCGGTCGTCTTTTTGGCTGAGCTGAGTAGTAAGTTTAATAAACAGGACGTTTACGCGGACTGCCTTGCCGACGATGATAATACGGTAGGGCTGCAAATAATCGACCGCGAGTCGAATAGCAGGCTGCGTTCGCTTGCATACCAGGTCATCGCCGAGCAGAAACTTTCGCAGTCCCTGGCCGAAGAGATGCGTATCCTTTACGTCGCAACCACGCGGGCAAGGCAGCGCCTTGTCCTGACCGCCTGCGGGAAGAAAAAGCATTGCCGCGATATTGTCCGCAGCGGATTTTATTTTGGCGCCGAGCCTATTGCCGATTGGCAGCTTCGCCGGTGCCGCAGTCCCCTTGAATGGATTCTCTATGGTCTTTCCGACCGGAGAAACTTACATAATGTTTTTGAAACCGGCTTGTCGGAACAGGCGATTGACGATGATTTATTCAGCCTGAAACTGTACAGCCAGGCCGAACTACAACGACTCTCCGAGTTTGTCGTCAGATTAACAGAAAACAGAAGACAGAAGACAGAAGACAGAAGTAGGGGCGGTTCGCGAACCGCCCTCGATCCTGCGGCCGGGGGCAAAAGACTTGCACAGCTAAAGAAGTCGTTTGCCTGGCGGTATGCATTCGGCGATGCGCCGGTACTTGCCGCCAAACAATCGGTAACGGAGTTGACACATCACAGTGATGAACACACAAGAATCGATTATTCAAGGGTGTTGGAACGTGAGCCAATCGCGGCTGCTGAAACTGGTTTGGCTGGACCTGTGGAAGGCCGACTAATCGGCACGGCTGCGCACCTTGTAATCGCCCACCTTGATTTGAGTAAGGTGATAAACAAAGGAGCAATCGAAAAGACGAAGGAAAAACTTTTGGCTGATGGAGCTATAACCGAAGCCGTCGCCGGGCATATCGACACAGATTCGATAATGGGTTTTTTTGAAAGCAAACTGGGCCGGATGGCCCTTGCTCGTGAGAATACTCTTTGGCGTGAATGGCCGTTCACCTTCGCTCTGCCTGTTGTGGCACGGGCTTCCAGCCCGTGGTCCACGGCCAGGCCTGTCCCGAGCGAAGTCGAGGGGATGGCCACGCCACTATCGACGAGCCCCGTTAGAAATCCTACAATGAGAACAGACAATATGATGGAAAAGGGAAAAATTTCTAACGGGGCGAGCGACGAAACTATTATCGTTCAGGGCATAATCGATATGTTGGTTCAAACACCAAAGGGCCTGCTTGTAATAGATTTCAAGACCGACCGGATAACTATCGACGAAGTTTCAGAGCGTGCCGAGCTTTATCGTCGGCAGTTGGAGCTTTACGGCAGGGCGGCAGGTGCTATCTTGAAGGAAAAACTCCTCGCCAAATGGCTGTATTTCCTGACACCGGCCACCGGGTTTGAGTTCAAATGATTTTTCATCATTTCGACCGAAGTCCCGAACCAATTAGGCGTAAGCCTAAGCTCAATTGGTGCGGGGCGAAGCGGAGAAATCTGCTCATACCATGTAAACGCTCCTACGTTTGTCATTCCCGCGCAGGCGGGAATCCACTAACCTTTCATACCGAGCGCACCTGTCCTGAGCGGAGTCGAAGGAGTGAAGGCTCTATCATTCGTCGCTCATGTATTGTTGAATTGTCATTCCCGCGGAAGCAGGAAACCAGATATTTAGCCCCCGATTCTTGAATCGGGGGTCTCGTTCATAAGCATCACACTTCACGAAATATGATTTTCTTCTTGCAAATCCCTCTTAAATAGTGTAAATTTACCATCAGCGAACGGTAAAGTCGGACATCCTGGATTTATACTTTTCAATAACGGCTTTGGATAAAAAGCGGTGGATTGAACTTTGCGAAACGATTAACGCCAAAGATAATGACACGCGTACGTCTTATAGAGATGAGCAACGTGCTTGGTATGACACTTTGAGAGATTTTCTCCCATCAGTAAAAGGCATTAAACCTACTATCAGACTATTTAGCAAAGATTTCGTGTGGTGTAGTTTGGATCCTAATAACCCGTTAGATGTTCAAAAATTTAAGAGGTATTTGAAAGGTTAGACTTATGAAATGGCAAATTAAAGTTAGAAAAGACCCTGCCCCGTTTTTAGCAAGGGTAATCATTACTGGCAAAAAATGGGACGCAAATCCAGAAGAAGCCAAAAAGCTCCTTATGCATATTTGTGAAAAGAGGCCGACGGACAAGAAAGTTAAATTCCTTATGACGTGTGGTGGCTTTATCCAATTTGATTGGCCAGAATCTGTAAGCGACGTAGGTAATAATAAATATCCAAACAAGAAGGCACTGGAGGAGTTGGTTGCGAAAGCTAAAGAATGTGCGATATTTATCCTGAGAGACGGTTTGGATAAGAAATTAAGAAAGTTCACTGATTACATAACATTAGGTATAGACTCATTTATGGCCGAGGATAATCTCAGTCGCCCACATATTGAATTTGTTCTTTTGGTCAATTTAGAAAACTATAAAATCTATTGGACAGGTAAATCATATCCAACATCTAACCAGCAAAAGGGATTAATCCGAATACCTGACTTAGAGACTCATTTTTTAAACTTAAAAGATTCTGGGAAAATTATGATTCTGGGGTGCCATGACCTTAAAATGTTTGATCCAAGGCACTACAAAAGAGAAAACTTGTGTGATTGGCGTAAAAATACAATCAAAAAATTTCACGAAAGGGCTAAGAAGGAACGACCAAGTATAGTGCTGCATCATCCCCATGAAACAGATTGCGTAGAAGGGGCTAAAATTACCGATCGTAAATATTCACCAGGTACGTGGGATAGAGCATGGAGAGATCTTAATAAAATAGTACCAACGGTAGAGAAATATGCCGGTGCAGGAAGATACTACAAGTGCGAGGGAGAACGTTCTCAATTAAGCGAAGTGCTTGAAAAAACAAAATCTGGCGATACAATAGATTTCATTGTTTGAATGAGGAGTAGTGCGAATGGTGCGAAATATCGCACTCTACAAGCCAATTGATTATTTCTCTGCGACCTCTGTGCTCTCTGTGGCAAAAATTCTTTTTATTAACGAATTAAACGTGTCCGCCTGCCCCCGCCTTCAAATGATTAAGGATGATTTATTATTGTGGGGAATTTAGAATTGGCTGCCAAAAAAAATTTAATTTTTGGCCATTTTTTTGTTGACTGTTGTTTGATAATATATTAATGTATTCGTATGTTTACCTGATGGTAAACGGCAGACGCTGGCAGGCGATAGATAACTTGGAGTCAATGGTGAATATTTTTGGAGCGAAGCCTGACCCCTAACCGATTGTGGGGGGCCGAAAACCCTTATGAGAATTACCCATTTTACCACTCATGAGCATCGAGAATCCAGTAGCCGCCATTGGGCGACCCGTGGAGAGAATCAAACTTTAGCTAACTTTAGGCACTTTAGCTCACTTTTCACTAATTTCTCCTCTACAACTGTAGAGAGCGCACTACAAATCGCTCATTTTATGCAAAACAAACCCAATTTCCAAAATGCCCAAATGAACGTAAGCCGAGTTTCAACAGAGGATTATGCAAAATGGACACTTGGTCAACGTGGGAAAAACAAACCCAATTCAAAGCCAATTCAAACCCAATCAAACCCAATTAAAGCCAAAACAAACCCAATACAAAGCCAATACAAACCCAAACAAAGCCAATTTCCGATTATCCTTGTGTCTTTGAATGGCTTCTGTATAATCTCCTTCTACATAATACCTGACAACTTTTTATGGAGAGTATATGAAATGGCAGAAGCGCCAAGAGCAAACGCGGTAGTAGCACAGTCGGGCGGGCCGACCGCTGTAATAAATGCGTCCTTAGTGGGTGTAATCGAAGAGGCAAACAAGCATCCGGAAATCCAGGACCTTTACGGCTCTCTGCACGCCGTAGTCGGAATGGCCAAAGACCAGTTCATCGATTTGAAAAAAGTGTCGGCAAACGAGTTAGAGAAAGTGGCTGCTTCGCCTTGTTCGGCACTTGGTTCGAGCAGGGATAAGCCGGACGAGGAATACTGTGCGAGGATTCTGGAGGTCTTCAGGAAGCGCAATATCCGGTACTTCTTCTATATCGGCGGCAACGACTCGGCCAATACGGCCCATATTCTCAACAGGATGGCCGATGACATAGACTTTGATATACGGGCATTTCATATTCCCAAGACGGTGGATAACGACTTGCTGGTTACCGACCATTGTCCGGGCTTTGGGACGGCTGCAAAATTCGAGGCCTGCGCCCTGATGGGCGACGATTTGGATAACCGGACACTGCCGGGCGTCAAAGTCGATGTGATTATGGGCAGACATGCGGGCTTTTTGACCGCGGCCACCGTGTTGGGCAAGCAAAGGGATGATGATGGCCCGCACCTGGTATATCTTCCGGAAAGAGGTGTTTCGATAGACAAATTCCTTGGCGATGTCGAGGGTGTCTTGAAGAAGCTGGGCCGATGCGTTGTTACAGCCAGCGAGGGAATCTGTGATGCCGATGGTGTTACCTGGGCCAAAAAACTGGCCGAAGCGGCCGAGACGGATGCGCACGGTAATATTTAATTTTCCGGCACAGGCGCCCTGGCTGACTTTCTGGCAGGGCAGGTAAAGAGCGAACTTGGCGCAAAGCGGGTCCGGGCTGACACGTTTGGCTATCTGCAAAGGAGCTTTGCGGGATTGCAGTCGGAAGTGGATGCGCGTGAGGCAAGGTGGTGCGGACGTCATGCCGTTCAGTATGCTATGGAGGAGGACAACGGTTCGGTTGCAATCAGACGGCTTGGCAATGGAGCGGATTATAAAGTTGAGCTGTTCCGCACCGAGCTTAAGAACGTCGCTGAGAAGACGAAATCTATGCCCGACGAATTCATTAACGCCGAGGGCAATGGCGTTACCGATGCCTTTATCGAATACGCGCTGCCGCTGACAGGCGGTCTGCCCAAGACCCACTTTCTGGGCAATTATCCGAAAATTTAAGCATATTTGATAAACTCCGCATTAAAAGGAGGAACATATCCAATGATACTGCGCAAAAATCTGACCGTTGTAAGTTTGTTTTTTCTAACCACCACTGCGTTTGCTGATGTGCCATCGAGTCAGACAGCTTCGGTAAATACAGCATTGGAAGCCGTTGTTGCACGAAGCGTGAAAGGCTATGGGGCTGTCGGTGATGGTAAGGCCGATGATACTGCGGCCATTGAAGCGGCCGTCAAAGCCGGTGGGGGGGTTGTATACTTTCCAGGGGGCAATTATCGTATCACCGGTACCGTTGTCGTGGACCTGAATGCCCGTGGTAAGACATCTCTGGTCGGGACCGGCGGGGCTTGTATTATCATGGCAGGTGCGGGGCCGGCGTTTCATTTTATTGGCACTCACAATGGAACCGCCGCTCCGGATAGTGTTCGTGACCAGATCTGGGAACAGGAGCGTTTGCCAATCATCACTGGCTTCGAGATACGTGGGGCTCACCCGGAATCGGTCGGCCTGCGACTGGAGAAAACGATGCAGGCCACCCTGACTAACCTGTTGATTCGCCGTTGCAAGGTCGGCGTCCATCTCGTGCGACGCAACCGCAATCTAATAATCGACCACTGTCATATCTATCACAACAGGCAGGTTGGAATAGACTTTGACCATGTGAATCTACATCAGGCAATCATTTCCGACAGTCACATCAGTTACAATCCGGTTGCGGGAATCCGGTTAGTGGGCGGCGAAATGCGCAACTTTCAGATTGTAGGCAATGACATCGAGTATAACCACGATGTTAAAAAGGAAGGCTCAGCAGATGTACTGATAGATATGAGGCCGAAGGGCAGCACGTTTAGAGAGGGGACAATCGTTGGCAATACCATCCAGGCAAGGCCCAGCCCCAACGGAGCCAATATCCGGTTTCTGGGCGGGGAAAATCTCAGGACCGGCGGTCTTCTTGCTATAACGGGAAACCTCATCGGCAGTCAAACGCACAACATTCATCTGGTCAACTGCCGTGGCGCGACGGTTTCCGGCAACTCCATATACAGTGCCGCAGAACACAGCCTCTGGCTGAAAAATTGTGCTAACGTTGTGGCTGGCAACAACGCGATGGATTGGAATCCGGACCACAAGAAAAAACAGCTGGTCGATGGCATTTTGATTGAGAGCTGTAAGGGAGTTATCCTGTCGAACACGATTATCGAAAAGAGTTTCCAGGGGTCTGTGGAGTCTGGCGGTGCCATTGACGTCAAGACGAGCGAGGATGTCGCGATTGTGAACTGCCAGGTTTTGGACTTCATGTTTCGTGGCATTACGCTGACCGGTGCGGTGCGGTGCCGCGTGGTCGGCTGTTCGGTGATTGACCGACGAGAGAAACCATTAATGCGAGCGTCCATAGAAATAAAAGGCGGCCGTGACAATCTAATTGCTGGTAACATTGTAAATCGCGGCAGTCTTTCCATCGCCGATGGCACGGCAACTATCCGCGGCAATCTGGAAATAGGAATCGCCAAGTAACTTCGTTGAACGAATTTGCGTAAACCGCTTCCACTTTGCTTCGATAGCATCCTTTACTTTTCTATCGCTATGAATATATAGTGCGTAGCGGAGATGTAGAGGTTTATTTGGCTGAATTGTCCTTGGCCCATCGTGAGTTAAAGAAGCGCCCATCCAGCCGTCGTTGCGGACATGAAAATAAGAGGGGAAGTTCGGGTTGTCCGGGTGGTCAAAGAGCGTGATGCCTTCTATTTTTTCATTTGTAATAGGGCCGGAATAATCGACCCATCTGGCGCGCTTCCAGAAAACTTTTTTTTCGTTGACGGCTCCTTCTGAATTGCGAATTGTTCCGCCGCCGTCATTGACGCCAATGGTTTTGGCCATTCTGACGCCAATCATTCCGAAAGGGGTTTTGCCAAGTATAACCGGTGTGTTGTCGGCCTTGAATTCCATATTGATAATCATAAGCCATTCGGAGTCGTCGAGCGGCAAGGCTGTTACCCGGCGTGTTTCGTGAAGAAGTAATTTGCCTTTATTGGATACCCACTGGTTTTCTGTGATTATAGAGCAAGCTTGGCTGCCGTCTTCAAATTTAACAATCCGTTTGTGGCGGATTTTTCCACTGCCGCCATCGCTCCAGAAACTTATGCCGCCGACGTCATTGTGTGAAATCCAGACCGAATTGTGATGGCTGTGCGATTCCGGGTCGTGAGGGTGGCCCATGCGTGTAAGGCTGCGGCCCGAAGGGCCGATCACGGGAAAGATAAAAGGACGATTGAGGTCGGGGCCGAAATGATAGCGTGCAATCTCTGTACCATCCCGCTGAAACGAAGCCTGATGGTAGGGCAGCGGTACGACCTGCATATAAGGAACCGGTTTTGGCGCGGAAGATGCAATTTGTGGGTATATGTTTGCAGTTATCAAAACTGACAAAATAAGATACGCGAAAATCGGTTTATTTAACGAAATGTTGAGAGAAAACATTGATCAGACCTTTCCTTATCACTCCTCGGCGCTGAAAACTGCGATTTCAGCTAAGCCGATATTCTGCGTTTGGGGCTTGACGGCGGTAACAACAAACTTGAGCCAGGTAACTTTTTTGGGCGGGAAGGTGATTTCTTTGGCTGCCGAGGCGTCGTCTGGCAGTTGGCCTACGGTTATCGTGCTGTCGTCACTGAAGATGAGCGTGCCGGCAGTAACCTGGTCGGCGTGTGTGTTAGGCCGGTCAAAGAGCCAGACGCGGTCAATAATTTGTGGGTTGTCCCAGCTTAATCGCAGCATAGCCGATGCTTTTTCGTCATCAGCGGCCCATTCAGCCGATATATCTTCCGGGTATCCGCCAACTACTCCATCAATCGCTGCCTTGGCTGTGTAGCCTTTGTAAGTCGAACTGACGGTGACTTTGGCTTTACGGGCAACGTTGTTCTTGCTTTTCAGCGGATCGTGCTGCTTTTGTGCCTGGAGTTTCTTTTTGTACTCACGATGCATCTTTGGCTCGAGCAGTTTGACCTGTTGGAGGACGAGGCCGTAGCGACTGCCCGGCGGTATGGCCTTGAATCGGATGTTGTTCCAGCCCTGACTGAAGTTGCCTGAATAGCACAGCCAAAGCGTTAGTCCGTCCTTGCTGATGAATTTTGAGGGGAAATTGAGGAAATAACCCTGTTCGCCAAACTCCTTCATATACGTTACGAGTTTCCACGGCCCTGTGATTATATCGGATTCGAGAATGTAGGAATTCATTTTGGCGACCGTTGGCCAGCCATCGGTTACACACATCAAGTATTTCTTCAACGGCGCGTTGTAGGTAATCGTAACGCAGCCCATATCGTTGTTCCATTCCAGCAGCGGCTTGATGTCTTTGAAGTTGTGCGACCAGATGGATTTGCCTTTCTTATCGTGTCCTGCAAAATATTCATACTTTGACTCATTGTTGATGTTTTCGATGCTCGGGACGACTCGCGTAAGGTAAATCTGGTCGCCGGATATCCAGCTCAGGTTGGCGTATCGCGGCTTGGGGTCGTTTTCTTCGGCTCCGTAACCGACCAGGTAAGCTTTGCCGTCAGGTGAATGCTCCATATTTTTGCCGAAGTCGACGAATTTTGGTGAGCCGATTTTTAGCGGGCCCATAAATTTGGCAGGTTCAGGAAAAAGTGGTCTGGCCGGCGTGTGCGGAGAGTCTGTCCAGGTTTTGCCGTAGTCGGTTGAGATGCGAAAGCCCGGAATCGGCCCCAATACCGGCCAGTTCCATCTCATACCATCGTGCATAACACTTCCGGCGGGGCCTAAACAGTAGGTGCCGTAGTACCAGACGCCGTTGTGAACGAGGCTTCCGCACGGATAGCGTCCCTGGTAGGGATGCGGGTCGCCCTTGGTTATGCCGAGGGCCTTGATTTTCAGATGGAGCGGGTCGTCGCCAATCATTACCGCCTGGCCGGTGGTCGCATTGCGTCCGCCGGAGCCGGAACTCATTCCGTCGGTTTGTCCGTCGGTCCAGGGAGAATACAGGTTGTCGTCTGATGCCCAGGAAGGATACCAGGTGTCCGCTGCTCGATAGTCGCTATGGACGCCGGTAAATAATATGCCGACCAGCTCTTTGGATTGCTCGAATGGAATGTCTTCCGGCGGCTGCGAGGGCCAAAGCAATGGTCCGGACCTTGGCTGATATTTCACGATTCTTTCTTCGGCAAAGGTGGTGCTGGATAAAACTGTTATCAGTAAGCCGGCCAGCAGTAATGTGCTTGTTTTTGTTGCTGTGATTGCTGATGCTTTCATTATTTTGCTCCTCCGAAAAAGGGTTAATTAAACAATGCCTCTACGAATGTCTCTGGGTTGAATTCAGCGATGTCTTCTGGTTTTTCGCCGAGGCCGACGAATTTTACCGGTATGTCGAGCTGGTCTTTAATGGCGATTACGATTCCGCCGTGTGCGGTGCCGTCAAGCTTTGCCAGGAATATTCCTGTAACGTCAATTGCCTCCGTGAAAATCTTTGCCTGGGCGATTGCATTCTGGCCGGTTGTGGCATCGAGAACCAGCAGTACTTCATTCGGGGCACCTGGGATTTTTCGGGCCACAACGTCGCGAATCTTGGTCAGTTGCTGCATCAAGTCCTTTTTCGTGTGCAGTCGGCCGGCTGTGTCGAGAATCAGGATATCTGTCTCTCTTGCGACGGCCGCTTCACAGGCATCGAAAGCGACCGCTGCGGGGTCTGCGCCGGATTTGTGTTTTACGATTTGGACGCCGATGCGTTCGGCCCAGATGCTTAACTGTTCTACGGCGGCGGCACGGAACGTATCGCAGGCAGCGACGATGACCTTTTTGTTGTTTTGGGTAAATATATAGGCGAGTTTGGCGATACTCGTGGTTTTTCCGGTGCCGTTGACGCCGGCGACGAGGATGACGGTCGGGCCGGGGTGGGCGAGACACAATTGCCTGTCGCGGCCGGGCCAGTAGCTTTTGATGTGTTCTTTCAGAAACGGCAGTATTTCGTCGGTGGTTGAGATTTGTCTGCTGCGGTAAGCATCACGCAAGCCGGATATCAGATTGTCCGTCGTTTCTAAGCCGATATCGTCGCTTATCAGCGTTTCTTCCAGCTCGTCGAGAAGGCTTTCATCGATATTTCTGACCAGGGTGAGTACCGACGACAGTGAAGAGCTGATTTTGTCACGCGTTTTGCCTAAACGGTCTTTGAAATATCCTGCCGTCTTAGTGAAAATTCCCATAACTGCTTCCTTATGGATAAACAATTTTTCCGACACAGTTTCGCAGATATTGACAATCATTTCAAGTGGATTCCAGCTCCTTCGGCTACTTCGATTTAACTCAGTATAAATTTTCCCGGCACAGGTTTCACGCCAAAGAGAGGATGATTTATCCGAACTGTCTATCGGGCGGGAAAAAATTTGCATTTTTTTGTTTTTTTCGCAAGTTTGTTTTTGACAAATCAAGCGATTCGAATTAGATTTCGATTGCCGGATTTGTTCAGGCACAGGGGGCAGCCTGTTCTCGACCTTGGAGAGTTTTTTAACAGGGATGTTTTTTAATGGTCAGTTATTGTTTGCATAGAGCACGGATTAGGTAGGTCTTTCACAAAGGAGGGTGGTCTTGGCGGTTCGGGAAGTAGAAGATATTTTTGCTGATATTCTTGACCGTGCAAAAGCACTTGACCCGGACAATGTCCGGAGGTGGTTCGAGAAGTTAGATATTGCACACTTGAGCGGCGGTTCACTCGAAATCGGGTGTCCGGACGAGGTGACCGCTCAATTCTTACGCGACAACTGCAAAAACAGCTTCACGCGTGCTGCTCAGCAAATAACCGGCCATCTTGTTACTGTGGATTTCAACGTTGTTGCCCGCGAGCAGGCCGGTCGCCGCAGCCAGCGAAGCATGCCCACGCTTAAGCTTCATCCCGATTATACCTTTGATAGTTTTGTAGTGGGGCCGAGCAACCGCCTTGCACACGCCAGTTGTGTGGCGGTAAGTCATTCGCCCGGCGATACTTATAATCCGCTCTTTCTTTACGGAAATGTCGGGCTGGGCAAGACACACCTTTTGCACGCGGTTTGTTATGAAGCCGGAAAAAAATTCGATGGGGAAGTCGTCCAATTCTTGAGTTGTGAAGGATTTGTCAACCGCTTTATCAGGGCCATTGAGCAAGGCAATTTGGCCGGATTTCAAAGCCAGTTTCGCACCGTCGATATGCTGGTAATCGACGACATTCAGTTCTTGAGGGAACATGAGCATAGTCAGGAAGAATTCTTCCACACCTTTAATGCACTTTACAACAGCGGAAAACAAATCATCCTCAGCGCCGACAGCCCACCAGGCAAGATACCTTCGCTCGAAGAGCGTCTTATCAGCAGATTTAACTGGGGACTCGTCGCAAGAATCGACCCACCGAGCTACGAGACGAGGGTCGCAATCGTGCAGAAGAAGGCACACCTTCGCGGAATAAGCATATCCGATGATATAGCTGAGTACATTGCCCGTAAAGTACATGCAAATATCAGGGAATTGGAAGGTGCTTTGACAACGCTCTATGCTGTAGCGATGACTACGGGTGAGGCAATCAGCCTTGAATTGGCCCAGACGGCCCTGGGGGGGCAGATTAGCCTGGCGGCCAGACATATAAACATCACCAATATTATCGACGTGGTCACCAGGCATTTTGACGTTCGGCTTGCGGATTTGCAGAGCAAAAGGCGCAGTCAAAGCATCACTATGCCCCGACAGATTTGCATGTATTTAGCGAGTAATCTGACCAAACACAGCCTCGAAGAGATTGGCGGCCACCTGGGCGGCAGAGACCATACGACCGTTATGCACGCCTGCAGCAAGATTGGCCAGGCCGATCGCTCCGACCCCGAAATGCACGAATTACTGGCAGAGCTGACAAAACAAATCACGCAAGTCCCAAAAGCTTAAATCCACAACCGTGGCTAAGTAGCGGCAAACAAAAAAGGCTGTGAAAAAACTCACAGCCTTTCAATTCGTGTATGCAAATAAAGTCGTGTATGGAAATAAAGACCTATTATCTGCGTTTTCTCAGCAAACATAACGTACCTAAACCAAGCAGGAGTATGGTGGCCGGCTCTGGTACGTAGGCACCTTTGGCGCTTAAGTTCTCTGGTCCGCCTCCCCAAAACTTTGCGGCACCGTATGAAAGCCACTTGCAATCAGTATGCCACTCACTCAGGTCATAGAAATCGGTATCTGTATATGACGAAGCGTCCCCCTCGATCGTCATCTTGAACGAAACAGTATCTCCCGGATCGATCCATTCAACGTTGTGCCCGGCGCTTATAATACTTATATCGAAAAGGCCGTACGGACCGACCAGGATATTATCCATGTCGAGTGTGAGACCCCAATTATTTATGTTACCACCCATGACTTCATCGAGCGTCAGGTTCGTTATAGGCGCACTGGTACTGAAAAAGAGCTCGCTAATCTTAAAAGCAATGTCTTCTCCTTCGACTTCAGGGGTCAGGTTTGTTACGGCAAGAGTTAGCTCCCAATCCTCACCGGCCTGGTTAACAGACAGCTTCATACTGGCGTCCAGCCAACTTGCCGGAACGTTTACGTCAGAGGTGTGACTACTGAGCGGAATGACCACACCCTGAGCTGAGGTTGACAGAATAAGGGTTAAAACACATACAGCAGTTGTTAGAGTCACGTGCGTTTTCACGTTCTCCTCCTTTGTTTCCATACACTCTCCATACATTATGAACGGGCTCTCTCACGCGAGAGAGACACTCAACCGTTATTTTAGAACTTCTTATATTTGCATTCTACTTGGTTAGGTGCAATGAAGTCAATAAAAAAAACAAAAAAAAATACAAAAAATTTAATTTTTTTCAATTTTTTTCCGAAAAAAAAGTAATTTTCCCTCAAAACCCTACTATTTGGCACAAAACACAGCATCGGCCTTGAGTCTTAAGCGGATTTTGCCTCAAAGCTGGCTTTCTCTGTTAATAACGCCAACTACACCGCTGTCATTCCCGCGAAAGCGGGAATCCACAGTTTCCAGGAACCACCCATGTAACCCTGCAAGTAAAAGAAGCGGGTTTTTACCTACAAAGATGACGTGCTCCCGTTAGGTTGCCGAGTTGGTAGTTAGATTCGATTCTAACTTCAGTAGGTATGTTGATGATATAAAGAAGAGACCAAAAAAGCTTATGGGACTTTCGCTAAGGGGGCAAATGAAAAAGGCTGTGAGAAAGCTCACAGCCTTTCAATTCATAAACTAAATCACAAAATCTATGCTCTGCGTTTTCTTAACAAAGCCAATGCACCCAAGCCGAGCAGAAATAATGTAGTAGGCTCAGGAGTTGTGATGGCCGATTCGCCTGAACCTTTGGGTAAACCAACCACATGTACGCCGATTCGCAAAGCGCCGGTGTTCAATTCATCAACCAAATTTAGAAATGTGCCGCCGTTAATTAAGTCAAAAGTAGTCATGACCCATTCGCCGGGGTTTATGCCATTTTTAGGTGCTGGCGGATCGCTATCAAAAGAAAGTTCGTGGGTTGTCACAAATGATGGTTCAAGCAGATTACCGGCCGGCAAATTACTTGGTTTTGCAGACTGACTAAAGGATGTTCCGGGCCCTCCAATTATGTCCGCAATGCTCAAAAACGGCCCGCCTTCAAAATAAATTCTTGCGATAGAAGAATCTATCAGGCTTTCATTATGGAATGTGAAATCAACGTGGCTGTCTCTATCGGCAACTTCCACATACAAATCCATATCCGGACTGTCATAATAACTGCCGTTGTCTGTAAATATCTCCAATTGATGGACCACGACAGCGTGCAGCGAATCAACCGGCAAGCTTAGTACGAGGACTAAGGCCACCAGGAAAACAGCGGATAGATGCGTCCTCCCCATTTCTTTTTCCCCCAGAGCCTTTTGCACGATGCCGTTGAATCTGCATTCGTACAAACAAAATCTTTAGTTTGTGACTATGATGTGTACTTTTACACATCTATTCTTTAAACACTATTATATACGGAGAGGGGGGCAAAGTCAAGGAAAAACTTGCCTGTGTTGTGACAGCCTTTTTTTATCTTGACCAGCTCGCTGGCGGTGCCGTGAGGATGAAAGAGATGGTCCGAAAAAGGATTGCATAGGTGTTAGTGAGGGCCGGCAAATGAAAAAGGCTGTGAGAAAGCTCACAGCCTTTTGAGTTTCATAAATTTGGATTGACATCTACGGTCTGCGCATTCTCACCAAAGCTAACGCACCTAAACCGAGCATCATTATTGTGGCCGGCTCAGGGACCTGGCTGTAGAGCATGAAGACTTCGTGAAGGCCGGCAGAACCATTAGTGCCACCCTGGACAAGCACACCTGTGCGGACCCAGATTTCTTTCATCTGTACCATATTGGTATGTAAGCATAAGTCGCCGCTATCCATTAGAAACGCGCCGTAGTCATCATCTTCTGCGGATGCCGCCAGAGCAAGAAGAGAGTTTCCCATAAAATCAGCATCATAGATGTTTTCAGATGCTTGGACCAGGCCCGTGCCGGCGGAACTGGCTGTTGCAAGCCACAATGTAGCGTCAGTAATAAAATACGGATCGTAACCGGAAAGGATAGAAACCTTGAAGTTTATGCCGGCGTCTATGACTTGCTTGGCACCAGCACTCCATGCAAGGCGAAGCCTCAAACCATAGTCACCCGTTGCGTCGTTCTGGCCACCCTGTACCAATACTGACGCTGCGCTTGGATCAAGTGGTCCTCCAGTGGAGTTACCTGTTACTTCGAAGCCAGAAAATAGTTTGTCACCTACCTCCAGACCGCTAGTGGGTATAGAACTGATTGAGACAAAATCACCAGTTAAGGGAACCCAGGCTGCTTGTGCAGAACTTGCAAGTAAAATACTGATTGAAATGGTTAAGAAAAATATAGCTGACTTCTTCATACTCCTCCGGTTGCTTTTCATAATTTCACCCAATTCCTTTTTATCAAAACAATATGTCATTGTCTGTAAATAGGGTTTGAAAGGTGTATATACACCTTCGCACCCTCTCCAATAAACACTATTGTACATCAGATACAGCAGTGAAGTCAATAAAAAAAACAGAAAAATATAAAAAAAATCCATTTTTTTTTGTTGTAGCAGGTAATTTTTATTAAAACACGTTTTTGGGTGTAAGCCGTGTTATTTGCTGGGTTTGTGGTTTTGTTGATGGGCCGGTCTCGGCCTTAAACCTGTTTTTTGGGGCTTGTATCAGGATTATTTTTTCCCGCGTACAGGGATTTCAAGGCCGAGTTCGGCCAGGACCTTTTTCATATCCTCCCAGACCCTCTGGCGGTTTTCCGGTGAGTAATTTCGCAAGAGATAGGCGGTATGGTATGTCGGCATAAGTTTTATAGGAGCTCTGCCGAGGCCGGCGTAGTATTCGTGGAATTGCCCCCGCAATTGGCCAATGGATTTGTTGGTATTTAGCAAGGTTTTTGATGCGGGAGCACCCAGGGCCACAATAATCTCAGGATTTATTATCTCAATCTGACTTTGAAGGTAGGGAAAACAGCTTATTATCTCGTCAGCACGGGGGTCACGATTTTCCGGCGGACGGCATTTCAAGATATTGCCGATGAAGACATCGCTTCGTTTGAGTCCGCAGGCAGCGATTATTTTATCAAGCAGTTTCCCGGCTCTTCCGACGAAGGGTCGGCCCTGTGCATCTTCGTCGGCCCCGGGAGCTTCTCCGACAAACATTATGCGGGCGTTCGGGTGTCCTTCGCCGGGCACTGCATTAGTTCGTATCGACCCAAGGCCGCATTCGCGGCAGCGGCGAACTTCATCAGCGATTCTTTCAAGTCCCTTTGCCGCTTCGGCGACAGCCGCGCTGTCCTCTTGATTTGCCTTCTCTGGAATGACTTTCTGACCCTTTATTGCAAACCCGCCGGTGAAAAACTCATCCATCTCAGAGTGCTGGCGAACAGCCTTAGTTATATCGACATCTTTTTCCATCGCAGCAAATTGTAATAGTACCTTTACAGTTACGCAATAAAAAAGGCGTCTGCTTCTAACAGACGCTTTTTTGGGGATTTCGGTTTGGTTGTCTTGCCTGCACCTGGCGGGTGCACTCTAAACCCTTGCCCAGCTCGCTGAGCTTTGATGTTGTTGAGAATGTGATGGTGCCGGGGAAAGAATACCGCTGTAAATATCAATTCTTGGCTCATAAAAAGATTAGTATATTTGATAGCTTGTATTAGCATTTCTTTGTGAATTCCACGGGCTATTTGAGGTAAATTATATATATCGAGAGACGCGGTTTTGGTTGTCGACCAGGAAGAGTAGTCTTAAATCGCAACTTCGTTGTTTCAAGAGATTGGGGAAGTTATGCGGAAAGACAAATGTTCACATATATGGGAAATGGTTAATGTCGCCGGTGGTCTAATTGTAATGAAAAAATGTTTTCATTGCGGCAAGGTATCCACCTGCTTTTGCTTCCACAACAAACCACCTTTGGAACCATCTCATGAGGGAGAGCATTTCTGGAATTTCGTGGAAGGCGACCCTGCATTTCATTTTGACCTCAAGTGTGTCAATTGCGACACCCTGGTAAAGTTGGACGAAATGGTCGGGCTTATGATGTGCACGGGATGTGACGAAAGGTGTGAAGTTGATGTCATAAGGCGAAAACTTGAGCCGGAAGGTACTCAGGTTTATATCGCTCTGGGATGCAGGCCAATTGCTGAGAGGAAACAGCTTACCGAGGAAAAAACTGCTATTGTTCAAGACTATTTCGACCAGCAGGATAAATCCTTAAAATCCAGGATAAAGATTGTTCCACATAAGATGGTGAGAAGTATTGATAGTTGTTATGCGGATGTGATTAAGGACGTGGATGCCCTTTTCATCACCGCTCCGAAGCGAAGATAGGGGACTGCGTTTTAGCTGGTATTACACCAGGCCCTGGTCGAGCATTGAATCGGCGACCTTTACGAAGCCTGCGATGTTCGCACCCATCATGAGGTTGCCAGGCTGACCATATTCTTCAGCGGCCTCGTAGCATTGCTTATGGATTGCAATCATAATGTTGTGCAGCCGCTCATCGACTTCTTCACGCGTCCAGGACAGACGCAGCGAGTTTTGCGACATCTCCAGGCCGGATGTGGCAACACCACCGGCGTTGGCAGCCTTGGCGGGGCCGTAGAGTACCTTATTGGCGAGGTACTCTTCAACAGCATCAGGAGTACTCGGCATGTTGGCACCCTCGGCAACAAGAGTGCAGCCGTTCTTCAGCAGTGTTTGTGCATCGTCCCCGTTAATCTCGTTCTGGGTCGCGCTCGGGAAGGCACAGTCGCACTTAATGCCCCAGGGCCTTTTGCCATCGAGATACTCAACGCCGAATTTCTCGGCATATTCTTTGATACGCCCGCGTCGTACATTTTTTAGCTCCAGGACAAAGGCGAGCTTTTCAGCGTTAATCCCGTCCGGGTCATAGATTGTACCGTTGGAATCAGAGAGGCTGACAACCTTTGCGCCGAGATGATTGAGTTTCTCTACGGTGTACTGAGCGACGTTTCCTGAACCGGATACCGTACAAACCTTGTCCTTGAAGTTCTCGCCGCGGGTCTTTAGCATTTCTTCAGCGAAATACACACTCCCGTACCCGGTTGCTTCCGGACGAATGAGTGAACCGCCCCAGTTAAGTGCTTTACCGGTGAGAACGCCTGTAAACTCGTTGCGGAGACGTTTGTACTGGCCAAACAGAAAGCCGATTTCACGACCACCGACTCCGATATCACCCGCAGGCACGTCCGTTTCAGGACCAACATGGCGGAAAAGCTCAGTCATAAAGCTCTGGCAGAACCGCATAACTTCGTTGTCGCTTTTGCCTTTGGGGTCAAAGTCTGACCCGCCCTTACCTCCGCCCATTGGCAGAGTGGTAAGAGCATTTTTGAAGACCTGCTCGAAACCGAGGAATTTCAATATGCTGGCATTAACCGTAGGATGAAATCGCAGGCCTCCCTTATAGGGGCCGAGTGCACTGTTGAACTCAAATCGAAATCCACGGTTGACATGAATATTACCCTTATCGTCCTGCCATGGTACGCGGAACATAATCTGCCTTTCCGGCTCCACAATCCTGTCAAGAATCTTGGCATCGATGTATTCCGGATGCTTCTCGAGTACCGGTCCTAAACAATCCAATACTTCTTTTACCGCCTGATGGAATTCAATCTCACCAGGATTACGGCTCATAAGTTGCTCGTAAACGCTTCTGGTGATGATGTTGGCTTCCACTTTGGTTATTGTGTGTACTTCCACTTCGATAACCTCCGTCGAAAAGTGTGATTTCTATTTCGCAGTGCTTATTATCATAATAAGTTATCCTAATAACATGCCAATAGGCAATTGTCTCAGAAACTGGCAATATACATAGTATACCTTGTTTATATGCGATAGTTCAAGAGGTTAATGGTGATATATGATATTAGAATATCTTATAACACACAAAGCAGTTGAATGATTATATTGGGGTTATGCTGGAGCTTACGAGACTGGGCTTTACCGGCAACTGTCAGCCAACCAAACGAAAGCAAAGAGCTGTTGAATAAAAGCAAGGAAGTTATTTTACAAGACCCTGCATTAGCAGAGCATTAGCGATTTTAACTGTCAAGGATTCTTTCAACCTTTCCTTGATCCACGTCCGTCACATACTGAATCCCACTGACTTCTGTTGCCTCACGCGTTAGAGCCGCTATGTCATCCCTTGCTATATGTTCTACAGCAAACTTGCGACTTCCAGCCATTAGTTGGCGTAAGCCCTGGGCGAGGCGCTCGTAGTAAGTGTAAAGCCCTAAGGCTCCCGTCGGAAGTTGTTCAAATTTCTTGTCCCCCAGTTCCTTGCGGAGCGTACTCGCGGTTACGAAGATTTCATCTTTGGAATTTCCGAAGCGTTCGATGTAAACCGGCACTTCGTTTTCATCAATCGTGCGTCCGATTGTTTTACCTACCATCGCCGCGGCTATTGGGGCACGGGCCATGCCAATCAGCTTTACAAACGGTGCACCAAGGGCAAGTCCTTTGAAGATTTGGTCTTCAAAAGCAAAGCCACCAGCCAAAGCCAGTGAGGGTAGATAACCCCCCTTATCGGCAATACGTTTTGCATATTGATACAAAAGCGAGTGCAGGTGCACGGGAGGAATGCCCCACTCATTCATCATCCGCCAGGGACTCATACCGGTGCCGCCGCCAGCACCATCGACAGTTAGAAGGTCGATTTTGTAGCGTGAAGCAAACAAAACCGCCCTCGCAAGGTCCGTCGGCCGATAGGCCCCGGTTTTGAGAAAGACGTATTTGGCGCCGGCATTACGCAGCTCCTCAACTCGCTTGGCAAATGATTCCTCGGTTACCATCCCCACCCTCGAGTGTCTCTCAAACTCTTTGAAAGTACCCTGTTCAAAGGTCTTGATAACAGTCGGGTCGGTCGGGTTCGGCAGGACCACATAACCTCGCTCATACAACAGTTGGGCCTTTTTGAGATCCGTGATTTTCACTTCTCCCCCGATGTCCTTGGCACCCTGTCCCCACTTTAGCTCCACGCATTCTACGCCGAGTTTTTCAATGGCATATTCCTGTACACCCAGTCGTGTGTCCTCAACATTTGCCTGCACGGTAATGGCACCGTAGCCACCTTGCTGATGATCTTTATAGAGTTTCACACGGCGTTTGAGGTCGGCTGTATCGACCACCCGGCCGTTCTTGATGACAGCTTCCGGATCCATCCCAACCACGTTCTCGCCAATTGTCAGACCCGTTCCTGCCAGAGCGGACCCAATAGCCAGACCTTCCCAGTTGTTCTTGGCGATGTTTGTCGAACCAATCCCGGGAATTCCCCACGGATAGCGGAACTTGATACCTTTATCATGACCAAAAGCAACTTCCAGATTGACAGCAGGAAAGATGGCCTTGTCACTGTCGGCCTCAATTCCATAAGCACCAACGGCGGTTCCCATTATGTTGAAGTGCGAATAATCCACCGGATAGGTTTTCTCAGCGGCCGTTGTTATCATACCGAAAGGTTGGGGGTAGATCACTTCGTGGCCGCGGTAAGCGCTCTTGCCTATCTCACACATACCGATACAGCCGTCCACACAGGTAACGCACATACCCGATGCCGGTACGACCGAACCTTCTGTTCTGTTCTTTGTCAAAGTTGCCGCTGAAGCATTTATCTTTGAAAGCGTAAGTGACATTGTATTTGACTCCTTTATTCTTATTTGTCTTTCTTTATCTCACATGCTACACAAGGGTCCATGTAGCACATCATATCGTTAAACTGTTCTTTCTCCACACAGGGCGGGCTGAGATTTGCACAGGCTCCACATATGGCCTTTTCCGGTTCGTTATACGTGCAGCGGAGCTGACAGGCCGGGCATACATACATACAGCCGCCACACAGGCGACAAACATCAGACTTGATATCAAAGGGGGTGCCGATACTTCTGTTCTCACCGCGACCTCTAAAACCGATGGCCTTGCCCATCATCTGTTCTTCACACATTCGCACACACAGACCGCAAAGGATACAATCCTCGTACTCTTGCTTGAAACGCTGCCGGCGGATACCGTGTGCGGCAGCAAGGTCCTGGATTATCTTGGACTGCGGACAGGAAGCTAACAGCAATTCCAATATCATTCTTCGTGCCCTTAGCACTCGCGACGATGCCGTGCGCACCTTGAGTCCTTCCTCGGACGGGTAGGTGCACGAGGAAACCAATTTTGCTTTCGCCCCTTCTCCAATCTCCACCACACACAGCCGGCACGCCCCATAAGGCGACAGCCCGTCCATATAGCACAGCGTCGGAATAGGAAAACCCAGGAATCTTGCCGCTTCCAGCAGGGTGCTGCCTTTCTCGACTGAAACATCCAAACCGTTTATTTTCAATGTAATCATACCGACTTTTCCTCTACCCCTGCACACTCGGCATCTTCATTTTCTGAACGTTGTGTAAACTCCAGGTCGCACCTGAGACACCTGCGGGCTTCACGGGTTGCCTGTTCAACAGACAATTGTCTCTCCACTTCCGCAAAGTTCTTCTTCCTTGATTCGGCGTCGAGTGTAGCAGGTTCTACTCTTTCCGCATCTTCAAGTTCTTCATCGCCGACCACAGCAGGTTCTATGAAAACCGAAGGCAGTTGTACCTTAGGCGGTTCAATAAGCTCTTTGCCACAAATATAGCGGTCTATAACTCTCGCCGCCTTTCTTCCTGCGGCAATGGCATTAACAACAGTATTCGGACCCGTCACCAGGTCGCCCCCGGCAAACACACCTTTACGATTGGTGCAAAGAGTTTTCGCATCAACTCGCAATCTGCCGCCTTTATCAAGCTCCAGGCCCATAGAAGCAAGGCAATCACTGTCCGGGCGTTCGCCAATAGCAACTATCAAAGTGTCCAGGGCAATAGTGAACTCAGTACCGGGTATTGGAACAGGCCTGCGTCGGCCGCTTGAATCTACATCACCCAGTTTGTTTCTGACGCACTTGATGTCGGCAACGCGTCCATTTCTCGCATCTATTTTCACCGGCTGGACAAATGTTTCAACTCTGACTCCCTCCGCCTCAGCAGCTTTGATGTAACGTATACTTGTTGGCGAGACCAGTGTTTGAAGCCTTATACCTTCGGCCAGAGCTGCTTCGACTTCTTCGGCGTAAGCTGGCATCTCCTGGGAGGTACGGCGGTAGAGCAGCGTTACACTTGTGACTTTTTTCTGACGAATAGCCACTCTTGCGGCGTCCACTGCGGAATTGCCGCCGCCAACGATACACACGCGCCCTTTTGCCAATTCCTCGCCCCTCAGGTTAAAGGCCTTAAGGAATTGCATTGATGGATATACCCCTTGAGTGTCTTCTCCTTCAAGAGACAACCCCCAGCTTTTATCCGCCCCTATTGCCAGGAATACAGCCTCGAAACCGTCCTTAAATAATTCGTCGAGGGTTATGTCCCGACCCAGTGCTGTCCCGCTTCTGAGGGTGATGTTTTCATCAAGGAGCAATTTTATTTCCTTGCGTGTCACATCCTGAGGGAGGCGATAAGCAGGTATACAACTAATCAGCATCCCACCCGGCTCATCGGCTGCTTCAATGAGTGTCACTTTGTATCCAAGTAGAGAAAGATAATGGGCGGCCGAGAGGCCGGCGGGACCTGCACCTACGACTGCTATCCTGTGAACATCCTTGCCCCGAGGGACAGTTCTCGTAGGTTTGTAAACCGATGGGTCAACACGGTCGGTTATAAATCTCTTCATTGCCCGGATAGCAATAGCCTGGCCCCCACTCGTGCCAAGGTTGCATCTGGTTTCGCACTTGCGACCACAAACACGAGCGCAGACCGATGGGAACGGGTTGGCATCCCTGATAACTTTGTAGGCTTCTTCGTATTTACCCTTTTCAATCAGGGCAACATAACGCCAGACCTCTGTGTCCAGTGGGCAACCGGCCTGGCAGGGCGCACCCACCAGCTCTTTGCACACGAAAGCATCGCACTTTTTATCAATCACATGCCGGCGGTATTCATCTATAAAGTAATTAAGAGTGCTCAGAACAGGATTCGACGCCGTCTGCCCCAGGCCGCACATTGTCGTGTCCTTGACTACCTCCGCTAATTCTTTCAGGAGGTCCAGGTGTCCAGGTGTTCCTTCACCTCTTGAGATATCGTCGAGAATTTCGTACATTCGTTGTGTGCCCTTTCGGCAGGTGAAACATTTACCGCACGATTCATCCTTCAGAAAATTCATAAAATACCTGGCGATATCAACCATACAGGTATTTTCATCCATAACAATCATGCCGCCTGAACCCATAATTGAGCCGGCATCGGCCAGGCTTTCGTAATCAACGGGCAAATCAAACATATTGGCAGGAATACATCCCCCTGATGGCCCGCCTGTCTGAACTGCCTTTATCTTGGCTTTACCTACCGGGCCGCCGCCGATGTCGTAGACGATTTCCTTGATAGTTGTTCCCATCGGTACTTCGACAAGGCCGGTATTCTTGATTTTGCCGACCAGACTGAAAATCTTCGTGCCGCTGTTATTTTCGGTCCCGATTTTTGCAAACTCCTCAGCGCCAATCCTGAAAATTAAGGGTATATTGGCCCATGTCTCAACGTTGTTAATTGCTGTAGGTTTGCCGTCAATACCTTTCTGTATTGGGAACGGCGGCCTCTGACGCGGCTCACCCACCTTTCCTTCGATGGAGCGTATCAGCGCAGTCTCCTCACCGCACACAAATGCGCCGGCTCCCTTGACCGGTTTGACATCAAATGAGAAACCGGTTCCGAGAATGTCTTCATCCAAGAGCCCAAGCTCTCGTGCTTGTTTTATCGCGATATTCAAATGCCTGATCGCGATTGGGTATTCGTTGCGGACATAGACTATACCCTCTGTCGCCCCGGTCCCGAAGGCACCGATTATCATTCCTTCGATGATGATGTGTGGGTTGCCTTCAAGGACGCTGCGGTCCATATAAGCGCCGGGGTCACCCTCATCAGCATTGCACACAAGGAACTTGCCGCCGTTGCTGGTTTGTTTAGCCAGTAATTCCCATTTCAAGCCTGTGGGGAAACCGCCTCCGCCGCGCCCGCGTAATCCCGAACGTCTAACTTCTTCTACCACCCAGACGGCGCTGCCTTTGGCGAGTACTTTTGACAACAGCGAATATCCACCAGCTTTGATGTAATCATAAATGCGGATAGGATCCACCTTCTCGTTCCAGGAAAGAAGCCTGCGCACCTGTTTGCTAAAGAACGGTATATCATCCTGTCGTTCGATGGTCTTGCCCGTCTCCTGGTCTACGAAAAGAATATCCGTAAGCACTTTGTCCTTTGCTGCGGCCTCGACAATACGTTCCATCTCTTTGAGCCCTATCCTGGGGTAAAACACCCTGCGTGGTTCGACAAGTACAGAGGGCTCCATCTGGCAGAAACCATGGCATCCGGTGATGCGGAGACGAAGCTTCTTAGTCAGGCCCTGTGCCAGAATCTCGCGTTTGGCGACACGAATAAGGTCATTGGCGCCGCTGGCTTGTCCGCACGTCCCTGTCGGAATAACTATGCAAGGAATGCTTTCGTCACTGGCGTCAAAAAGCACACTCTGTAATTCCTTCAGCTCATTTATAGAAGATAATTTCAACATCCTGTCACCTTGCAGAAGTCCTTACGTCACTCAACTTTTTCTCCTTCGAGCTTTATTAAACCAAATCCAAAATATGGTTTTTACATCCACGCCGCGAACAAATTTGCAATATGCCTCCGCCATCGACGAGCATCCGCACCATCGGCGCAGCGCATACGGAACAGTCCGACGTGCTGGGAAATAGCACGCCACAATGCGGGCAAAGAAAACTCACCACCGAGTCTATGGAGACGTCAAACTCGGAAGCAAAATTGTAACTGCCATACAGGCAGGAAAGCCTGAGCCAGCCTTGCTTGCGGCCGGAGGATATGGTCACCCGGATTGATGGGTGCCCGTCGATGTCATAGGTATCGTCATTGAGGCTGTGGTTACAGTGGGGACAGTTTACATTGAGGGGGAAGATCCGTTTATCCTTTCCTATCTCAAGTGTGCCAAATCCATTCCGAGCCTGCTCTAATAGTTGACTAATCCTTGATTTTCTGACTTTAGAAAAGTAGTGCCCGTCGATAACAACAACCGGCCCAAGCGCACAGGCACCCAGGCAGTTCACCGTCTCCAGCGTAAATTCCTTGTCGGGAGTTGTTTCTCCGGCCTCGATTCCGAGTTGATGCTTTAACTCTTCGACAACCCTTGGTGCTCCTCGTACGTGGCAGGCTGTACCAAGACAAGCATAGATAAGATGCTTACCTCGGGGTTTCAAGCTGAAAGAACGATAAAATGTAGCAATACTATATACATCTACCAGCGGGCGGCCTGTCTTGTCGCTTATTATTCTAAGCGACTTTTCGGGAAGATAACCATATTCAGCCTGGATTTCTTCCAGAATGGCGATGAGTCCGCCCCTGTCCTCGGTATGCTTCTCCAGGATCCTTAATATATCTTTCGAATCTATGTCTTCCGCTGACTGCGTGCCCGTGTTAGCTGCCACCTGAGCATTCTCCGTCAAAGAATAAAACTTTTGCTTTTCACAACCATTATAATAAGTTAAACTAATCAAGAAACAATGTGATTGCCTTGGAAAAAGCAAGGGGATATGATATACCAGTTTTTGTGGCGTACCGAAAGGATTAAATAATAATAATTCTGTCAGGATGGCTTATAATGCATATAGAAACGCTAAAGATATTTTGTGATTTGGTGGAGTTGCGAAGTTTCTTAAAGGCCGCTGAAAAGCATCTTCTAAGTCAATCAGCGGTCTCCCAGCAATTGGCACAACTGGAGCTTAGACACAAGTGCCAGCTTGTCAACAGGAAGAAGAGGCCTATTGAGCCGACAAAAGAAGGCCAGTTGTTTTACGGGGCAGCCAAAGATGTATTAGAAAGATATGCACAATTAAGGAGTGATCTCAATGCCCTGAAGTCGGCCGGAGCCAGTAGAATAAATATAGCTGCGATATACAGTATCGGCATGCATAGTCTGCCGGACTATGTTAAGAAGTTTATGGTCAGCTATCCGGATGTTAACGTCCATATTGAATACTTGAGTTCGGTCCAAATCTACGAGTCGGTCTTGGCTGGCGATATCGATATCGGGCTTGTGGCCGTTCCGAAAAAGGATAAAAGACTTAATGTATATGATTTTGAGGATGAGCCGCTGGTTCTCGTCTGTAGTCCAAAGCATTCTCTGGCAGGCCAACGCCAGGTCGATATTCACCATGTGCAATTTGAGCGATTCATCGGCTTTGAGAAAAACACCCCCACACGGATATGGATAGACGGTATTTTCCAGCGTTACAATATTATTGTCCGTCCGGTGATGGAATTCGATAACGTAGAGACTATCAAACGAGCGGTGGAGATAAACTCGGGGATAAGCATATTGCCGCAGACCGTAATACCGCAGGAAGTTAGCAGCGGCACAATAAAGGCAGTTGAATTGTCGAATGAGACTTTTGTTCGACCAACGGGCATAATCGTTCGCAAAGGTAAGCTTTTTGGAAAGGCCGGCCGATACTGTATCGAGATGCTCAGCAAAAAAACGTGACGCATGAATAGTGACTAAAGTGTAAAGTGACTATAGTGCCTAATATGCAGTAAGACTCGAGCTAAAGAAAAGATTTTGAATTTGGTACAAATACTGGATTGTTTTTGTAACTTTAGCTCACTTTAGCTCACTTTAGACACTTTAGCTCACTTTAAGTACTTTAATGTGATGTCAATTAAAGCTGTAATATTTGACCTGGATGGCACAATAACCCAGCCTTACTTTGACTTTGACGCTAT
>Ga0114922_10000099_pt1 | contig 75026 bp, 63 predicted proteins | sample AartaG_FD_100975 | JGI IMG/M metagenome (GOLD analysis project Ga0114922, IMG submission 100975) | Deep subsurface microbial communities from Aarhus Bay to uncover new lineages of life (NeLLi) - Aarhus_00045 metaG | ecosystem: Environmental > Aquatic > Marine > Oceanic > Sediment | place...
CCTCGCAAGGGCTGCGGCCCCATCGTCCTCGCCCATGTCGCCAGGCTCCAGCCCCGCCGGATCATCCTCGTCTCCTGCCATCCGGCCACTCTCGCCCGGGACCTCAAGAACCTGGCCACCCACGGCTACCTCGCCCGCCGCCTCCAGCCCGTGGACATGTTCCCGCAGACCTGGCACATCGAGGCCGTTGCGCTCTGCGAGCCTGTGCGAACTGCGCCGGCCTAGCCGTCTGACGGCCCTTCGGCTGCCTCCTCCCGCCACGTCCCCCACTTCTGCACGGCCGCCTCGATCATCTGGAAGGCCGCGCCAAGATAGATAGCAGTCACCACGAGAGAGATCGAGAGGATCAGAACTTGCACGACCCACACATGCCTCGTCGCCGCGTATGCGGGAGACAGCGGCTGCAACCAGCTTGAGAGCGACTCACCCAGACAGTTCAGGGCGCTCACCAGCAATCCCGCCCACAAGAGCCGCGAGAGCCTCTCTTGTCTCACCACGCGCTGCAGCTTTGGCCCCCATACGAAGATCCACACGAACGGCATGATCGTCGCATAGGGACTAACGATCTCGCCGCACTCCGGGCACAGCCGGGCCATCGGATGATGAGGAAGGATGCACGCCGGACAGATCGGCTGCGCGCCGGGAGGGACGATGTCCGCCGGCGTCAGGCCGGTCGGTCGCAGACTCAAACGCCGACGCAGCCTCCAGTACCATCGCCGGACTTCGTCCCACGTCAGCCCACGGCCCTGGTTGATCGACTCCCCCTCGTCCACTGTTCCCCCTTGCGCGACCTGTCTGCCCTACAGCCCCGCCATGAACTCAAACACCGCGTCGTTCGCTCCCGGCAGGCCCTCGTGCCCGAAGTCCGGGTAGAGGACCATGTCCTTCTCCGACGTGATCTTATTGTACGCCGCGAACTGAGTCGAGGGTGGACAGACCATGTCCATCAGCCCCGTGAACATGAGGACTTCCCCCCGAATGCGCGGGGCGAGGTGCTGGCAGTCGATGTAACCGACCTTCGTGAACACCTCCTGCTCTCGCTCGTGCTTCGGGTCGAACATCCTGAAGTATGACTTCAGCTCCTCATACGCGTGCGCCGCCAGGTCCATCTCCCATACTCGCTGGTAGTCGCAGAGGAACGGGAACACGGGAGCGGCGCGCTTGATGTTAGGCTCCAACGCCGCGCACGCCAGCGTCAGACCTCCGCCCTGCGACCCACCGGTGGCGCCGACGCGATTCGCCTCCACCTCGGGCATCGCCATCACGATGCGCGCGAGCTGCGCGCAATCCAGGAAGATCTGCCGGAAGACGAGCTTCTCCGGATCATCGTCTAGCCCGCGGATGACGTGGCCGCGCAGCGTATTGCCCTTAACGCTCCCGGCGTCCTCTGATTCCCCTCCTTGTCCGCGGCAGTCCAGCGCCGCCACCGAGAATCCCTGCCCCACATAGTTGAGCTTGTCCGTCCAATCGCCGCTGCTCCCCGAATACCCGTGGAACATCACCACCGCCGGATGCGGCTCCGACGGGCCCTTCGGCCGGAGATACTTCGCGTGCACCCGCGCGCCCCCCACCCCTGTGAAATAGAGATCGAAGCACTCGGCGAACGGCGCCTTGAGTTCGTGCGGGGTGGTCTCCAGGTCAGGGTCCGTCGCCTTCATCTCCTCCACGGCGCGGTCCCAGTACTCGTTGAAATCGTCCGGCCGCGGGTTCCTTCCCTGGTATTCCTTCAGCTTCTCCAGCGGCATCTCAAAGACCGGCATAGCTTCCTCCCAAAGGGGCTCTCAGCAGTGAAAAACTACTGGCGATAGAGAAGTTATGCTCCGACCCGCTGAGGTCCTGCCGAGCATCGCCGGTCGGCAGAGAACCCTATCGTTTCCGGCTGGCTACCAACTGCTCGTAGAGCTTCTCTCCGAGACACTCCCGCGCCATCTCGCAGTGGTCGATGCATCCCTGGAGCCGTTCCCGGGAAACCTTCTCCCCGCACTGGTGGCACTTGACCTCCACCTCATCCGTCCATATCTCGACCTCTGCGTGACACGTAGGGCAGGGGATGAATTCCGGCGTCGGCTGCTTGAATTGTCTCGCGCCCGGGCACTCGAACGCCATTCAACTCACCTCCAGAGCTGTCATTCCGAGGGAGGGCTCAGCCCGACCGAAGAATCTCGCTGAACCTCATCGCTCGCGCCCTCCGACAGCGTCGGCGTCTGCTCTCACCTATGAGTGCATCTCATAACCTCAGATGGAGGTTATGAAACAGCAGCATGTCTACTTGCATGATTGCACACCCGCCTCGGCGAACACCTTGACCTGGATCAATCTCGGAGAGGGTGAGAGCACATGGCCGCGGTAACCGTATCCGATCTCCAGGGCTGGCAGCTCTTCTCCTATCTGCCCGCCCACGATCTCCTCCGGATCGCACGCATCGCCAGCCGGGAGACCTATCGGAAGGGCGAGGCGATCTTCTCGGAGGAGGAGGACGCCGACGCTTTCTGGGTGCTGCTGAAGGGCCAGGTCAAGATCTTCAAAGTCGGCCCCGACGGCCGAGAGCAAATCATGCGCATCGCCCGCGCCGGCGAGTCGTTCGCCGAGGCGGGTGCCCTGTCGAGGGGCGCCTTTCCCGCCAGCGCGGAGGCGGTGGCCCGGTCGGTGGCCGTCCGTTTCCCCGCCGAGGAGTTCCTGGATCTGCTCATGGGCAGCCCCCAGCTCGCCATCAATGTCATCGTGGCCCTCAGCCAGCTCCTGCGGGGCTTCGCCGCTCTGGTGGACGCCCTCGCCCTCCGGGAGGTGTCGGCGAGGCTGGCCAAGTATCTGCTCGACGCCTCGCTGCGCGCGGAAGACGACGCCCTGGTGCTCGACGTGCGCAAGTCCGTCCTCGCCGCCCGCCTTGGAACTGTGAGTGAGACCCTGTCGAGGACCCTCCGGCGGCTCCGGGAGCGGAAGATCATTCAGGTCGAGGGACAGCGCATCCGCATCCTCGACCACGCCGCGCTCGAGCGTGTCGCAGCCGGGATCAAAACCTGATCCGCACTTGACTTGAGTCAAGGTCGTGCGCACCTGTGCTGCGGTAACCTCCTCGTGGAAATCCACAGGCGAGGAGGCTGGGAATGACCGCGAAGACCGTGCGCAACGTCATCCACATCGACGAAGAGAAGTGCGACGGCTGCGGCCAGTGCGCGATTGCCTGCGCCGAGGGGGCAATTGAGATCGTTGACGGCAAGGCGCGGCTGGTGAGCGAGCGCTACTGCGACGGGCTCGGCGCATGCATCGGCGAATGCCCCCAGGACGCCATCCGAATTGAGCAGCGCGAGGTCGACGACTACGACGTGCAGGCGACGCGGGAGCACTTGCAGCGCATCGGCCGCGACCCGACCGCCGCGCACGATCCCGATGCCGAGCACGGCCCCGCCCAGGATGAGCTGCCCTGCGGCTGCCCCGGCAGCGCCGCGCGCTCCTTCACCGCCGCCGCCGCCCAGACCGCCTGCCCGGGATCCGCCGCGCGCACCCTTGCGCCCTCCGCGGAGCAGGGGAGGACTGTCCAGCCCTCGGCCCTCGGCCAGTGGCCGGTGCAGCTCACTCTAGTGCCCCCGACTGCACCATACTTCCAGGGTGCCGATCTCCTGGTCACCGCCGACTGCGTTCCCTACGCCTACGCCAGCTACCACGCAGACCTGCTCTCGGGCAAGGCCGTGGTGGTGGCCTGTCCGAAGCTCGACAACGCCGAGGCCCACCTGGCCAAGCTCGCCGCGATCCTCTCCGCCTCGGACGTACAGTCAATCACTGTCGCCATCATGGAGGTGCCATGCTGCGGGGGGCTGGTCCATATGGTGAAGCGGGCACTGTCGGACTCCGGCAAAGACATCCCTCTCGAGATAATCACCATCGGCGTGCGCGGGGACAAGAAGCTACCGGCCGCGGCCTAACGCCGCGGCCGGACCTCACTCCTCAGCCGCCAGCCAGAACGGCCGCTCCTGCATCCGCCGCGCCGCGAAGAAGTACAGCCACGTGGCGGCAACGCACGCGAAGCCAAGCCCCAGCAGCTGCTGCAAGAGCTGACGCACAAACACAGCCGTGCCCAGGGTCACATTGCCCATAACGATTCCGTGACCGAAGCCCATACCGAGGGCGAGAAACGCGGGCCCGGCCATATACAGCAGCAACCCGAGCCCGGCAAGGCCGCCCACGATCACCGGCGCCAGCCCGACCAGCAGGCACTCGCGTTTGGCCCCGCCGCGTCCGGCGCAGAGATGAACAGCGAGGAAGACCCCCACAAAGACCAGCCACTGCGGCGTCGGTATCACCGGCGGCATCCAGGTGCCCTGGCCTTGCATGATCACCGAGTCCATGGCATATTTGTCCAGCACCTTCCAGACCGTCTGGACAAACATGGCCCCAAACCAGGCACCAACCGCAATCAATGCCGGAGCAGTCACCCGTCGGAACATAGCTCTACCTCCATGCCTGTGAGCTTCCGCCAGCCCGCGCCCGTCCCCTCACTCCCACCGGAACGTCTTCGCCGACACGATCACCCCCACCACCAGCAGGCTTCCCAGCACGGCCACCTCCGTCAGATGCTGGCCCCACGCATCCCCGACCCACATCCCCCGAAGCAGCGTGACCACATGGTTAAGCGGCAGCACCTTCACGTAGTGGCGCATGGTATCGCTCATCGCTTCGAGCGGCATAGTCGCCCCCGAAAGGAAGAGCATCGGGTAGAACAGCGCCATGCCGACGATCTGCGCGGTGCGCGTAGTCGGCGCCAGCCCCGCCAGCACGAACCCCATCGAGAAGAAGCTCAGACAGCTCAGAGTGAAGGCTGCCAGCACGCCGATGACATCGCCGTGGAAGCGCATGCCGTACAAGAGCTTCGCCACGACCACCAGCAGTGCGATTCCCAGCGCCGTCATCAGAAGGAGCACTGCGACCTGCGAGACCAGGACCGCGTATGGGCGCAGCGGCGTCATCCGCAGGCGGCGCAGCACGCCTCGCTCCCGATAGACGGTTATCCCCGTCGCGAGAGACAGGAAGCCGGTCATCCCGATGACGATGGCCGCATAGCCCGGCACGGACACGTCCACCATCCCGTATCCGCCGAAGTAGTCCGACGGCTCATTGCCGTAGACGCTGCCGAAGCAGAGCAGCATCACGAGCGGGAAGGCCAGCGTGAAGAATGCCATCATGGGCTCCCGCAGGAAGAGCTTCATCTCCACAAGCGTCAGTCTACTCAGGCCCCGCATGTTATCTCCCCTATCACTCTCTCATCGCTCGCCCGGTCAATGCGAGGAAAACGTCCTCCAGATTCGATTGCTCGGTGCGCAGGTCGCGAATGGGAACACCGCTCTCGCTCAACGCGTTGACCACCTGGACGATCAACTCGTCCCCATCGCCGTAGATAATCACGCGGTCGCCGATGCGTTCAACGCGCGTCACCGCCGTCAGGCCGCTCAGCCGCTGGGCCTCGAATCCGGCGTCAGCGGTGAACACCACCCGGCTCTCCGCGCCGAACCGCCGAATCAGGTTCTCCGGCGAGTCCAGCGCCACGATGCGACCGTGGTCGATAATCGCCACCCGGTCGCACAGCCGCTCCGCCTCCTCCATGAAATGAGTGGTCAGGAACACGGTCTTACCTCGCCCCCGAATCTCGACCACCAGGTCCCAGATCGCCCGCCGCGCGTGCGGGTCCAGACCCGTGGTCAGCTCATCCAGGAACACCAACTCCGGATCGTTCACGAGCGCCAGTGCCACGAAGAGCCGCTGCTTCTGCCCTCCGGAGAGCTTGGCGAAGGCGACATTCCTGCTCTCCGCCAGCCCCAACGTCTCCAGCAGCGGCTCCCAATCCACCGAGTGCGCGTAGAGGGCAGCGAACAGGTCGAGCGCCTCCCACACCCGAATGCGATCTTGCAGAGACGACTCTTGCAGTTGCACCCCGATGCGGGGCCGCAGGGCATATCCGTCCCGCTGGGGATCGCCTCCCAGCACCCGGACGCTTCCACCGTCTTGCTCGCGCAGACCCTCGATGCACTCGATGGTGGTCGTCTTGCCGGCCCCATTGGGGCCCACCATCCCGAAGATCTCACCTTCACGTACCTCGAAGGAGATCTCCTCCACGGCCGCCACCGACCCGTAGCTCTTCCGCAGACTCTCTACCTCTACTACAGTCTTCTCCTGCACTCAGGACCTCCACGCACCGTTCTGCATTCAGTCAGCCGGCACCTCCCACATACTCAGCTGCTGAATGATGGCGCCGATTGGCTGCTCCGTGGGCGGCTCGCCGCCGAACCCCATCTCCATGACACACGGCAGGGGGCCCCAGATCTCCATCGCGACAACACGGCCGTCGACGAGAGAAGCAGTGATCTCGCCGCGGAAGTACTCGGTGCTCCGCATGTTCATCGCGAACTGCGGTGTGTCCATCTGCTGAGTCACTTCGTTGCCTTCCATCGAGAACCAGATGAGCACACAGGGCTCGCCCTGGAGACGGGTCAGGCCGGCGATGCTGGTCTGCATCTCACCCGCGTGGTACCGGCCGACGGAACCCTCCCCTGTTATAGACGTGATGTCCCAGGGCTCCCACTCGGTGTGCCGCCACGTCTCCCCGATGTGGACCTTTCCTGCGGCCTCGTCGCGGAGAGAAAGGAGGATGGCGTCCCAGCCCATGGCGTCCATGGTGAGTACCTTTAGCAGGTAGCCGGCGGCCTCGTCGCCGACGCGGGCGAAGTCAGCGGGAGGGTTGACGTAGTCGAACGTGCGAGGTGAGAACTCGAACGAAATGCCTCGAGCGTTCGGCAGCTCCTGCGCAACTGGATAGTCGTTCGGTCCCATGCCCATCGCCGTGGCGAAACGCTCCCACTCGCAGCTCTCCACCCAGACGCCGGGCTCGGCCTCGCGGACGAGTGTGCGCAGTAGCTGAGCCTCGGCGACGATGCGGCTGACAACCTTGCCCTCGCGGTCCACCGTGAGGTTGATGCGTTTGATCTGGTACCGATGCTGGTCGCCGGTCTCTCCCTTGCGGGTGAGGTCGAGTGGCTGGTTCAGGACATCAGCCCACTGCGACCCCGCGACCGGCCGGTCGTCCCAGGGCACCACGGGCCACCAGCCCCAGATCTCCGACTGGTCCGTCGGCGCCTGCGGCGCGGCCGACTCGCCTTCGTCGGCGCCCGCCGCACCCATGGCGGCGAGCAGCAACACTACCACGCAGATGCTCAGTGTGCTTCTCGACCTTCCGTCTGTCATCGTGACCTCCTGTCTCTTCTGGTCTTCAGCGCGACGCCCGCCGCTTGGGGGAGCCGCGCCGCTTGCGCTTGATCTCGGTGATAGCGTGCTCGATCCAATCGACATCTCTCTCATATCCGCCTATCCCCCGCTCCAGCGCCAGGCGGCCGTGCAGCGTGTCTCTGCGCCGCAGGTCAGGTAGATATCCTCGCAGCTCTTCCAGATAGGACTCCACCACCTCCCGGTATCCCTCGAGGTAGGCGACCACTTCACGACGCGAGAGCCGTCCCTGCATCAGGCTGAAGCGCAGTATCGGGGCCCCTGCGTCCCGCACCATCTCCTCCCTCGTCACGGCCTCGCGCAGCCAACCATCGAGAGCCGCCTCCCCAGCCTTGGCCACCGAGTAGACCCGCCGCGGCCGCGTCTCGGTCGTCCTGTCGAGCGCCGCCGTCAGAAGCCCGCGCCGCTCCAGCCGACGCAGGGCCGGATAGATCGCTCCCGGGCTGGAGCTGAAGTGGGCGAGGGGAGTGGTCGCGAAGAGCCTGTGCACGTCATATCCGGACATCGGGGTCATCCCCACGAGCCCGAGCAGAGCGTATTCCAGTGTTGTCAGCGGTTTGTCGGTCATTGGCCCTCTGCACCCGTGTATATTACGTAGCGTAATATATCTTACCGTACTTCTTCCGTCCTGTCAAGACCCCATTCCAGACTTTTTTCGCGGTGGGCCGCGGGGGCGCCCCCAGGGACCGGCTGTGTCCCTGTATCGCATCACTGCGGCCGCCGAGGGCAACACAGCGCACGCCTCCGAGGGGTATAATGCAGCCACCATGGCAGCCCAGAGGATCGCCCTCAGAATCACCGGTATGCACTGCGCGGCCTGCGCCGCCCGGATCGAGCAGGCGCTCCGGGAGATCGACGGAGTGGCCGAGGCGAACGTGAACTTCGCCACCGAGGAGGCCGCAGTCGCCTTCGACGAAGGCCTGCTCACCACCGACGACCTCGCGGCCGCGGTGGAGGCCGTCGGCTACGGCGTGGTGGAGCCCGGCACAGAAGACGCCGACGCAGTCGCCCGCGAGCGGGAGATGGCCGATCTCCGTCAGCGCCTCTCCGTCTCCTTCGCCGCAACCGTGCTGATCTTGCTCAGCACCCATGTGCTTCCGATTCCGCGCGGCCTCCAGCCATGGGTGCTCCTTGCCCTGGCGACGCCCGTGCAGTTCTGGGCGGCCGCCCGCTTCTACCGCGGCGCCTGGATCGCCGCCCGCGCCGGCTTCACCGACATGAACACCCTCATCGTCGTCGGCACCTCGGCCGCCTACGGCTACAGCCTCGCCGTCACCGTCGCACCGGAGGCGATGATCCGGCTGCAGCCGGAGACGCACCTGTACTACGACACGGCCGCCATGATCGTCACCCTCATCCTCCTCGGCCGCATGCTCGAAGCCCGCGCCAAGGGCCGCGCCTCGGAGGCGATCCGCCGCCTCATGGGCCTCCAGCCCAACACCGCCCGCGTGCAGCGAGATGGCGAGGAGACCGAGATCCGAATCGAAGAGGTCGTCGTTGATGACATCGTGCTCGTCCGGCCGGGCGAGCGTATCCCTGTTGACGGCATCGTGGTGGCGGGGCAGTCGGCCGTTGATGAGAGCATGGTGACCGGCGAGAGCATGCCCGCGGACAAGGGCCCCGACGACACTGTCATCGGCAGCACCGTCAACCAGAGTGGCGCCTTTCGCTTCCGTGCCTCGCGCGTGGGAGCGGACACGGTGCTCGCCCAAATCGTCCGTCTCGTCCGGGATGCGCAGGCGTCCAAGGCCCCCATCCAGCGCCTCGCCGACCGTGTCGCCGGCATCTTCGTGCCAATCGTCATCATCATCGCCGCGGCAACCTGCGCGGCCTGGATCGTCTTCGCCCTCAACCCGACCTATGCCGTGATCGCCGCCGTCTCGGTGCTCATCATCGCCTGCCCCTGCGCGCTGGGGTTGGCGACGCCGACCTCTCTGCTCGTGGGCACCGGCAAGGGCGCCGAGCTCGGCATTCTGATCCGCAGCGCCGCAGCCCTGGAGGTCGCCGGCCGCATCGACACGGTCGTCTTCGACAAGACCGGAACTCTGACCCGTGGCGAGCCCCAGGTCACCGACATCGCCCCCGCCGCGGGCCGCACAGAAGAGGAGATGCTGCGCCTCGCCGCCTCCGTGGAGCGCGAGTCAGAGCATCCTCTCGGGCGGGCGGTGGTGCGCGCCGCGGAGGAGCGCGGCCTCACGCTCGAAGCCCCCGAACAGTTCCAGGCCCTGCCCGGCCTTGGCGTGCGCGCACGGGTGGGCGAACGGCAGATCGCGGTGGGGACGCCGCGGCTGTTGCAGAGTCTGGGCGTTGATGCCGGGCCTGTCCCGGACCGCGCCGCCGCCCTGGCCGCGGAGGGGAAGACCGTGATGTTGGCGGTGGCCGACGGAACGGCCATCGGGGCCATCGCGCTGGCCGATGTTGCCAAACCCGAGGCCGCCGAAGCCGTTCAGCTCCTCAGGGACATGCGGCTCGCCGTCGTCATGCTCACCGGAGACAACGCGCGCACCGCCCACGCGGTGGCTCAGTCCGTCGGCATAGATCAAGTGCGTGCGGAAGTGCTTCCGGATCAGAAGACGGCGGTCGTGAAAGCGCTCCAGGAAGAAGGTCGGCGTGTCGCCATGGTCGGCGACGGCATCAACGACGCGCCCGCCCTCGCGCAAGCGGATGTGGGAATCGCCATCGGCCGCGGCACTGACATCGCGATGGAGGCGGCGGACATCACTCTCGTGCGGGACGATCTGCGCCTGGTTGCCGAGTCGATCCGCCTCAGCCGCGCAACCCTCCGCAACATCCGCCAGAACCTCTTCTGGGCATTCTTCTACAACGCCATCGGCATCCCCATCGCCGCCGGCGTCTTCTATCCCATCACCCACACGCTGCTGCACCCCGCCATCGCCGCCGCCGCAATGGCCTTCTCGTCGGTCTCCGTAGTTGCCAACGCCCTCCGACTGCGCGGGTATCGGCCCGTTCTGTAGGGCGGGCATGCACTGCTCTGCGAAATAGCTCCGCTACGCAGCACGAGTCGGAGTCTACTCCGAGCAGAGGCGAGGGGCATGCCCGCCGGCCGTTGCCCTGGGGATGTCATCCTGAGCGTTAGCGAAGGATCCCGCTTCGCTGTCCAGATTCTGTGGTCACCACGCCACTCTCCCGCTATTCCCCTTGCCAATCACCCTCGAATCGGATAGAATCTGGACGAAAGGCAACTCGGAGGCTTCGCCCATGTCCGGCCACTCCAAGTGGCACAACATCAAGATCCGCAAGCAGGCCCAGGACGAGAAGAAGGGCAAGATCTTCGCCAAGCTGTCCCGCGAAATCATCGTCGCCGCCAGGGAAGGCGGCGGCGACCCAGATACGAACAATCGTCTGCGAGTCGGCATTGAGAGAGCCCGCGCCGCCGGCATGCCCCAGGACAACATAAAGCGCGGCATTAAGCGGGGTACCGGCGAGGTCGAGGGCGTCAGCTATGAGCCGGCCGTCTACGAGGGCTACGGACCGGGTGGCGTCGCCATCATGGTCCACCTCCTGACCGACAATCGAAACCGCGTGGTCGGGGAGCTGCGCCGCATCTTCGGACGCCACGGCGGCAACCTCGGCGAGGCCAACTGCGTCGCCTGGCTCTTTGACCAGAAGGGCGTCATCATCGTGCCGCGCGAAGCCGTGCCGGAAGACACGCTGCTGGAGATCGTGCTGGAGGCCGGCGCGGAGGACATGCAGGCGGATGACTCTTCCTACGAAATTCGCACCGGCCCGGGGGACCTTGAGGCTATCAAGCGCGCGCTGGAATCCGCCGGAATCTCCTACGATAGCGCGGAGCTGACCATGCTGCCTCAGACTCGCGTCAGCCTCGAAGAGAAGCAGGCCCAGCAGGTGCTGCGGCTGATGGACGCGCTCGAAGATCAGGACGATGTCCAACAGGTCTACGCAAACTTCGACATCGCCGACAGGATAATGGAGGCCATCGCGGCCTAGACGCGGCGGCCGGTGGGTGGTCAGGGGTAACGCGGATGGGGCGGCGCGCAGCCGCCCCGCTTGCGTTGGGCGAAGGGAAAGGCTTTGGAGCTGGAGTCGCTGTTGCCGCGGGTGACGAAGCCCGCGCGCTATACGAACGGCGAATGGAACGCGGCCCATAAGGATCCCGCGGGGGTACGCGCGCGCTTCGCACTTGTCTATCCCGACGCCTACGAGGTCGGGATGTCACACCTGGGGCTGCAGGTCCTCTACCACGTCCTCAACTCGCACCCCGACTACCTCGCCGAGCGGTCATTTGCTCCCTGGCCCGACATGGAGCAGCAACTGCGAGCCCGCGGTCTCCCCCTCGCGAGTCTGGAATCGCGCACCCCCCTCCGCGATTTCGACGCCATCGGAATCACCCTCCCCTACGAGCTGACCTACTCCAACGTGCTCAATCTCCTCGACCTCGCCGGCATACCCGTCCGCGCGGCCGATCGCGGCCCCGATGACCCCCTCGTGATTGGCGGCGGCCCTGGCGCCGTGAACCCCGAACCGATGGCCGACTTCTTCGATGCGATCCTCATCGGGGAGGGGGAGGAGGCCATCCTCGAGATCGCAGAGGCGGCCGCAGAGGACGACCGCGACGCCGCCCTCGCTCGCCTGGGAGAGATTCCCGGCGTGTACGTTCCCGCGAACTACCAGGCAGCATTCGCCGGCGCGGGCCCGCTGGGAAGTGTGACTCCGCGCAACAGCGCGCCCGCGCATATCGTGCGGCGACTCGTCACCGACCTCGACCAGGCGCCGTTTCCGACTCACCAGATCGTCCCCTTCCTCGACACCGTTCACTCCCGCGTCACCCTGGAGATCATGCGCGGGTGTACGCGCGGGTGTCGCTTCTGCCAGGCCGGAGCAACTTACCGGCCGCGCCGCGAGCGGAGCGTCGCCACACTGCTCCGCCAGGCGGAGGAAGCGGTGGCGGCCACCGGATATGACGAGATCTCGCTGCTGGCCTTCACCAGCGTGGACCACCGCGAGATCGAGGAGCTGGCAGCTGAGCTGGTAGCGCGCTTCGGCAGCCGCGGCATCGGAATCGCCCTCCCTTCCATGCGCGTGGACGCCTTCTCGGTAGCCCTCGCGAACACCATTCAGCAGGTGCGCAAGAGCGGCCTGACCTTCGCGCCGGAGGCGGCCACCCCGCGGCTCCGCCGCGTGATAGGCAAGCCGATGACCGAAGACGAGCTCTTCGCCGCCGCAGACGCCGCCTTCTCCTCAGGCTGGACGCGATTCAAGCTCTACTTCATGATCGGGCTGCCCACTGAGACCGACGAAGATGTGGCGGCGATCGCCGATCTCGTGCAGCGTCTCGTCGCCTTCGGCCGCGGCGCGCTGGGCTCCCGGGCGGGCCGGCTTCGCATCGCCGTGAGCATCGGCGCCTTCGTGCCCAAGCCCCACACTCCGTTCCAATGGGTGCGCCAGGACTCACGCGACTCCCTCAACCACAAGCAGCATATACTTCAGCAGGGCCTCCGCGGGCGGGCCATCAAGTTGTCCTGGACCGATGCCGACGTGAGCGCGCTGGAGGCGGCGATCTCCCGCGGCGATCGGCGCCTGGGCCGCGCTATCGAGGGCGCCTGGCGCCTCGGAGCCACTTTCGACGCTTGGGGAGAGCGCTTCGACTTCTCCCGATGGGAGCGCGCCTTCCGGGATGCCGACCTTCACTTGGAGGACTATGCCAACCGCTCCCTGGAGGTGAATGACTCCCTCGCCTGGGATCACATCTCCTGTGGGCCGGAGAAGGACGCGCTGCGGGCGGAGGCAGAGCAGGCCCTCGGCCGGGGGGAGGCCTGACGTGGCCCAGCTCATCTGCCGATACCGCAAGGGCGATCGCCTCAGGTGGATCTCCCATCTCGACCTGAAGCGCACACTGGAAAGAGCGATGCGGCGGGCCCAGCTCCCGCTCGCTCTCTCCGAGGGCCACAACCCACACCCCAGGATCAGCTTCGGCCCTCCTCTCCCGCTCGGCGCCACCGGCGATGCCGAGGTTCTCGCCTTCTACCTGAGCGAGGCGATAGACCCTGGCGAGGTGAAGGATCGGCTCAACCAGCAGCTGCCGTCCGGCATCGAGATAGTAGAAGCCTGGCTGCCACCTAGGTATAAGAAGAAGGAGACATTCGGCGACATCGACGTTGCCGAATACCAGGTCGGCATCCGTGGTGACGTACGACTCACAGATGTCTCCCCCCGGGTGTCGGAGCTGCTGGCACAGGAAGAGCTCGTCGTGGAGCGCGGCGGCCAGCGCCCGCAGCGGACAGTGGACATCCGGCCGCTGATCTTCAGCCTCGCGGCCGAGGATGCCGCCGAGGGCGGCATTCAGCTGCGCATGCGGCTGCGCACGGGCAGCCACGGCGGCGCTCGGCCGCAGGAGGTGGTGGCGCTGCTTGGCCTGGAGGACGGGGACACGACTATCTGCTACCACAGAACGGGACTGTACGCCAGCGCGCAGCCCTCCGCCGCGCCGCGAAAGGGCGCGCTGCATCGGTGGACCCGAACGCGGAGTAACAAAGAGAGACGGGAAGAACGATGAGAAAAGAGATTGTCGTCAACGCCGACGACCTGGAATCCAGGGTGGCCATCCTCGAGGACGGGCAGTTGGCGGAACTCACGGTGGAACGCGAGCCCCGCATGGTGGGCTCCATCTACAAGGCGCGCGTGGTCAGCGTGCTGCCCGGCATGGACGCCGCATTCGCAGACATCGGCCTGGAGAAGAACGTGTTCTTGTGCGCCGACGATGTCGGCTTCGTCAACCGAGACGGGATGACCGCCGCCCCCGCCCCTCGTTCCGCCTCCATCTCAGAGCGCCTGAAGGAGAACCAGGAGGTCGTCGTCCAGATCGTGCGCGCCCCGGTTGGCGGAAAGGGCGCCCGCGCCACCACCCGTCTCGCTCTCCCGGGCCGCTATCTGGTCATCATGCTGTCCGAAGCATCCCAGGTGGGCGTCTCCCGCAAGATTGAGGACAGGAAGGAACGAGACCGCCTCCGCAAGATCGGCGAACGGATCCACCCCAAGGGCGCTGGCATCATCATGCGCACCGAGGCCGAGGGACGCGGCAAGCAGGACCTTGCGGCCGACCTGAAAGTGCTCGTGGACCTGCGTGACCGCATCATGAAGAAGGCATCCACCGCCAAGGCCCCGGCGCTTCTGCACCAGGATCTGACCCTAACCTACCAGGTCATCCGCGATGCCTTCACCGACGATGTGCAGGCACTCGTCATCGACTCCAAGAGCGTCTATGACAGCGCGGTTGAGTTAGTCAGGCTCATCGCACCTCGTCTGCGGCGGCGCATCAAGCGCTATCGCGGCAAGCTCCCCATTTTCCACAAGTACGACATCGAGGGCGAAATCGACCGTCTCCTCCGCCGGCGCGTTTGGCTCGAGGCCGGAGGTCACATCAGCATCGACCAGGCAGAGGCCTTCACCGCCATCGACGTGAACACCGGCCGCTACACCGGCTCCACCGGCCTCGCCGATACCATTCTTCGCACCAACCTCGAGGCCGCCGACGAGATCGCCCGCCAGCTCCGCCTGCGCGATGTCGGAGGCATCATCGTAATCGACTTCATCGACATGGATCGCTCCCGCCACCGCCAGCGAGTGATGAAGGCATTCGAAGAGGCCCTCAAGCGCGATCGCCAGAAGACCAAGATCCTTCACCTCAGCCCTCTGGGTCTCATCGAGATGACCCGCAAGCGGCGCGGCGAGAGTCTGATCGGGCTCCTCACCGAGACCTGCCCCTGCTGCGCCGGCCTCGGCCGCATGCGGCGGCCCCTCACCGTCGCACTCAAGATCGAGAGGGAGCTGTGTCGGCTCGCGGCCGACGACAAGCTGGAGGCCGTGCTCGTCCGCGCCACACCTGGTGTGGCCGGCGCCCTCATCGGGGAGGGAGGCCAGCGCGTCGCTGCGCTCAGCGAGCGCATAGAGGTCCCGCTCTATATCCGAGCGGACCACAGCCTGGGAGTGGAAGACCACGAGATCCTGCCCATCACCCCGGCCGAGGCGACCAGCGCGGTGAAGACATATTCCACGGGAGATGAGCTGGTAGTGGACCGCTTCGACCCCGACGGAGCGGCGGCCGGGGAAGATGCATTTGGGTGGGTAGAGGGCTATCGCGTTCAGATCGACGAGGGTGCCCCCTCACCAGACGGCCAGACCATTGTCCTCACCACTGCCGAGGCCTCCTTCGGCCGAGGCCGCGTCAAGGGGGCGCGTGCCAAGGCCGCGCCGGCCAAGGGGAGACAGGCCAAGGCGCCACCGGCCAAGGGGACACCGCCCAACGGGCCACCGGCCGAAGGGGCGCCGGCGCCACGGAAACGAGGCCGGCAGAGCCAGGGCAGGAGTCGGCGCCGGCCTTCCGGCAAGCGGACGCGTTCCCGGCGTGACTCCAAAGCGGCGGAGTCCGCGACGGCCAAACCGCAGCCGACGGAGTCGCCTCCGAAGCGACCGCAGCCGACGGAGTCGCCTCCGAAGCGACCGCAGCCGACGGAGTCGCCTCCGAAGCGACCGCAGCCGGCGGGGTCGCCTCCGAAGCGACCGCAGCCGCCTCCGCCCTCAAGACTACCCGAACCGGCGCCCGGCGCGCCCGCAAAGAAATCCAGCCTGCTCCGGCGCGGCGCCCGCCGGCTGCCCCGCGCTCGGCGCTAGCTGCCCTGTAGGGCGGGCATCGAATCCTGCGTAGCTTCAGCGAAGCAGGACCCATGCCCGCCGGCCGTTCGGGTGGCGCAGGCTTCCAACCTGCGCTATTCCTCGGCCCGACTTCGCCTTCACCGCAGCGGGTAGGTTTGACACTCTCAAGCCGTTCTGTTACCATCAACGGGGTAGGAGGCGCATCGCGGTATGTATGCAATCCTCGAAACCGGCGGCAAGCAGCGCCGCGTCGAGCCAGATCAAGTGCTGACCGTGGAACGGCTCCCCGCGGAGCCGGGCGAGGTCATCGAACTCGACCGCGTCGCCCTCGTCGAGCGCAACGGCAAAGTGCGCGTCGGCACCCCCTGGGTGAAGGGCGCCAGGGTCACCTGTCGCGTTCTCTCTCACACGCGAGGACGCAAGATCCAGGTCTTCACCTACCAGGCCAAAGAGAACGTGAAGCGAAAGATGGGGCACCGACAGAATCACACGCGGCTCCGCGTGGAGAAGATCACGTTGGGCCGCTCCCGCAAGAAACAGGAGAGCTGAGATGGCACACAAGAAAGGAATGGGCAGCTCTCGCAACGGCCGCACGAGTCGGTCGAAGCGATTGGGCGTTAAGGCATTCGGCGGGACCCTGGTCCCTGCCGGAGCCATCATTCTCCGTCAGCGGGGAACCCGCGTTCGTCCCGGGCGCAACGTCGGCCTGGGTCGCGACGATACCTTGTTCGCCAAGGTCGAGGGGGTCGTTCAATTCGCACCCCACCCGGGGGGACGCCGCCAGGTTCACGTACTGCCGGCCGGCGCCTAGCCCCGCTGGTGGCGCCGCTTCGGGCCCTGCCGTGTTCGTCGATCAGGCCGAGATAGAGGTCGGGGGCGGCGACGGCGGCGATGGCGCCGCCAGCCTTCGACACGAGAAGTACATTCCCAGGGGCGGCCCGGACGGGGGCGATGGCGCCCGCGGCGGCGACGTGATCGCAGTTGCCGACACCCATCTTCGCACTCTCATCGACTTCACCCACAAACGCCGCCATCGCGCCGGGAACGGCGGCCGCGGCGGCCACAAGCGCCAGCACGGCAAGGGCGGCGCCGATGTCGAGATTCGCGTGCCGGCTGGCACCCTCATCATCGATGCCTCAGACCAGACCGTAGTCGCGGATCTGGTGCAGGCCGGCCAGCGGGTGACGCTCGCCCGCGGAGGCCGCGGGGGCCGGGGAAACGCACGCTTCGCCACCGCCGCCCGGCGCACGCCCCGCTTTGCCGAACGGGGCGAGCCGGGCCAGTCCCGGCGTGTGATTCTCGAGCTGAAGTTGCTCGCCGACGTCGGTATCTTCGGCCTTCCCAACGTGGGCAAGTCCAGCCTCATCGCCCGGGTCTCCGCCGCGCGGCCCAAGATCGCAGCCTATCCGTTCACCACCCTGGTCCCCAATCTTGGCGTGGTCAGGCTCGAGGAGGGCGTTAGCTTCGTGATCGCCGATCTACCCGGCCTCGTCGAGGGCGCACATCGCGGCGCCGGGCGCGGACACGACTTCCTCCGTCACCTGGAGCGGACCCGGCTCCTGATACATATCCTCGACGTCGGCGACCCCGAGCGCGAGCCGCGGCAGGACTTCGCCGTGCTCAATCGAGAGCTGGCCCTCTATCGCGAACACCTCGCGCACCGGCCCCAGTTGGTGGCGCTCAACAAAGTGGACCTCCGCCCCCCTCCCGACAAGCTGGCCGAGATCGAATCGTTCCTGGAGGAGCAGGGCTACGCTGTCCTTCGCATCTCCGCCCTGACGGGCGAGGGCGTCGCCGCCCTGATGGGCCGTACCGCCCAACTGCTGAGTGAGATTCCGGCGGCCCCAGCCGCCGAGACACCGGCCGCGCCGGCCCCCCCGCGCGCCGCTGCCGCTCCCCTCCGGGTGGAGCAGGCCGACGACGGCTCCTACGAAGTGGCAGGGGACGCCGTCGAGAGGGTGGCCATCATGACGGACCTGGACAACGAAGAGGCCGTCCGGGACCTCCACCGGCGGCTTGAGCGCATGGGCGTCATTCGTCGGCTGAGGAAGCTGGGAGCCAGGGATGGGGATCGCGTCCGCATCGGGTCCGTCGAGCTGGAATACGTCGAGTGAGGAGCAAACATGACGTCTGGCGTCACTGAAGAAGTCGTCCGGAAAGCGAAGCGGGCGCGAGATGCCGCCGCCCAGCTCGCCGGCCTCACGCGCGCGGAGAAAGACCGAATCCTGCTCGCCATCGCCGTCGCCATCGAGGATCGGAAAGATTTCATCCTCGAGGCCAATGCCCGGGACGTCGAGCAGGCGGAGAAACGCAATCTCTCTTCAGCGCCCATCGATAGATTGCTGCTCGACGACAAGCGCGTCTCGGAGATGGCGCAGGGACTGCGCACCGTGGCCGGCCTCCCCGACCCAGTGGGGGAGGTCATCGGCGGTTGGCGCCTGCCCAACGGCCTGGAGATCACCAAGGTCCGCGTTCCCCTCGGCGTGGTGGGAATCATCTACGAGTCCCGCCCCAACGTCACCGTCGACGCCGCCGGCCTCTGCCTCAAAGCTGGCAACGCGGTGGTGCTGCGAGGAGGCTCCGACGCGATCGACTCCAACATCGCCCTCGTGAAAGTCGTGAACGAAGCGGGCCGCGCCGAAGGGCTGCCCGCAGGCGCAGTCGAAATCGTAGAAACCACGGATCGCCAGGCCGCAGCACAGCTCATGCAGCTCACGGACTACCTAGACGTTCTCATCCCGCGGGGGGGCGGAGACCTGATCCGCCGTGTCAAGCAGGAGTCCAGCGTGCCCGTCATCGAGACCGGTGAGGGAAACTGTCACGTCTACGTGGACGCTTCCGCCGACCTGGCGCAGGCGCAGGAAATCGTGCTGAACGCCAAGTGCCAGCGCCCCGGCGTCTGCAATGCCGTGGAGACACTGCTCGTCCACGAAGACGTTGCCCCCGACTTCCTACCGGCCGTCGGGCGGCGGCTGACGGAGCTCGGGGTCGAGCTGCGGGGCTGCGACCGCGCGCGCCGGCACCTGGAGCAGGCCCATCCCGCCACCGAAGAAGACTGGGCGACCGAGTACCTCGCTCTCATCCTCGCGGTCAAGGTCGTGGACAGCTTGGAGGAGGCGATCGCACACATCGACCGCTTCGGAACCAAGCACTCCGAGGCGATCCTGACACAGGACCTCCCGAACGCACGACGCTTTGCCCGGGGAGTGGATGCCGCCCCCGTCTACGTCAACGCCTCCACTCGGTTCACCGATGGGGGACAGTACGGCATGGGTGCCGAAATCGGCATCAGCACCCAGAAGCTCCACGCTCGCGGACCCATGGGACTTCCGGAGTTGACAAGCTACAAGTATATCGTGGCCGGAGACGGGCACGTCCGGCCATGACGCAGGGGTGCAGATGAGCGAACCAGTCGGCATTATGGGGGGCACCTTCGATCCGATACACTTCGGCCATCTCGCGGCCGCGGAGGAGGCCCGCATCCGCCTCCGCCTCGCCCGCGTGATCTTCGTCCCCAATGGCCAGCCGCCCCACAAGCGAGGCTACGTGCCGGCGCCAGCGGCACGGCGCTACGACATGGTTGTGCTCGCCACCGCCTCCAATCCGGCCTTCGAGGCCTCTCGCGTCGAGATCGACCGGTCGGGCCCCTCTTACGCCGTTGACACAGTGGAAACAATCGTTCGTCAGCTCGGCCCTGACACCCGCCTGTACTTCATCGCCGGCGTGGACGCGGTCCGCCAGCTCGTGACCTGGCAGAGCCCGGAGCGTCTGGTCGAAACCTGTGAGATCGTCGCCGTCAGCCGCCCTGGCTACAGCCCTCGGGACCTCGACCGCGCGCTGCCCTCGCACCTTCGGGAACGCGTCCACACCTTGCGGATTCCAGCCTTCGGCATTTCCTCCAGGCGGCTGCGGCAGCGGGCCGCCGCTGGCGAATCGCTTCGATACCTTACGCCACAGCCTGTGGCGCGCTATATCGCCGCGCATCAGCTCTACTCGAATGGTTGAGCCCGTCCGCCGGCATTCGACCGCGGGCGGGCCCGAACTCGGCAGGCGGAACTAGCACAATACTGTGTCCCACAACATCGCGGCACGAGCAATGATTCGCAGAACGCTCATCTTCGAATGGTGGTGGCTGATCTGGGTCGCGGCCGGCATCTGCGTCTTCCTCTGCGGCCTCGCCCTGGGCCTTGCTTCCATCGGCGATCCGCAGGCGGGCGTCCGCTGGTTCGCCCCCATCCTCTCCCCTGCCTTCGGGGGGCGCGACTACGTGACCATCCTCGCCGTCGGAGTCGATGATTCCGAGGGGCGGGGCCTCGCCGACACCATCATCGCAGCCGTCGTCCGACCCCGCACCGGCGAGATCTCGGCCCTCGCCATTCCGCGGGACAGCCGCGTTCACGTGCCCGGCGGCGTCGGCATCCGCCGCATAAGCGAGGCCCATTCCTTCGGTGGACTGCCACTTACCATCGAGACCGCGGAGCTGCTCCTCGGCTTCCCCTTCGACTACTACGTTGAGGTCAGCATCGGCGGCGTTGTGGATCTGGTTGACGCCCTCGGGGGCGTGGACATTGATGTCGAGAAGCGGATGTACTACCGCGACCGCGCGCAGGGACTCCTCATTGACCTCCAGCCCGGCCCTCAGCATCTCGACGGTGAGCAGGCCGTCGGCTACGCGCGCTTCCGCCACGATGCCCAGGGAGACCTGGGCCGCATCGCGCGCCAGCGCAAGTTCATCCGCCTCGTTGCGCGCCGCATGCTCTCCCCCGACAGCCTCACCCGCGGGAAGAAGCTGGCGGAGACCTTCGTCGACACCGTGATGACCAACCTGACGGTCCCCAACGTGATCTCCCTCATGAAGCTCGTGGACGGCGTCGGCCCGGAGGCGATCCGCATGGCAACACTTCCCGGCCGGCCTCGCATTATCCAGGGACATAGCCTACTCGAACTCGATGAGCGCGAGATCCAGGATGTCGTCGATCGAGTCCTCTGGGGACAGGGAGTCAGCGTGACCGTGTTGAACGGAACAGATGTCAGCGGGCTGGCCGCTCGCGCCGCCGCGCGGCTCGAAGAGCACGGCTGTGACATCGTGGAGATTGGCAACGCAGAGGAGCAAATGCATACCACCGCTATCATCGATCATCGTGGCCAGGCGAGGCGGGCCGAGCGCGTCGCCTCCTGGCTCGGTGGGGGCGCAATAGCCGTCGCCCCGGACGGCGACAGCGTGGCCGACGTCACCGTGATCTTGGGGCGCGACATGGTGGGCTCCGGCAGATGACGGCGAGCCGAAGGGGAGCTTCACGCGACCGGCGACCGGCAGAGAATGCCCAGCAGATCTCCTCCGATGAGAAGGCCCGCCGCGCGCAGTCAGCCCTGGTCGACGGCCGCGCCGCGGACCCGGTGCTCCTCGACATGCGTGCCGTCACCCTCATCACCGACTACTTCCTGATCTGCCACGGTACCTCCAACGTACACATCCGCGGCCTCGCCGATGCCGTGATCGATGCCCTGAAAGCGGACAAGCTCCATCCCTACGGGACCGAGGGATACCAAGAAGGACACTGGATCCTCATAGACTACGGCGACCTCATCGTGCACATCTTCGCGCAAGAGGAACGCGAGTTCTACGACCTGGAGCGCCTCTGGAGCGACGCATCGCGAGTCGCCCCGCTGGCGACGAGTCAAAACGGACATGCCTGACGAACCGACCCCCTCCGAAATACAGCTCAGAATCCGTCAACTGCTGGGCCAGGCCACCCTCCTCCGCGCCCGCGGCGACCACGAGCAGGCCCTTGCCCTCGCGCAGCAGGCCGTCACCCTCGACGACGAGAGCTGGGATGGTCACGAACTCCTCGGAGACATCCTCCTCGGCCTCGAACGCCCCCACCGAGCCATGACGAGCTATCGCCGAGCCCGGGAGATCAACCCCGAGCGAGCGCGTCTCGAAGAGAAGATCGGCCGCGCTGCCCTCGCGCAGGCGGCGCGAGATCGCACCGCCAAGCTCTCCCGCGCCCTCCTGGAGGGAGAGACCGCCGTCGAGATGCCCAAGCGCAGCCCCAGCTACGCCGCGCTCTACTCCCTGATCGTTCCCGGCCTCGGCCAGGTCTACAACCGAGAGGTGCTCAAGGGCATACTCGTCGTCGTCGTGTGGCTCGCGCTCTTCGCCGTCACCGCGGCCGTCGTCCGCACCGAGCTAGCAATCCGCCCCACCGCGCCGATGGGCAGCCTCTACGACTCCAACCTGGATATCACCGCTCTCCTGTCCGCCGCCTTCGGCGGGCCGGGTGCGATCTGGGTCCTTGCCCTGGTTGGGGTCTGGATCTACGCAGTGGCCGACGCCGCCATGCGGGCGAGCAAGACCATGACCTCCGACCACACCGGCGTGGTGTGACGCTAAGTTGTAGGGCCGGCGTGCCGGAGTTGCCTTGAGCGAAGCGGATGGGCCCGCCCCATCACCTCCAAGGCTCACTGCCTTGACCTGCCCTTCTGCGCACTCTATAATCGCTCCGCGTGCCCCAGTGGCCAAGTGGATAAGGCACCGGCCTCCGGAGCCGGGATCGCAGGTTCGAATCCTGCCTGGGGTACCACAGGTCGCAGGTGAGCTTGTCCCGAGCAGAGCGAGGGGAATCCTGCCTGGGGTACTAGCGTGTGGAGGCGGGGTGTGTCCCTGTACCACGTCTACATCTGCGAACGTGGAGGACAGCTCTACGCCGGCATCACCACAGATCTGCGCCACCGCATGCGCCAGCATGGAGCGAAGCTTCTGTACTCTGAAGCCCACCCCGACAAACACCAGGCAGCGCGCAGGGAGCGTGAGATAAAGGGTTGGCGCCGCGACAAGAAGCTCGACCTCATCGGAGGCCGCAGGTGAGCTTGTGCCGAGCAGAGCGAGGGGAATCCTGCCTGGGGTACCAGCCTTACTGTCTGGGTTGGGCAGCAGCCCCTAGGCCCCCCGTCGTGGCGATGCTCTAGCATCTCCCCTGAGTAAGTGGCGTTCCCCCGGAACTCTCGACACTCCACTGGTGTCTAATATGGCGAGGGGGACAGAAGGGGGATCACATGAAAACGCGCCTGCTGCTCGTACTCATCCTCGCCTGCACAGGCGGCCCTGCCCTGGCCGACGACACCGTCATCCAGCCGAGTCGGTGTGGCGATACTGCGATCCAGCAGATTGGCGCGGTGATTCAGCCCATCGGTGAGTATCCGTCCATTGTGATGGACAAGATGCTGGTGACCATTGACTTCTACTCGGACCATGCCGAAGTTGACAGCACATTCACCTTCCGGAACACAGGCAGCGCCAGAACGGTCCGCATGGGCATCTTCGAAACAGGGGGTGGCGTCGCAGTAGTACTCGGGAAAGTCAGATCCAGCCCCGGCTACTCAGCGGAGCGGCAGGGGTTCACCAGCTTTCAAGCCTGGGTCGACGACGAGGAAGCACCGACGAAGATCGAGGGGTTCCAGACACGAGGCGATCCTGTTTTCCAATGGCATCGCTGGCGTGTAACGACGGCGACCTTCGGCGCAGGCCAGACTCGCAGCGTCAGGGCGGAATACGTAGCCGACACCGGTCGGACCCCTTGCGGCAAGAGGCTCTTCCTCTACGATGTGACAACAGGTGCTTCCTGGAAGGGCTTGATCGGACAAGCAGAGCTCCGCCTCCGCCTGCACCACGATCCGCTCGGAGGGTGGTACGAATTCGACACCTCCAGATTCAGACGAACCGGGCCCGCTTCCTTCGGGTGGATTCGAAGTCAGTACGAACCGAAAGGTCAGGACTACATCGCCGTTACTCACCATCACCGCGGCACGGGCATCTATGTCGGGCCCCGCCATGTCCATAGAGGTGATCCGCCTTATCCCCACATCAAAGGCGGTCGCCTCTGGGCGCAAGTCAGAGACGTGGCCGACTGGCTCGGCGCCGAGCTTCGCGTAGAATCTGATGGCGTTACTTTCGTTAGAGGCGGCAGCACAGTGAACCTGCGGGCCGGATCTTCTCTGATGACCGTAGACTCTCTCTCAGTTCGCCTCCCTGCCGCGCCCCGCTTGAAGCAGGGCCATCTCATGGTGCCGGTCGCGGCGGTCATGAAGCCATTCGAAGCGGTCCTTGAGTTCCAGCCCGGCAAGCAGACCGTCCGCATCATCCTCCCCATCCACTACGACCTCTTCCGCATCCTCTGCGAGGTGGACGGGCCCGCTGCGCTGGCGGCGATACCCGCTGGCTGGGCCCCTCCTCCCGTGGCGGAGTACGACCGGCAAGTACGACTCCATTTCCTCCGCCAGCCTCGCTCCAGACCGCTCTGGATGTGCACCGGCGACTTCGACGGCGACGGCCTCCCGGAGGGCGCCCTCTTGCTATGGAAGGCCGATCTCTGTCGTCTTGGCATGCTGGAGAAGATCGCTGACGGCGAAGTGTCTTTCCACTGGCTCGAGCCAGCGCCGCACCCCCGCACCACACCTGTCATCACTGCCCTGGCGTCCCATCCCCCCGGAGTCGTAGCGTACTGGCAGGAAGGGCAAGACCACACGTACGACAAGACCGGTCGCCTGGATCTGGTGCATCAAGGAGTCAAGGTGATTACCTGGGAGAAGGCGGCCGTGATGTACTACTGGGACGACGAAGGCGGACGCTACCGGAAGATCCAAACGGCCGACTGAGAGGGAGCAGATGGGGAAGACATGTAGGCTCTGGACACTCGTCCTTCTCGCACCTTGCGCCCTAGCGGCGCCATCCCTCGCCGATGACGGCGCAATCGAGGGCGTCGGAGGCGCCGTTGAGCTAATGGACGCACATCCCACCGTCGTCATGGAGAAGATGCTCGTCACCATCGACCTCTACGAGAGCCACGCCCTGGCAGATTGCGTCTTTGTCTTCCACAACACCGGCGAGGCCGCCGACGTTCGCATGGGCTTCCCCGAGTCGGGTGGCGGTGTTGACGTGGACCCTCGCAACCCACACGGGTTCACTCGCTTTGCCACGTGGGTGGACGGAAAGCAGGTCACTACGAAGATAGAGGGCCTGAAGGAGGGGGGGCACACGTCCTGGCGACGCTGGCGCACCAAGACGGTCCACTTCGACGCCGGCCAGATCCGGACCGTGCGGGTGAAGTACGAACCCGGCATCGGGGGCACCTCACAGGGCGAGCGCTACATCACCTACGAGGTCCACACCGGCGCATCCTGGAAGGGATCCATCGGCTTCGCACGCGTCCGGCTGTATCTCAACCACGACCCCCGCCGCGGACGCTTCACCTTCAGTGATCGCTTCCAGTCCTGCGGGGCGAATTGCTTCGAGTGGATCGAACGCGACTTTGAGCCCACCCGCGCCGACAACATACACGTGATCTACCATCCCATCCACTACGCCGTTTCACTCGGCGGCGAGTGGATCGGGTGGCTGCGCCAAGAAGAAGGCTATCTCCGCAAAGGGCATTTCTGGGTCCCGCTGCGCTGGCTAGAGTCGTGGCTGAATACGGAAGTGGCAACGCACGGGGCAAGGGCAAGAGTGATCAGAGGGAGATTCGTTCTCGATCTTACCGCAGGCGACCCCTGGATCGTCCACGACGGCCGACGTTCTCCGCTTCCTGGGCCACCGATCCTCGAGAGCGGCAAGATGGTCGTCCCCGTCGCCGCTGTCCTCCGAGCACTCGGTGCAGAGGTCACCTACGATCCCCAGACTCTCACCCTCGATATCACCCCTCCGATCGTTCCTGCACTCCGTACCGGCCTGCCCAAGAGGGATGCCGCCAGCGCGTTCCGCACGCTCACCAGCGCGCTCCCAGGATGGGCGCCGAGTGTTTCGAACGATCGGCCTCCCACTGATCGGCTTCAGCCGCCGTGGATCACCTTCGGCGACTTCAACGGTGACGGCCGCACGGACCTCGCCCTCACGCTCTGGAAGGCCGACGAGGCCGGACTCCTAATCATGGAAGGCAGGCCAGCCGCAGACTTCCCCTTCTCGTACCGCTGGGTGTCGGAACCCGTGAGGGTCGGCGGCGCCCACCCCGGCACGCCTCCAACCGAGATCCGGACGAGGCCCCCGGGCGCTATCCGATACTCGGAGCCAGGCGAGACTACACCGAAGTCTGGCCGGCTCGACCTCAAGCACGATGCCGTCGAGGCCCTGGGTGAACGCGCCTCCCTCGTCTACCACTGGGATGCCGAGAGCAGGCAGTACAAGGTGATCCAGACCGACGAGTGACGCGCACCGTCCATAACTTGGCCGGCGTCCACTGGATTGCCGGCCGCCCATCGGGTATAATGAACCTCGACATACACAGGCGGAGGAGCATTCCCGCACACTTCAGGAGTTCCCCATGAACACCGCCAAAACCGCATTCCTCATGATCGTCCTCACTGCTCTCTTCATCGGCATCGGCTACGCGGTCGGCGGCGAGTCGGGCATGATCATCGCCTTCGGCCTCGCCTTCCTCATGAACATCTTCAGCTACTGGTTCTCCGACAAGATCGTCCTCGCCGTCTACCGCGCCAAGGAGGTCACCGAGGCGGCCGCTCCCGGCCTCTACCGCTCCGTCCGTCGTCTCACCCAGCGCGCCGGCCTCCCCATGCCCCGCGTCTACATCATCCCCCAGGCCGCCCCCAACGCTTTCGCCACCGGCCGCAACCCTCACCACGCTGCCGTCGCCGTCACCCAGGGCCTGCTCGAGACCCTCAATGACCAGGAGCTGGACGGCGTCATCGCCCACGAGCTTGCCCACGTCGGCAACCGCGACATCCTCATCGGCACCGTCGCCGCCACTCTGGCGGGGGCCATCATGATCCTCTCCCGCCTCGCCATGTTCGCAGGTATGTTCTTCGGCGGCGGCAGAGACCGCCGCGGCGGCGGAATCGGCATCATCTTCGTCGCCATCTTCGGCACCATCGCCGCCGTCCTTATCCAAATGGCCATCTCCCGCTCCCGCGAGTATCAGGCCGACGCCTCCGCAGCCAAACTCACCGGCAACCCGCGTGGCCTCGCACGCGCCCTCGAGGCCCTCCAGCGAAGCTCCCAGCGCGTGCCCTTGAAAGCCGATCCCGCCACCTCCCACATGTTCATCGTCAGCCCCTTCACCCGCAAGGGCATCGTGGGCCTCTTCAGCACCCACCCGCCCGTCGAGGAACGCATCAAGCGCCTCGGGCGGATGCAACCCCAGTAGGGCAGGAGCATAAAGGTTGGGCAGGAGCTGGCCTCCTGCCCTGGCATCTCCGATGACCCATCCAACGCGACCGGTAAACGTCAGCGGCGTCCAGATCGGCGGCGGCGCACCTATCACCGTCCAGTCCATGACTGACACGGACACCCGCGACGTCGCCGCCACCGTCGCTCAGATCGACGCCCTCGAAGAAGCGGGCTGCGACATCGTGCGCGTCGCCGTCCCCGACATGGAGGCCGCAGAAGCGATCGGCCGCATCAAGTCTCAGATCGCCATCCCTCTCGTCGCCGACATCCACTTCGACTACCGCCTTGCGCTGGCGGCCATCGACCAGGGCGCCGACAAGCTCCGCATCAACCCCGGCAACCTCCGGCGTCCCCAGCACGTCGAGGCCGTCGCCGCCGCGGCCGCCCAGCGCGGCATACCGATCCGCGTCGGCGTCAACTCCGGGTCCGTGCCGGAGGACGTTCGCGCCCGCCACGAAGGAGGTTGCGACGTTCAGGAGCAGATGGCCGCCGCCATGGTGGACGCCGCCCTCGGCCACCTCGAACTCCTCGAAAAGCTCGACTTCACCGATGTCGTCGTCTCCCTCAAGGCCTTCGACCTCCGCACCACCTGGCTCGCCAACCGCCGCTTCCGCCGCCAGCGCGACTACCCCATTCACCTCGGCATCACCGAGGCCGGCCTCCCGCCCTCCGGCATCGCCCGCTCCGCCATCGGCATCGCGGCCCTGCTTCAGGAAGGCATCGGAGATACCATCCGCGTCTCTCTCACCGGCGACCCTGTGCTTCAGGTTCGCGTCGGCCGCGAGATCCTCTCTTCCCTCGACCTCAGAACAGCCGGCATCACCCTGGTCACCTGTCCCACCTGCGGCCGCTGCGAGATAGACCTCGCCGGCATGGCGCGCACCGTCGAAGAGAAGCTTCGCCCCATCGACCGAGAACTCCGCCGCGCCGGCCGCTCCCTCCGCGTCGCCGTCATGGGCTGTGTCGTCAACGGCCCCGGCGAAGCTCGGGAGGCCGATGTCGGCATTGCTGGAGGCGCCGCCCGAGGTGTGGTATTCGTTCAGGGAAAGCCGATGGCCACCGTCGCCGAATCGGAACTCGCGGAGGCCCTCGTCAGCGCGGTGCGTGGTTTTCTCGACACCCACCGCACCACTTGAGGAGCAGCCAGCATGCGCCCTCGCAAGCAGCTAACCCTGGTCGAACTCATGGTGATAATGGCCATCGTCGGCATCTTGGCGGCCATCGTCCTACCTGCCGCGAAGCAGGCCAAGGAGCGCGCGCAGGCCCCGCGCGCCCCCGCCCCTGAGGCCCCCATCGAGCCCGCCGGCCAGCTCAACACCATCGAAGTCTCCGAATACGCCGCCAATTCCTCTGAGGAGGGCCCCGACCACTTGGAGCGCATCATCGCTCCCCTTGCGCCCGTGGCCTTCATGGCCGTGGTCGCCTTCGTCGTTGTCACCGCCATGCGCCGCCAGATGTCCCGCCGTGCTGGGCAATAGCTTCCTCCACATCCCGGGCATCGGCCCGGTCACCGAGCGCCGCATCTGGGAGCAGGGCGTTCTCACCTGGGACCAGTTCCTCACTGACCCCCACGCCGCCGGTCTCCCTGCTCGCACCGCGCAGCGCATCGCAGAGGCAATCACCGACTCCCGCGACCACCTCGCTCGCGACGACCACCGCTTCTTCGCCACCTCCCTCCCCTCCCGCGAGCACTGGCGCGCCTTCCCCGAGTTCTCCCACCGCATCGCCTACCTCGACATCGAGACCACCGGCCTCGAGGGATCCGATTACGTCACCATGATCGGCCTTTACGATGGCCGCGATGTGCACACATACACCAGAGGGGACAACCTTCACCAGTTCTTCCACGACATCGGCCGCTTCGGCCTCCTCGTCACCTTCTTCGGCTCCGCCTTCGACCTGCCGTTCCTCCGCCGCCGTTACCCCAAACTCGTCTTCGACCAGATCCACATCGACCTCTGCTACACCCTCCGCCGACTCGGCCTCAAGGGCGGCCTCAAGCGCATCGAGCGCGAGCTCGACATCCCCCGCAGCCCCGAGACCGAGCACCTCGACGGCTGGGACGCCGTCCTCCTCTGGCGCGAGTGGGAGCGCGGCAGCCAGGATGCCCTCGACCTCCTCAAGGCCTACAACAAAGAGGACGTCCGCAACCTCGAAACCCTCCTCCGCCACGCCTACCACCACCTCCGCACCAAGACCGGCCTGCCGTCGCCATTGTAGGGCGGGCGTGCCTACGCCCGCCGCCTTTCTCGTAGCAGGGATATTCGGTGTTTCGGGACTTCAGTCCCGGAACTGCCCGGGCCGCCACGCGCCCTTCCGCCCCTTGCCTCCCATCCCAAACCGCTCTACCATACACCCATGCGACGCATCCGCGCCTCCTGGCTCATCCTAATCGCCGTCATCATCAGCGTCGCTGCCGTCCCCGTGCTGCGCGAGCAGGCGCGACTACAGGTGGGTCCGCACTCGCGTCCCGGCTTGCCTCTCTACTCCGCGCTGTTCCAGTTGTGTTGTCCTCCAAGGCCGCGCGCGATGTATCCTCTCGAATCGGACGCGGCGCCTCCCCGCTACTCCATCCAGGCATGGGTGGAGCCCTACCGCCAGCGCTGCATCCCCTTCGTCCAGCAGCACTACCCCGAAGACCCCGAGATGCTCATGGCCGCCGGCATCCTCGCTCCCGAGAAGAGCGCCGAAGCGCGGTTGGGTCTCCTGGCGCGCGCCGCCGACCTTGGCGGCGGCCCTGTCGCATGGTCCGCCTGTGCCTCTGCGCTTGTGAACTCGTATTGCACCTACATGCGCCTCGGAACCGGAGGGAACGACCCAGGCGACAGCCGCGACATGGCGCACCAGCGCTACGCCATGGAGCAATCCGGCGCGCCCACCAAGCTCTCGGAGGAAGACGCCGCCCCGGTCCTCGACGCCCTTCGCCGCTGGCAGGCAGAAGATCCCCAGAATGCACTCCCCCTCGCCTTCGAGATGCACGTGCTCTACGGGCTCCATCGAGACCGAGAGGCCATGGGCAGATGGGTCCAAGCAGGTCGCCTGCCCGTTGTCGAGGACTACTCAGAACAGCAGGCGCGCTCTGTCGCGATCCTGCTCACCCGCCTGGGCGTGCCCGGACCAGAGGCGATCGCCGCGTGCTGGAACTTCCCCGGATTATCCCTGGCCCACCTGCGCACCTGCGCCCGCATTGCCTTCTACGAGGGCCGTCTCGCCCAGCTCCGCGGCCATCCCGACGATGCCATTGCCTGGTGGAACGCGACTATCGACGTCGGCCGCCACCTCCAGGAATCAACGAGCACTGAGGTAGGCTTCCTGGTCGGGGTCGGGATTCACGGCATCGGCGCCTCTCCCGCCTGGAAGTGGTGCCATGACAGAATCACCGGCATCCCCAAAGGGCCCCTGCGCGACGGCCGGCTCTTCTATGGGCAACAGCACGACTTCTATGTGAGCCAGGTCGGCGAGAATGCCTCCGCCGCGCTTCGGGACAGCCTCGTGCAGGCGCGGGTCCGGAGCTCACTGATGCGAGACTCCGCGTCCTCTCCCCCGGACAACACTGGCTGGGGCGGCGCCGGTCTCTTCCTCTCCCTCGGCCAGCTCCTCGCGCTCCAGCTCTTGCTGATCCTCCTCCTCTTCGTCCTTCTCGGCGCCTGGGCAAGGAGCAGCGCCGACTCGGCCACCAGACTTCCCATCCTCTGGCAACTCACGGCTGCTGTGCTGGTCGTTCTCGCCACCACCGCGCTCGCGCTCTCGGTCGGCCACATTCCCCTCCCGCTCTCTTCCCCCGCTCCTTCCGTCGGCCTGCCCGTCCAGCCGCCCGCATCTGCCCCTTTCCCCTCCTTCGCCTGGCTGAAACAGAGCGTCCTTCGCATCGCCGCCGGGCACCTCCCATTCGGGATCTCCTGGTCCCCATCGCTCTGGCTCCTCAGAGGGATCTCGGCCCTGCTGCTCGTGGCCTTCCCCGCCCTGGCGCTCCTCCTCGTGGCCCTTGCCCTGGCCCCCTTCACTCGCCGGCGCCGCGCTCCATTGCTTACCGCCTGGCGCGGCAACCTCCGACGCCTCCTGCCCCCGGCCCTTGCCTTCGGCGCAGCGCTTTACCTCGTCCTAGGCCTCATCACCATCAGGCTGCGCGCCGACGTCGTCCGCAACTTCGCCGATTCCCGGGGCACGCAGATGGCCCAGCTTGTGGACCGGATCGGCCCCCAATGGCACAACCCCACCATCCCCCCCGACGCCTACCGCGCCCAATACCCTCCCCAGCCACCGACCGAGTAGCGATGCTCCCAGATACATGATCCGAACAAGCAGAGGGCCGCCCTTTGCAGCGTCCCTCTGACCTCCCGTCACACCCCTTCCGCCGTCCGCGAAGGATTTCACTCGCCAACTGGCAACCTACCTATGGAGCGGCAATAACTTGAGCGATCCCCCGTCAATGGACAGCCTCGCAGACATGACTCCGCAGCGCGCTGTGGCCGAGCACACAGCTTCCCCCGGCTCGGATCATCTCTTCGCCCAACAGATCGCGGCCGGCGACGTGCGAGCCTGGGAGCGCTTCTTCGATCTCTACTTCCCTTGGACATATCGCTTCGCATATCGGCACCTCGGCGGCAATCACGCAGATGCCGAAGACCTTTGCTCCGACATCCTCACCACGGCCGCCCGTTCCATCAAGCACTTCAACAGCAAGCGTGGCACCCTCGACCTCTGGCTCCTCGGCCTGGCACGCCATCGCCTTGCCCGTTTCTGTCGCCGTCGTCGTCGAGAGCTTCCCCTCATCCCCGAGGCCGACACCTCCGCACCAAATCCAGACATCCCTCTCGCCAGCCAACCCACCCACGCTGCACACACGCGGGATCTTGTCAACCGCGTCCTGGCCAGCCTCCCCCAGCGCCAGGCCGCCGTCCTCGTCGGGAAATACGTCTCGGGCCACACCGTTGACGAGCTCGCCCGTTCCATGCACTCATCCCCGAAGGCCGTCGAATCGCTGCTCTCGCGGGCCCGCGCAGCCTTCCGATCGGCCTTCAGATCGCTCCTTCACGATGATTCAGGAGGTAAAAACCATGGATGACTCTCACAACTCCCACGAAACTGACGTCGCCCGACTCCTGGGCGACCACCACGAGGGGATCGAAATGGACGAGTCCTTCCGGAATCGCCTATTGCAGGGCACCAGGAACGTTGTCGCTGCGCGCACGGGACGCCGGTTCCGCCGCGCTCTTGCTCTGGCGGCCGCCGCCGCAGCCGCGGGTCTCGCGGCCCTCATGCTCTGGGGGCCTCCTGGTGCGCGCCTCACTGGCCTACGCTCCCGGTCCCTGCCGGTGATCCAATCCCAGCCCTCTCCTATGAAGGTGATCGCCCTCCATCAGCCCGTCTCGGACGCATCCGCCCGACCGCTCCAGCTCGGCGACATCCTCCCGCCCGGCTCTCTGGTGAGAACCGGCGACGGCGGCCGCGTAACCCTTGCCACGCGGCGCGGCAGCGAGTTCACCCTCAACGCTAACACCGAGTTCGCCCTCGCGCCAGAGGCCACCAGCGTAACTCTCGGCGCCGGCCAGGTCTACTGTCGCAGCAGAGGTCGCGAGATCGCTCAGATTAGCACCTCGGCAGGGGACATCCACCTGCTCGGCACTGTCCTCGACGCCGCCGTGGAGGATGAGGAGAGCGTGGCCGTCACCGTCGTAGAGGGCCAGGTCCGCTTGACCAACGACCACGGCGAGGCCCTTGTGGACGCCGGTCGGCGCTCTCTCCTCATCGCAGATCTCCCTCCCGAGCAGGGCATGCCTGTCAACACCTTCGCCCAGACCGCCTGGTACGACGGTCGCGGCCACGTCGTCTCCGACTTCGGCGATATCGCCTATCCGGTGCGGCGCGAGGGCGCGCAAGGCCTGGCCACTGAGGTATGGGCCATGAAGGCCGACGGGAGTCGCAAGCACCACGTCAAGACTTACCTGGGCTGGGCGCGCGCTCCCGGCCCCTGGCTCCCAGGTCAGCAGTGGCTGCTCGTCGACGCGCACAGCGCGCTCTGGACTACCCCCGACCTGAGGGAGCGAAGAGCCCACACCGGTGCCGGCCATCCCATTGTCGAGGCGCAAGCCTGGCTGCTCAACGCAGCCACCGGCCAGGACATTCCCTTCGACCTTCCGGCCGGCTACGATCCTCTGTACATGGCGATCTCTCCGGATTCGACACGCCTCGCCTTCTGCGGCAGGTATCGAGCCGATCCTGACAACAGGGAGAGCGTGGCAGGCGGCGTCTGGGTCTACGATCTCGAAACCGGCGACGTCGCGAAGGTGCTCGACGGCTCGATCAAGACGCCAGTCTCCTGGGGGCCGGACAGCCGCCGAATCGCCACTTCGCGGGGCCAGGGCTATGGCACTCACCATCCGCTCGTCGTGGTGGATGTGGATACCGGCGAAGTCCAGGATCTGGCTGTGCAGGGCGCTCGCCCCAGCGTCTCCCCGGACGGCACCAAGCTCGCCTACTGCGGCGACTTCAAGAGCGGCGGCAGCTGGTACCGCGGCGTCCCCATGAGCGGCAGCATCTGGGTGGTGGACCTCACCTCAGATGCCCCGCCCTACCGCATCTCCCATCCCAGCGACGGCGCTCTTGAGCCCCAGTGGTCGCCGGATGGCACGCGTGTCCTCTATCGCCACATGCATGCCGGCTACACCCTCTTCGTTGCCGCGGCCGATGGCTCCGGGGTGATCAAGGTCTACGAAGGGCCCGCTGACCTGCGCGCCGCCGCCTGGGCGCCCTCCGGCGACGCCATCTATGCCGTCACCGACGAGGGCATTCGCCTCATCGCCGCCGACGGTTCCGGCCTCCTCGCCGATCTCGGCGGACACGAGCACGACAGCATCCTGGCCCCGGACGAGCAGCTCGAAATGGCCGAGGCCGTCTCAGCCGCCCGCGAGGCCATCTTCCAGTACGCCGTCGGCCAGGTGCGCATCTTCGAAGGCGACGCCCGTGGGAGCATCGCCGCCTTCAACACCGCCTCTGACCTCTTCGCCGCGATAATGTGGGACTACCCGCTGACCAGGTTCAGCGCCGATAACCTCGTCGCCTACGCGGACAATGCCAGCGCACTCGGTCAACGTTCCCCCGATGAAGTTCTTGCCGCCAGCTGCGAGCAGCGCATGAGCTACCTCGACTTCCAGATCGTCGAGTGTGCAGCACAGCAAGACGAGTTCCCATCGACCCTCGCAGAGATCGAGAAGTACACTCTGCAAAGAGACAAGGGAGCCATCAACTGGATCTCCTACGAGGACAAGAAATGGGTCAAGCTGTTCTTCCGCTGCCCCGTCGGCGGGCACTTCACCTACACGTCCCCTGCCGCCGGCGACCCCGAGATCGGCGACGTCATCGTGACCTGCCCGAATCACCCCGAAAACTCCATCGTCTGGACCGAGAGTCTGGCCAGCTGGCTTGAGCACAGCCGCGAAATAGCCGCCCGCCACGCCGCGGAACAGGACTGAAACTAGGGCGAATCCGCCTACCTCCAAGAACGAGGGACGCCCTCCCGGGCGTCCCTTCGAACTTCCCTTCCCTCGAACCTTCAGCTAGTGCCCCCGCCCTCTCCTGTGCCGGTGGCGATGCTTGTCTCCCCTGCTCAGCCCCGGCGGATGGTATGGATCACCGTGCTTCGCCCAACCCACCTTCCGACCGCGATCCCATCCCGGCGGCCGGTAGTGCGGGTCCTCTCCCAATCCGACGAAGACCGGAGCACGGTCGAAGTACGCGTACTGGTCTTGGTGCCGTTCGTACTCCCTCACCCGCAGCGCCATCGCGTCGATGATCGCCGTGCACCCGACTCCCTTCACCCGCCTCACCTGCAGCGGATTGATCGAATCGCTCGGCACCAGCGCCCGCAGCCGCACCCGCCCGCTGTCGAACAGATCCTCATACTGCCACACCGCCCTCACCCTCTCGACTTGCTCCGCGGGCCCGGCCACCTGCATCATCCCGATGTATGCCTTCTCCCCGAAGCTCAGATAAGGCACGGTCTTCGTCGCGCCCGCCGGCGTCCCGCCCTCGTTCTTGAACACCGAGTTAGTGAAGTCGTTGATCTGCGGCCCGAACTCATTCGCCGCCACCAGAATCGCGCCGGCCTTCAGCGCGTCCCCCGTGTTGAACCCGCGCGATGCCGGAAGCAGATAGGCATTCCGGCTCAGCGCCGTATCGATCAGCGCGCTCACCCCCAGGCCCCTCACGCGGCCCGCGGCGAGCGGATTGATGGAATCCACCGGCATCAGCAGCTTGATCCGATACTGCTTGCTGCTCCACGATGTCTCGAGCTGCAGCACCGCCTTCGTCTTCGCCACCAGCTCCTCCGCCCCGGCCACCTGCACCGCGCCGACATACCCCTTATCCCCGACGCTCAGCACCGGCACCACCTTCGTCGAAACCCCCGGCGGCAGATTCCGGCTCGCCAGCAGCGTGTTCAGCGCATCATCCGCCGGCCCGGAGACCGCGCTCACCACGGCTCCCACCGTGACCGTCCTCAGCAGCGCCTCTCCCAGATTCACGGCAAACGCCGTTCCCCCAGCCAGGCACGTGACCAGGAGCGCCAGCACCAAGGATTTGCGATTCATGCTCGATCCCTCCCTGTCCTAAGAGCGCCTATCAAAACTGGCGGCGCTCTTTGCAGAAGCCCGGGCCAGGCGCTCTGGAAGCCGAGCCAAGAGCTTTTGCTAGAGTCTCTCAGGACTCCTGCGCCGCCTCGGGCCTTCTAATTCAGTATTCCACACGCCGCCTGTGCCTGGCGCATGCTCCCGCTGCTCTCAACATACCCCCCCTCCTGCTGACAAATCGCCGCTCTTGCACTATCATATACACCAGCTAACAATGGTGCCTATATAGACGATCCAATAATGGCGCCCATTCCGGATGGCGCCTATTCCGGATGGCGCCCATTCCGCCGACATCCTCGGGGGGAGACGGACATGTCAACAGATCCGGTTCCGACCATCAATGAGCTGAACCTTTACGTGGATGATGCTGCTCTCGACCTCCTGCCTCGCCGCGAGGCAATGCGCCTCCAGGTCCTGCCCATGCACCTGACGGGCAACAACCTCGGCGTCGCCATGGTGGACCCCACCGATCTGCTCGTGCTCGACGAGCTGCGCCGCCTCACCGGCAAGGACATCCTGCCCGCCCGCGCCGACCTGCGTGTCATCGACCGCGGCATCCAGCGCTTCTACGGCGACCGCGAGGAGCTGGAGACCGGCGCCGGCCTCGTGGAGCCGGGCCTCGTCGTCCAGGCCGACGCCCGCGTCGGAGCCACCCTCACGGAGGGCGCGGACGCCCCCGCGGTGTCCCTCGTCAACGAGATCCTCGAAGCAGCCATCCTCTCCCGCGCCAGCGACATCCACTTCGAACCCGGCGCCAACAGGCTCCAGGTCCGCCTCCGCGTCGACGGCGTCGTCTTCGATCACCAGAGCTACCCCATGGACATCCATGCCTCCGTGCTCTCCCGCCTCAAAATCATGTCCGGCATGGACATCGGCGAGCACCGCCTCCCCCAGGACGGCCGCTTCGACGCTCGCCTGCGCGGCCGCGTCTTCGACATCCGCTCCTCCGTCGTCCCCTCCATCTTTGGAGAGACCGCCGTCATCCGCCTCCTGCCCAAGAGCGCCACCGGCCTCAAGCTCGAGGAGCTTGGCTTCTCCGCCGAGCACCTTCGGATCATGCGCGAGGACATCTGCGCCCGACCCCACGGCATGATCTTCGCCACCGGCCCCACCGGCTCCGGAAAGACCACCACCCTCTACGGTATCCTCAGCCAGCTCGACCGCATCGGCCGCAATGTCGTCACCGTCGAAGACCCCGTCGAGTACCAGCTCAGCCGCGCCACCCAGATCCAGGTCCACCCCAGGATCGGCCTCGACTTCGCCGCCGGCCTCCGCTCCCTCCTCCGCCAGGACCCCGACATCATCATGGTCGGCGAGATCCGCGACCTCGAGACCATCCGCATGGCCGTCCAGTCCGCCCTCACCGGCCACCTCGTGCTCACCACCGTCCACTGCAACGACGCTGCCTCCGGTGCCGCCCGCCTCATAGACATGGGCGCGGAGCCCTTCCTGGTCGCCTCCTCCGCCAGCGCTTTCCTCTCCCAGCGCCTGGTGCGGAAAATCTGCACCGAGTGCCGCACCGAAGACACTCCCTCCCAGGAGGTCATCGACACCCTAGGCCTCGCCGGCGGCACCTTCTACCGCGGCGGCGGCTGCGACCACTGCCGCGGCACCGGCTACCACGGGCGCATCGCCTGCTTCGAGATCATGCCGGTCAACGAAGTCATCAGCTCCGCCATCACCCGCCGCGAGACCTCCGGCGAAATCCGCCGCCTCGCCCGCAGCATCGGCATCCCGGGCCTCCGTGAAGACGGCATCCAAAAAGCCCAAGAGGGCCTCACCACCGTCGAAGAAATCCTCCGCGCCGTCTGGGTCGAAGAAGACTAGCGCTCCGCTTTGACCGTTGGGCAGGAGCTTGCCTCCTGCCCTCAGTGGGGTAGGGCAGGACCTTGGTCCTGCCACTATAGGGCGGGCGTTCCCGCGCCCGCCGCTTTTCCTGTGAGGTGGTTTCCGCACCGCGCCGCCGGCCGTTGCTGCAGGGCGGGGACACCGATCCCCGCCATCCGTTGTGGGGGCCCGGGATTGGTGGTTCGGGACTTCAGTCCCGGACCCACACCCCCCTTCCAGCAGGCACCCTCCCACCTCCCACCGAACATCCTCCCATGCCCTCCGACCACTACTTCACCCCTCGCCCGACCGCCCGCGGAAAACGCCAGACCTTCACCGCCACCCTCCGCGGCCGCGACATCACCCTCATCACCCAGCCGGGCGTCTTCTCCCGCACCCGCGTCGATCGCGGCACCCGACTTCTCGTGAGCCACATGGAGGTAGGGGAGGAGGACCGCTTTCTCGACCTCGGCTGCGGCTACGGCGCGACTGGCCTCGTCGCCGCGCTCCTCGCGCCCGAAGGACGCGTCACCCTCGTGGACATCAACGAACGCGCCGTCGAACTCGCCCGCGCCAACCTCCGCGCCAACGGCATCGAGAACGCCGAAGCCCTCCCCGGCGACGGCTTCGCGCCCGTAGCAGGCCGCACCTTCAACGTCATCACCCTCAACCCGCCCATCCGCGCCGGCCTCGCCGTCGTCCACCGCCTCATCGGAGAATCGAAGGACCATCTATCTCCGGAGGGCCGCTTCTACCTCGTCGGCCGCACCAAACAAGGAGTGCTTCGCCTCGCACAGAAGATGACCGAGGTCTTCGGCCGCGCGGAAGAGGTCGCCAAGGGCGGCGGCTACCGCCTCTACCTTTCCCGCCGACAGAGCCTGTCTGAAAACTGAAAGCGCGGCGAGGGTGTCATCCTGAGCGGAGCGAAGGATCTTGGTGGCACTTTGACCTCGCCGAGACTCTAGACTGTACCCGCAGTGACAGTCAGCCGCACGGAAAGGAATTCCATGCGAAAAGAATCGCTCGCCTTCCTCGAAGAGCTCGTCAACGCACCCAGCCCCTCCGGCTTCGAGCAGCCCGCCCAGGCCGTCGTCCGCGAATACGCCGCGCAGCACGCGCATGAAGTCACCACCGACGTCATGGGCAACGTCATCGCCTCCCTCAACCCCGATGGCAAGCCCCGCGTCATGCTCGCCGGCCACTGCGACGAAGTCGGCTTCATGGTCCGCTACATCACCGACAACGGATTCATCCACTTCGCTCCCATCGGCGGCGTTGACTCCCACCTCGTCCCCGGCCAGAAGGTCCGCATCCACAGCTCCCGCGGCCCCCTCCTCGGCGTCGTCGGCAAGAAGGCCATCCATCTCATGGAGGCCGAGGAGCGCAAGAAAGTCCTCCAGTTCCATCAGCAGTGGATCGACATCGGCGCCTCCAGCAAGCGCGATGCCGAGCGCCGCGTCAGCGTCGGCGACCCCATCACGTTCGCTACCACCTTCGAGCGTCTGCACCGCGACATCGTCGTCGCCCGCGGCTTCGACGACAAGATGGGCAGCTTCGTCGTCATGGAGGCTCTCCGTCTCGCCTCCCGCATGAAGCTGAAAGCCGCCCTCTTCGCCGTCTCCACCGTTCAAGAGGAGATCGGCCTCCGCGGCGCCACCACCAGCGCTTTCTCCCTCGACCCCGACGCCGCCGTCGCCGTTGACGTTACCCACGGCACCGACTACCCCGACGCCGAGAAGAAGCGCTTCGGCGAAATCAAGCTCGGCGGCGGCCCCGTCCTCCACCGGGGCGCCAACATGAACCCGGCCCTCGCCGATCGCCTCGTCGCCGCCGCCAAGAAGGCGGGCCTCAAGCACCAGATGATCGGCGTTCCCGGTGCCAGCGGCACCGACGCCTGGGCCATCCAGCTCGCCCGCGGCGGCGTCGCCACCGGCCTCGCCAGCGTTGCCCTTCGCTACATGCACACCCCCATCGAGGTGCTCAACCTCCGTGACCTCGAGGCCGCCGCCAAGCTCCTCGCCACCTTCGTCGCCGACCTGAAGCCCGAAGTCGACTTCATTCCCGGCTAGCCTCCATATCGACGGAACGGAGAAGCTGCCATGAGAGAAATCGCACAGCGCGCAGTCGCGCGGGCGCGCGCCGCCGGCGCCAGCTACGCCGACGCCCGCGCCATCGTCACCCGACACCAGAGCGTGCAGACCAAAAACGGATCGCCCGAGGGCCTGGCTGACTCCACCGACCAGGGGATCGGCGTGCGCGTGATCGCCGATGGCGCCTGGGGCTTCGCCGGCACCTGCTCCTGCGGCCCCCCGGAGGTGGACGAGGCGGCCGAACTCGCCGTCCGCATCGCCCGCAGCAGCGCTGCCCTCTCCACCGAGGACGCCCAGCTCGCGCCTCAACAGCCGCTGCAGGCGGAATGGTCCTCAGACTACCAGACTGACCCTTTCTCCGTCCCGCTGGAGAAGAAGCTCGCCCTCCTCCTCGACGCCGACAGGCTCATGCGCGAGGTGTCCGGCGTTCGCGTCGCCACCGGCGAGCTCAACTTCGTTCGAGAGGAGAAATGGTTCGCCAGCAGCGAAGGCGCCGACATCGTCCAGACCCGCCTCCAGTCCGGCGGCGGCATCCAGGCCCTGGCCGAGGGCAATGGCGAACTCCAGCGCCGCTCCCACCCCGGGTCCTTCGGCGGCGACAACGCCAACCTCGGCTGGGAGTTCGTCGAAGGCATGGACCTCTCGAACAGCGCCCGCCGCATCGCCGAGGAGGCGGTGGCACTGCTCACCGCGGACCCCTGCCCCTCCAACACGACGACCCTCATCCTCGAGGGCAGCCAGCTTGCCCTCCAGGTCCACGAATCCTGCGGCCACCCCACCGAGCTCGACCGCGTCTTCGGCACCGAGCGCAGCTTCGCCGGCACTTCCTTCCTCACCACCGACAAGCTCGACACCCTCCGCTACGGCTCTGACATCGTCAACCTCTACGCGGACGCCTCCATCCCCGGCGCCATGGGCAGCTTCGGCTACGACGACGAAGGCGTCCCCGCCCAGCGCGTCGACCTTGTGAAGGACGGCCTCTTCACCGGCTACCTCAGCTCCCGCGAGACCGCCCAGCGCCTCGGCATCAGGAGCGGCGGCGCCATGCGAGCCAGCGGCTGGAACCGCACCCCCATCATCCGCATGACCAACATCAACCTCGCGCCTTGCGATTCGACCCTCCAGCAGATGATCCGCGAAACAGACGACGGCATCTACGCCGCCACCAACAAGAGCTGGAGCATCGACGACGAGCGCCTCAACTTCCAGTTCGCCACCGAGATCGGCTGGGAGATAAAGAACGGACAGCTCGGCCGCATGCTCCGCAACGTGACCTATCAGGGCGTCACCCCCGAGTTCTGGGGAAGCTGCGACGCCATCGCCGGCGCGGACGAATGGCATCCCTGGGGCATCCTCAACTGCGGCAAGGGCGAGCCCATGCAAGTCATGTGGGTCGGCCACGGCGTCGCCCCCGCCCGCTTCCGCAGCATCCGCGTCGGCGTCGGGGGCGAACAGCAATAATCTCCGGGTTGGGCAGGAGCTTGCCTCCTGCCCCATGAGACACGCGATGGCAGATCTACTTATTCAAAGGCATCGCCAGCACCCGATGAATCGTCATATCGAACAAGTTGGCGCTCGCCGCCGAGGTGGCGACTATCGCGGTATCAGCCCCGTGGCCCGTCCCCGCGCACGACACCACCTGCGCGCCCTCGGGTGCCAACCCCGCGTCGCACGCCATCGCGACGATCTCCACGCACACCTTCATCCCCTGGGAAAACAGGTAGAGCGTTTGCGCTATCACCGCGCCCGGCGGAGATCCGCTGAACTTCGCCTGCAGCGCCCGGTCCACCCCGCCCGTCAGCGCGTGCGTCCCACACACCAGCTTCAGCCCCGCCTTCTCCATCCGCTTCCCGTACCGCGCGTTCCATTTCACGTCGTACATCTTGTCCACCGCCGGCGCCATCTTCACCCCAACGAAGTTCACCTTCGGATGCGCCTCCGCCAGCGGCGCAAACTGCGCCCCCACATACCCCGTGTTCGTCGCCATCACCACATGCCGCACCCGATGCGCCTTCAGATACTCGCCCACCGTCTCCACCACCCGCCGCGTGTTCTGCACCGCCTTCCCCGTGTCCTCGAGATAGACAATCGGCTCCACTCGCGCCATCGCTCCACCTCCCAGAGGCAATCATCTGTCCAGGCCTTTCGTTGGGCAGGAGCTTGCTCCTGCCACCCACCTGCTGTAGGGCGGGCACGTGCATCCTGCGTAGCTTCAGCGAAGCAGGACCGATGCCCGCCACATCGTCATCCTGAGCAAAGCGAAGGATCTTGCCCTCGCAGACCGCACACCGATCCAAAGCAACCACACCCATCCCCGCGATCTTCCCGTTCGGCAGGAGCTTGCTCCTGCCACGCCTCCGACCCCAAGGAGAACTCATATGCTCGGTGAAGCCACCTGCCTCGAACTCCTCGACGCCGCCCTCGCCGCCTGCGAGTGCGACCAGGCCGAGGCCATCCTCCACTCCGGCAACAGCTCCCTCACGCGCTTCGCTGAATCCGTCATCCACCAGAACGTCGCCGAGCGTGATGTCATGATCTCCGTCCGCGCCATCCTCGGAAAGCGCATCGGCTGCGCGCGCGGCAACCAGCCGACCAAAGACGAAGCGCAGTCCGTCGCCCGTCGCGCCGTGGAACTCGCCCGCCTCTCCGCCGAGGACGAGCATTTTGTCTCCCTCCCGAAGCCCCAACCGCTACCGGACGTCCCCACCTACGCTGACGCCACCGCCGCCTCCACCCCCGAGCAGCGTGCCGAGGCCGTGCGCGCCATTGTCGGGATCGCCGAGTCCCACAGCGCCAAAGCCTCGGGCTCCCTCTCCGCCGAATCCGCCGAGATCGCCGTCGCCAACTCCCTCGGCGTCCGCGCCTACACCCCGGCCACCGAAGCCAGCCTCGTCACCGTCGTTGCCGGCGACGACTCCAGCGGCTACGCCGAGTGGCACGGCACGGACATCTCCAAGCTGGACGCGGTCGCGATCGCCGACATCGCCGCCAACAAGTACTCCGAGGGCCGAGGCGCCCAGAGCATCGACCCCGGCGAGTACACCGTCATCCTCGAACCCCTCGCCGTCGGCGACATGCTCTCCATGCTCTCCTACATGGGCCTCGGCGCAACCGCCTTCCAGGAAGGCCGCAGCTTCATGTCCGGCCGAATAGGGGAGAAGCTCGCCGGCGACAACATCACCCTCTGGGATGACGCCACTGACCCCCACCAGTGCCCCATGCCGTTCGACTGGGAGGGCGTCCCCAAGCGCAAGCTAACCCTCATCGAGAATGGCATCGCCCGCGGCGTCGCCTACGACTCCTACACCGCCAACAAGGAAGGAAAGGAATCGACCGGCCACGCCTTCCCCGCCCCCAACACCTTCGGCCCCTCCCCCACCCACCTCTTCCTAGCCCCCGGCGAGGCCGCACTCGACGACATGATCGTCTCTACTGATCGGGGCATCCTCGTCACCCGCTTCCACTACACCAACATCGTCCACGAGAAGCAGACCATCTTCACCGGCATGACCCGCGACGGCACCCTCCTCATCGAAAACGGCAAGATCTCCCATCCCATCAACAACCTCCGCTTCACCCAATCCATCCTCGACGCCCTCTCCAACGTCCAGATGATCTCCCGCGACCCCGAACTCGTGCAATACGCCTACGTCCCCGCCCTCAAGATCACCAACTTCGCCTTCACAAGCTGACACACCAGTGTCATCCTGAGCGACTTGTCCGCCGAAGCTTCAGCGAAGGCGGAAGCGAAGGAGCTTGCTCCCGCCTCCCGAGCCCCGTTGGGCAGGAGATTGCTTGTCCTGCGTAGCCTTGGCGAAGCAGGGCCTCCTGCCTCTCGGCTCTGTGCACCGATAGCTTCGGACATCGTCAGCAAACGCCGTCTGTCGCAAGCCCGGTGCCCCTCCTCTGCGGCCGTGGGGAGGGGGAAGAATCGAGGGGGGAGGGTGTCCCTCCCCCCTCGAAGCGCATTCACCGTACCGCCGAGCACTTACCAGAGGGGGGTCTGGGGGGACTGATCGCCGGCCAGTCCCCCCGGCCGCGGTTCCCGCCCGGCAAGAACTTGCCGGGCCTGTTCTCGTTCCCGCGGCAATTCTGGTGTCGGTGTTCGTTGCTTCGGCAGTTCACTCCCGAACCCGCCTCTTCAACCACCCCACCTTGACACCCCGCACCCCCTCCGCTACCCTCCCTCCCATGACCCCGCGCCAGCGCTTCATCGAGGCTCTCACCTTCGGCCGCCCCGACCGCATCCCGCTCTCCCCCGGCTGGCCTCGCGAGTCCACCCTCGCGGCCTGGCGCCAACAGGGCCTGCCCCCCGACCGGCATTTCTTCACCGTTCTTCTCGACACTCTCGGCATCGAGCCCGAGCCGACCCAGCCCCACCTCCCGCTCGGTGTCTCCTTCCGCATGATCCCCCAGTTCGAAGAGAAGGTTCTCGACCACCGCCATGGCCACTACCTCCTCCAGGACTGGATGGGCGCCATCGTCGAGATCTCCGACCGGTACGACTACACCTACCTCCGCGAGGCGAAGGACTTCGTCACCCGCAAGTGGCACAAGTTCCCCGTCCGGACCCGCGCTGACTGGGAGCAGATGAAGCGCCGCTATGACCCACACTCGCCCGGCCGTTTCCCCGACGACTTCGAGGACCGCTGCCGCGCCCTCCGCGGGCGCGACTACCTCCTCAGCCTGACCTTCAACGGCCCCTTCTGGCAGCTCCGCGAATGGTGCGGCTTCGAGGGCCTCTGCCTCCTCATGGCCGACGCCCCCGACTTCGTGGACGAGATGGCTCAGTTCTGGACCGACTTCGTCCTGGGGACCCTCTCCCCGATCCTCCACCGCGTCCAGCTCGACTGCATCACCATCTCCGAGGACATGGCATTCAAGGAGCACAGCATGATCTCCCCCGCCATGGTCCGCCGCTTCCTCCTTCCCTCCTACCAGCGCTGGGTCCCCGCCATCCATGCCGGCGGCTGCCCCATCGTAGACATGGATTCCGACGGCTGCGTCGCCGATCTCATCCCCATCTGGATCGAGGCCGGCATCAACACCACCTCCCCCGTCGAGGTCGCCGCCGGCAACGACATCGTCGCCTTCCGCCGCCGCTTCGACACGAAGATTGCCTACCGCGGCGGCCTCGACAAGCGCGCCCTCGCCAGCGGCGGCGACACCATGCGCGCCGAGCTAATGCGAGTCGTGCCTCCCATGCTGGAGCAAGGCGGCTTCATCCCGGGCTGCGACCATGGCGTCCCCCCCGACATCTCCTGGCCCAACTTCGTTGACTACAGCCGTCTCCTCGCCCAGCTCACCGGGTGGCTCTGACATCCCAAATCGTAGGGCAGGAGCTGCGCCTCCTGCCCCGTCTATCACCCCCGCAAGGACTTCCGCCTTCGCCGCCGTAACAACCTACGACCGCGTCGCACGCGCGCGGCGACATCTGCCCCCGGTGCGACGCGGAGTCCTGAGCCGGCTTCAACCGGCGACAGTGAGGAATGGAATGAAGGTCTCGCAGGTCGCAGCACAGTTGTACACCGTCCGTGAACACCTGAAAACGCCGACTGACCTCGCCGCCAGCTTGCACAAGATCAAGGACATCGGCTATCACGCCATCCAGCTCGCCTCAGTCGGCTCCATCCCCGAGGAAAACCTGGCCGCCATGATCGCGGACGCAGGCCTTACCTGCTGCTCCTCACACGAGGACTCCCAGCAGCTCCTCGACGACCCTCAGGCCATCGCCGCGCGCCTCCACAAGCTTGGCTGCACCCTAACTGCCTTCCCCCATCCCGGCGGCGTCAAGCTCGACACCCTCGACGACGTAAAGGCCCTCGCCGCCAGGCTCAACGATGCCGGCAAGGTGCTTCACGATGCTGGCATATCCCTCTGCTACCACAACCACAGCGGCGAGTTCCGCCGCTTCGACGGCCGCCTCATGCTCGACGTCATCTACCAGGAGACCGACCCGCGCTACCTCCTGGCCGAGCCCGACACCTACTGGGTCCAGTACGGCGGCGGAGACTCCGAGGACTGGTGCCGCTCCCTCAAGGGCCGCCTCCCCGCCCTCCACATGAAGGACTACAAAACCACCCCCGACGGTAGCCCCACCTTCGCCGAGATCGGCCAGGGCAACCTCACCTGGAAGCCCATCATCGCCGCCGCCGAAGAGAGCGGCTGCCAGTGGTACATCGTCGAGCAGGACCGCTGTGACGGCGATCCCTTCGATTCCCTCCGCATCAGCTTCGAGTATATCCGCGACAATCTCTGCTCCTGAGGGTCGCCGCCCCCCGCGCCTGTCAACGCCTGGCGCGCAGGCAGGGATCAGCGACGAGGTGACTCAATGCAATACCGCGACTACGATCCGAAGAAAGACAAGCAATCCGTCCTCCGACTCCTCCGCGAGGTCGGCTGGCTGGAGAAGGGCAAGGAAGACCTCTGGGACGTCTGCTTCGCCCCCAGCCGCGTCCTTGTTGCAGACATCGACGGCGCCGCCGAGTGTCTAATCAGTACCCTTCCCGGCCTCATTCGCTACCTCGACGAGGACCTGCCACTGGTGGAGGTCGCGGCCGTCGCCACCAGCCACATCGCCCGCGGCCAAGGCCTGGCGACGCGATTGCTCGCCCGGGCGCTGGCGGCCGACGTCACCGACGGCGCCATCGTATCCCGCGTCTGCATCTTCGATCAGGGCTTCTACAACAAGGTGGGATTCGGCACCGGCGGCTACGAGCTCGGGCTCGCCTTCGATCCGAGCACTCTCCGCGTCAACGCCCGCGCCCGCGTGCCGCGGCGCCTGACGAAGGAGGACGGGGGCCTCATGCACGCTTCCCGTCTCGCCCGACACCGCGGCCACGGCGCTGCCAGCTACCCATCGCCATCCGTCACAGAGATCGAGGTGCGCTGGGCCGACAAGGCATTCGAGCTCGGCTACTGCGACGGCCCCGACGGAGAGCTTACCCACCACTTCTGGTGCGGCGCGGACAACCTCGAAAACGGCCCCTACGGCATCCGATGGATGACCTATCAGAGCAGGGAGCAGTTTCTCGAGCTGCTGGCCCTCATCAAGACCCTCGGCGATCAGGTCCACCTCGTCCGCATGCGCGAGCCCCAGGGCATCCAGCTCCAGGACTTCGTGGAGCGGCCGTTCCGGCGCTATCAGATGTCCGAGAAATCGAGGTTCGAGTGCAGGATGTCGGCCCACGCCTTCTGGCAGGTCCGCATCCTCGACCTCCCCAAGTGCCTCGCCCGCACCCGCCTCCCCTCCGGCGACACCCGCTTCAACCTCAAGCTGAGTGACCCCATCGAGAACCTGCTCGACGCCGACTCTCCCTGGCGCGGCATTGCCGGCGACTACATCATCACCCTCGGCCCCACCTCCGCCGCCGAGCCCGGCAGCGACCCCGCGCTCCCCACCCTCACCGCCTCCGTCAACGCCTTCTCCCGCCTCTGGTTCGGCGTCCGCCCCGCCACCGGCCTCGCCGTCACCGACGACCTCTCCGGCCCCCAGGCCCTCCTCGAACAGCTCGACACCACCCTCCGCCTCCCCGACCCCAAACCCGACTGGGACTTCTAGCCCGCCCTGTCCCACGGCGGCGCACGGTCAACCCGTCCGTGCGCTGCGCGGACAGAAAGGACACTCCAATGCTTGCCGCCGTCTTCGCCGGAAACAGCAGAGTCGAGGTCAAGGAGTTCCCCAAGCCCCAGCCTCAACCCGGCCAGGCGCTCATCCGTGTGGCCGTTTCAGCCCTCTGCGGCACAGAACTCCCCCAGTACCGTAGCGAAGAGGGATCCCGCGGCTCTATCCCGGGCCACGAGATGGCCGGAGAGGTGGTGGCCGTCAACCGAACCCGCACCCTCAAGGTCGGCGACCGCGTCTCCGTCCATATCATGGTCGGCTGCGGCGACTGCTACTTCTGTCTCCGCGGTGACACCAAGCACTGCCTCAACATCCGCTTCCTCACCGGCGGCCACGCCGAATACTTGACCGCGCCCGAGGCCTGCTGCATCCCCCTCCCCGATGATCTCGACTGCGAGCGCGGCGTCCTCGTCATCGGCGACCTCGTAGGCACCCCTTATCGCGCCGTCACCCGCGTCGGCGTCACCGCTGTCGACACCGTCGCCGTCTGCGGTTGCGGACCCATCGGGCTGGGCGTGCTCAACATCCTGAGCTTCATCGGCGCGCGCACCATCGCTTCCGAGGTGGTCCCCTACCGCCGCGCGCTCGCCGAGAGCGTCGGCGCCACCCGTGTCGTGGACCCCACCACGGAGAGCGTGGCCGAAGTCGCCCGCGAGATGACCGCTGGCCTCGGCGCCGACATCGCCTTCGACTGCAGTGCCCGCCAGGAGACCCTGACCGACGCCCTCGACTCCGTCCGCTGCCACGGGAAGGTAGGCGTCATGGGAGACAAGGGCGACTGCGTCATCACACCTGGCCGTCAAGTCATGTACAGGGAGACCACCGTCATTGGCTCTCTCTACTTCGATCCCGCCGACGTCCCCGGTATGCTCGCCCTCTACCGCCGCGGCCTCCCCGTCGACCCGCTCGTCACCCACCGCTTCCCCCTCCAGGATGCCGACCAAGCCTTCGCCACCTTCGCCTCCGGCCAGTCCGGAAAAGTCCTCATCGTCCACCACTTCTAGCCGCCCACTCCCACAACTCTAGGGCGAGCATTCCCTTGGGCGCCTTGCCCGAGCCGCCCAGGGAGCCCCGGGCTAGCCCATGCCTGCCGCCCTCCTCGGACGGCAGGGGGAGGAGGCGAGGGAGTTTGCGGTGTTTCGGGACCTTGCTCCCGAAACGTACTCCCCCCGCGCCAGCCCATGCCCCCTGCCCTCCTCGGACGGCAGGGGGAGGAGGCGAGGGAGTTTGGGTTGGTGAGGGTGACAGGGAAGTGATGCCAGGGCAGGAGGCAATCCTTTGTCGGACGAAGCAGTTTGCCAGGTTCTGAGAGGAGAAACTGCGATGCCGAGGCGAGCGCTGGCGTGGGCGGGCGGTCCAGCGGAACCGGCCGCGCCTGCCTTCATTCTACCCTGTTGTTCGCCACGGCTGCCATCTCTCCTGCAAAGTTAGTGCGATGAGGCACCAAAAAGCGCGGGGCGGAGGAGTAAGTTGTTCCGGGCTCTGCGTTGGCGGCCGCGGTCATCACCCCATACACCGCGTACCTGAGCCGCTGTATCCCCGACTAATAGTGTCCGGCGTTCTGAGCGGCTCTAGGGTGGTCGACGGCCGGTACAGTTGCCGCCACTCTGGCGCACGTGGGTACAGCATCCGACTTACCGACCCACGGCATGGTCACACGGCTACTTGAGCGGCCCAGGAGGGTCGAGAGAGAATACCACGGTATGGGGTTGTAGGAGCGTCCTGGCGGCAGATGAGTATTCGGACAGCAGGGGGAGCGGCCAACCTCTTCGAGCAGGTAGCAACTGGGGTCCGATCCGTGAATAGCCCGGCGGGGGACAGTATCCGGGACATGGCGAAGCACAATCTAGAGAACCTAGGGGATATTGGGTCCCTGCTATATGGCGATGGGACGCCCTAGCAAGCCGTCAGAACGCCTGGAGAGCATCTGCAGTAAGAACAGGAGAGAGCTCATGCGACTGCGACAGGTCCTGTGCGTGATGGTGACGATGGGTCTGCTGATGGCCGTTACCCCGGGGATGGCTCGGACCGAATCGCACTACGGCTGCATCCGCCTTCTGCCGGCGGAGGAACCCGCGGTCTTCGTCGAGTTCCAGGGAGCCAGGATGCGGCTGGCCACCTCGGCCGCAGGGGTGGCGAATGCCACCTGGATCGCCGCCTCGTCTGAGCGTAGGATAGACCTCGACGGCGGCCGCTTCCTTGATGTCTACACCTTCCCCGAGCTTGCGTTCCCAGTTCCCGTCCCCGGCACAACCAGCGCGCGCATCGCGCTCATGTTGCATCTTCTGCGAGGGGAGTCACAGGCAAGCGATGCCGAACGTGGCATCTTCACAGAATTCGTCGGCTTCTGCCGTGTGCAGAAGAAAGACCGTGACGGCGCCACCTGGACTTTCGTGTTCAATACGGCGGGACCCGTGACAGGTGAGAGACGGTGGGACAGAGACAACGAGACGCGCGTGCCGCACCTGAACTCACTCAGCCTGGGCGTGGAAACGAAGGTGGAAGGTACGAAGGTGCTCATTGGCGTGCGGGCGTTGGCGGCCGATGGTGCCCTTCCCCCGTTCTTCGTCACGGAAGTGCTGCGAGATGGCAAGCAGGCCCCGGTGCACATTGAGGTCCTGGATAGCCGGAGTAACATCGTGCAGGCGAACGACGGCGATCTGAAGACTCTTGGGTTCAACTGCAGGACACCGCGTTATTCCGTGCGAATGGCCGAGCCAGGCCTGTACAAAGTGAAAGCCGCGATGAAGGTTGGCACGCTGCCAGCGCCGGTGGTCGGCGAGGGCAGCTTCCGCTGGACTATGTTGTTGGCAGGACTGAGCGGGGCGATGGCGTCAGCGGCGGAGCCATGCCGGTTTGTGGTGATGGGAGACAATCGGCCGCAGTGGGGTGGCGAAGATGTGGTTACGCCCTCGCCGATGTATCAGCGGGCGATCTCTGAAGTCAATCTGGTCCAGCCGGAGTTCGTGATCATTGTCGGTGATTTGATCTACGGATACGACTCGGACATGGATCTGATAGCGAGGGAATGGGACGCCTTCGATGAGGCGACAGCCCGGTTCGAGATGCCGGTGTACCTTCTCGCGGGCAATCACGACGTTTGGGACGATCCCAGCGAAGAGCTTTACCGGCAGCGATATGGCCCGCTCTGGTACAGCTTCGATGTGAAAGACTGCCACTTCGTCGTGCTGGACTCGGAGGACCAGACCGCCCCGCAGAAGATCGCGGGAGCGCAGTTGGGGTGGCTGAAGGAGGACCTGAAGCACGTCAACGGCAAGCGCATCTTCGTGCTCTTGCACCAGCCGCTGTGGGCCGAGGATGCCTACCCGGAGAGCCGGTGGTCGGAGGACGTGCACCCGCTGCTGGCGGCGGGGGAGGTGGACACGGTATTCGCCGGGCACTGGCATCACTATCAGATGATGGCGACGCGGGACGGGGTGCGGTACATCATCACCGGGGGCGCAGGTGCGGAGATCGGCGATCAACCGCTGAGGGGCGCCTTCTACCATTACCTGTGGGTCACCGCGCCGCCGGCCGGGGAGGGGGAGGCGCTGCTGGCGGTAGTGCGCACGGGCAGCATCGATCCCGAGGACGTGGTCACGACCGAGACGAGAGAGGCGTGGGGGCTAGTGGACAGCCAGCTCCAGTTGAGGACGATCCCGGTGGGGGCCGGGGAAACGACTGTGGAGAGAACGCTGAGGATTGATAACCCGTTCGAGGCGCCGTTGACAGTACGCGTGGAGTTCGGCGAGGCCGCTGGTTGGGAGGTGATGCCCGGCAGTAGTGAGATCACGGTGCCGCCGGAGGGAATAGCGACGCTCCGCCTCAAGATCACGGCTGACCCGGCCAAGCTGGAGGATGGGCTGAGCTATCGGGTGCAGTTCGAGGTTGCGGGCCGAGGGGAGCTGGAATCTGAGTACGCGCTGAATGCAAGGAGGTCGGTTGATTGTCGCGCGGTGACGGAGATACAGATCGACGGCTCGCTCGAGGAGTGGAGCGGTGAGCCGACAATCACGGTCGATAGCGAGGCACAACTCGTCATCCAGGCCGAGCTGTGGGGCGGCCCGGAGGCGTCCTCGGCGGTCGCCTGGCTGGGGTGGGACGCCGGGAACCTGTACGTGGCTGCGCGGGTGACAGACCCGAGCCTGGACCCCTGGGTGGAGGGTGCGCACGTCGCCAGCGGTGACTCGATTGAGATCTATCTGGACGGTCGGCCGGAGTGGGAGTTGGGAAGACGGCGGTACGCCGAGGGGGTGACCTACCTGGTGATCCATCCGGGCCTGGGCGGCGGAACAGCGAAGATCGCATACCAGGAGGCCCGTTTCACGGAGCTGCCGGGGGTGGAGGTGGCTTCCCGTCTGATCGAGCATGGCTACGAGATGGAAGTGGCGATCCCGCTGAGCAGCTTTCCGTCCCGCGGAGATGTGCTGGGCTTCGATCTCGCGGTGAACGACAACTCCGATCCCGGCGGTCGGGTGCAGTTGATGTGGGCGGGGACGGCCGATGACTGGGAGGACGCGAGCGGGTTCGGGTTGGTGAAGATAGGGAGCGAGTGAGAGAGATGCGACTGGCTGGCTACAGGTAGCCTTCTTTCCCCCTCCGCTCGATCTCTTCGAGGGCGTCGCGGACCTCTTGGGCGGCGTCCTCGCGGACGACGAGGAGGGCGTCGTCGGTGTCCACGATGACGTAGCCTTCGACTCCAACGGTCACAACGAGGCGGCCGGAGCCGGCCACGACGAAGCAGTTCTCGCTGTTGACCGCGACATGATTCTCGGGGTGCACGCCTGGTAGACCGCGGCGGCGGGCAATCTCCTTAACCGCGCGCCAGTGTCCCACGTCGCTCCATTCGAGAGCTGTCGGCACGACGGCCATGTCCTCTTCTTGTTCCGCGATGCCGTAGTCGATCGAGATCGAGGGCAGGTCGTCGTACACCTTTTCCATGAGCTGGCCCGTGGGGTCTTCGGCCTCCGCCAGCTTGCGCATGCCTTCGGCGACCTCCGGCAGGTGCACTGCGCAGCGCTCCATGAAGTGACCGGCCTGGAAGATGAACTGACCCATGTTCCAGTAGTAGCCGCCGTGAGCCAGGTAGCGCTCTGCCGCTTTCTCGTCCGGCTTCTCGGTGAAGCGCGCGACGCGGTATGCCCCGCTGCTGGGCTTCTTGAGTCGCTCCCCGCGCTGGATGTAGCCGTAGCCGGTGTCCGGATGGGAGGGCATGACTCCCAGCACGACGATGAGGCCTTCCCCGGCGGCCTCGGCGGCAGTGCCTACATAGTCGCGGTAGGTGAAAGCGTCTCCGATGTAGCTGTCGGCCGGGGTGGCCACGACCACGGCCTCTGGGTCCGTATGAGCAATGCGGGCCGCCGCCAGCGCCACGGCGGGCGCGCTGTTGCGCCCCACTGGCTCCCCGAGAATATTGTCCGGCGGCACCTCGGGCAACTGCTGCCGGGTGAGCTCGACGAACTCCCGGTTGGTCACCACCCAGATGCGCTCCGGGCTCGTCAGCGGACGGACCCGGTCATAGGTGTCCGCCAACATGGTGCGATTGGACAGCAGGGGCTGGAACTGCTTGGGCCGGCTGCGTCGTGAGATCGGCCAGAGCCGGGTGCCCACGCCGCCGGCCATGATGACTGCATGCACGCTTCCTGTTGCAGCGGCCATGCTACCCTCCCGCCATTTCTTGGACGACCCGGCTGCCGGCCGCCAGCAGTGCCGCGAGGTCCTGCTTGCTGCGTGCTTCCGAGTAGACGCGGACCAGAGGCTCCGTGCCGGAGAGGCGCAGCAGCAGCCAGCTCCCATCCTTGCGGATGAACTTGGCGCCATCGAGCCGGTTTATCTCCGCCACCGGCTGGCCGGCGATGGCGTCCGGCGCGAAGGACGGGAGGCGCTCCATGACTCGGTCACGCCCATCCTGGCTGAGCCTATGGTCGTCTCGGTCGAAGAAGAACTCGCCGCCGGCGAGGGCGAAGACGTCGGCGAGGATCTCACGCACGGGCTTGCGCTCGTAGGCCAGTGCCTCACAGGCGGTCAGTGCGGCGAGGGAGCCATCGCGGTCGGGGAGGTGGCCCCTGATGCCGAAACCGCCGCTCTCTTCGACACCGAGGATGGTGTCGGTCGATTCGATCATGTGAGGGGCAATGTTCTTGAATCCGACCGGTGTCTCCGTCACTGTGCAGCCGAAGTGCTCGCAGAGCCGATCCAACATGGAGGTGACGTTGATGGTGCGGATTACCCTTCCGCGCCAGCCGCGGTGCTTGAGGAGGTGGTAGAGTATGAAGACGATGGTGCGCTGGATGTCCAGGTACTCGCCGTGGGCCATCATCCCGAAGCGATCGCCGTCACCATCTGTTGCCAGGCCGACAGCTACGTCCGGACTGGCGGTCAACGGTATGCTGGCCTCGAGGTTAGGGCCGATGGGTTCGGGCTGCATTCCCCCGAAGGTCGGGTCGGGGGCTGCGCGCACCGCGCGTACCTCCGCGCACCCGGCACGCCGGAGCGCTTCGTCGAAGAAGCCCGTCCCCGCTCCGTGCATTAGGTCGGCTACGACGATCAGCTCCGCCCGGGCAATTGCGTCGCGATCCACCATGGACAGCAGGCGATCGAGATATGCCTCTCGGATGTCGAACGACTCGTGCTCGCGCGTCAGCGCCTTCTCGCCGCCGCCGGGCTGCGCGCTCAGCAGGCGGTTCGCTTCCTCCCCGATCCATTTGGCATCTTGATCGAGGACGGAGGCCCCCGCGGGGCGCTTCACCTTGACGCCGTTCCATTCCGCGCGGTTGTGGCTCGCAGTCAGGACGACCGCGCCTCCAAGGCTGTTCTCGACCACGTAGAAGCAGATTGCGGGGGTTGGGACGAACCCGGCGCAGAGCCGGGTGTCGAGGCCGCCATCGGCGAGTTCGTCGGCGGCGGCGGCGGCGAACCGGTCGCCGAGGAAGCGGGTATCGTGGCCGATGGCAATCGGGGCCCGGTGGGGCTGCTGCTTGAACCAGTTCGCGGAGGCGCGGGCGACAGCTCGCACGCGGTCGAAGGTGTAATCATCGGCGAGCACTGCACGCCATCCCTCGGTGCCGAAGCGAATGGGTCTCACTCGTTACTCCATTCCCAGGTCGAGCATGTCTTTGAGGCTGAGCATTCCCTGGAGACGCCGGTCCGCGTCCACGACGGGCATGTCACCGATCTTGTACTCTCTCATCAGGCGCAGTGCCTCCATGGCCGGTTCGTCCGGTTGAGCGATCTTGGGACTCCGGGTCATCACCTCATCCGCCCGCCCGGCGAGCGCGTTGTCGTCGGCGAGCAAAGCGCGCCGGACATCGCCGTCGGTGATGATGCCGGCCAGGCGTCCGCTCTCGTCCGTCAGTGCGGCCGCTCCGGCTCGGGCGGCGGTGATGGCAAAGAGCACGTCACGCAGGACGCTGTCTTCCTGGACGGTGGCCACCGCATCTCCCTCCCGCATCAGGTCGGCGACCCGGTCGCCGGCCTTTCGGCCGAGCGGTCCTCCGGGATGCAGGGCCGCGAAGTCCTCTCTGGAGAACTGTCGGGCGGTCATCACGGCCACCGCCAGGGCGTCGCCCATGGCTAGCTGGGCGGTGGTGGAAGCGGTGGGCGCGAGTCCGAGAGGACAGGCCTCGCGCTCCACTGAGACGTTCAGGGTCACGGCCGCCTGATCGGCGACGGGGCTGTGGTCGCGTCCGGTGAAGGCAATGATGGGAACGTTGATCCGCTTCATCGCCGAGATGATGGCGGCGATCTCGTCCGTCCAGCCGCTCTGGGAGAGGACAATCAAGACGTCGCCGGCCGCGATCATTCCGAGGTCACCGTGCAATCCCTCGGCGGGATGAAGGAAGAGGGCCGGGGTGCCGGTGCTGGCCAGGGTGGCGGCGAGCTTGCGACCCACGGCTCCCGACTTCCCCATGCCCGTCACCACCACCCGGCCGGCGCAGTCCAGTATCAGCTCGACCGCGCGCGCGAAGTCTTCGCCGATGCGGTCCTGGAGCGCGCGCACTGCGCCGGCCTCGATGGCCACTGCCTCGCGGGCCTTGGCCAGGGCCTCCGACAGATCGCGTTGCTGCTTACTCATGGATTCACTTGGGGGAACCGCCCCTCCAGACCCCTGTTTCGGTTGGCAGGGGCATCGGTCCTGCCGGGGCGCCGCAGGCGGCGAGGGAGGAGGCCGCGGCGACCACTGCCAGGGGCGCGAGGTGAAGCAGGACGCGGTCGAGAGAGGTGGTGAGATGCCAGGTGATGTCATAGGGACTGAAGAGGTAGATGCCCGTATAGACTCCAAGCTGCCAGAAGAAGAGGCCCCAGAGAGGCGCAAGAGCGCGCTGCCGCCAGGCCGACATCACGAAGGCGACGAGGCCCAGAGCTACCAACAACCACATCAGCTCCCAGTGCTGCCAGTTGCGGAACTGCGCCAGGAGAGCGTCATCGATAGCGCGCAGTCGAGAGAGCAACTCCGGCCACGGGCGGACCTCCATCCCTGCGACCTGCAAGCTCGGGACTCCCCACCGCGCCCGCAGGGCGGCCCAAGGCAGGTAGGGGAGGAGCAGCGCGGCTGGGCCAAGCAGTACCGCGCGCCTATTGAAGCCCTTGCCCCGAGCCCACCACGCCGCCCCGAACGCGAGCGCCCCGCCGAGGGCCATGCTGAGCCCCTCCGCCTTGACGAGCGCGCCGACGCCGAACATCAGCGCGGCCAGCATCGAGTCCTCCGGGCGGCCGCGCTCGACCCAGTCGGCCATCAACACCGCCGCGGCAAGGAAGCAGAAGGCCTGGGGCAGGTCGGCCGCGCCCCCGCCCGCGTGGTAGACGAGGAGCGGTATCTGGCAAGCAAGCAAAGTGATGCCCAGCGCCCACGGCAAGGTCATCCGGCGACGCAGGTAGCCGGTGAGCAGAGCGACGATGCCGAGCCAGAACACCAGCCCGACGAGCTTTGCCAGGCGCTCGTCCACATGCCCCAAAACCTGATAGACGCAGGCCTGTGCAGCGGGGATGGCGAGGGGATAGTCCAGATGGGTGTAGCGATAGCGGGCGAGGTTGGTGAAAGTCTGCTGGTTCAGTCCGCCGTCCACGAAGATGGCCTTGGCCCTGAAGGCCCAGATGTAGCGCCCGTCCCAGAACATTGTGGAGGTGTAGGCGCTCGCCGCGAGCCCCACGAAAACGACGGCCAGAAGCAGGATCAACACCGCCGCGAGCTGCGGTACCCAGCTCGGGGAAGCTGGCACCTCCTCTGTCTCATCCCGCTCGGTCCGATGGCGCCGAAGGGAAGAGATGCCGGCCGGTATCGCCAGCACGAGCGCCGCCACCAACACGATCTCCGGGGTGACCCGCCATCCGAGGGGGGCGGCCAAGATAGAAAGGGTGGCCAGCACGGCGCAGCCGACCGCGAAGTCTATGGCGGGTTGAGCGTAGCCGAGCGGCCAGCGCCGGCGGCGGACCCCCATCGCGCCCAGCAAGAGGGCCCCCAACAGCCAGATGATCGAGAGTGCGAGAATAGTGCGGGCAAGTCCGAGCATCAGGGGAGATCAGGCCTTGGGGCGGCGATATACCCGAGCTGCTGAGTTGCGAATGAGAAGCTCATGGCGTTTCGGGCGCGGGGCTGCGCCGGCGGCCCAGATCACGTAGTCGTGCTCCCAGAGCGAGGGTGCTTCGGGCACCTGGTCGGGCGGCGAGTCGAACCAGAAGGGGGCGTGTCCGCTCTTCGCCTCCGGGAAGAAGAAGTTGACTCGCGTAGGATAGAGGCGGTAGACCGTCTCATAGAGTCGGGTGGGAGGATTCTCATAGCTGGGCCTGTCCGCCTCGGAGAGAACGGCAGCGACTGTAGTTTCCGGAGTCAGGTTCTCCTGCTGGAGGGCGACCAGCGCCTCGTAGTAGGGGCCGGCCCACTGCTGGCGCGCGTCCGGCTGGCCGGGCGCAGGCTGGGCGCGCGTGTGGACTCCTTGCCAGGCGTGAACGGCGGCGGCTCGCAGCCCGCCCGTCGCCGCGGAAGCGACGAGCCAGACTCCGGCGACGGCGACGGCAAGCGCCCGGAGTGCGACGCAGGCGGCGGCTCCCCGCTGGCCGCGGGGGACACCCCCGGAGTGGTGATCGAGAGGCGGGGGCCGGCGGCCCAAGATGCGCTGGAGCAGGGGAGCGTAGCGGAAAACGCACAGCATCGCCCAGAGGCCATCGCTCCAGCTCACCTTCTTGCCCTGCTCGTAGGTGCGGCCGGCATAGGAGATTCCGATCTCGTAGATCCGGATTCCGGGAATCGCCGCCACCTTGGCGGTCAGCTCGGGTTCGATGCCGAAGCGATTCTCCTTCAGGCGAATGCGCTCCAGCACCTGGCGGCGGAAGACCTTGTAGCAGGACTCCATGTCGGTCAGGTTCAGGTTGGTGGCCATGTTTGAGATGAGTGTCAGCAAGCTATTGCCCAGCATGTGCCAGAAGAACAGCACTCGGTGCGCCCCTCCGCCCTGAAAACGGGAGCCGAAGACGACGTCCGCGTTGCCCTCGAGGATGGGCGCGAGGAGGCTGGGGTATTCTCGGGGGTCGTACTCCAGATCGGCGTCCTGTACGATGACGATATCCCCGGTGGCCGCCTCGAAGCCGCTGCGAACGGCAGCGCCCTTGCCGCGGTTGCGCTCGTGGGTGATCAGGTGAGAGACCTGGCCCGCGAGCGCCGCGCACTCTTCCGCGCTGCCATCGGTGGAGCCGTCATCGACGAGGATGATCTCTCGCTCCAGCCCGCTGAGATCGACGTTCCTGACACGGGAAACGAGCTCCGCCAGCGTCTCGCGCTCGTTGTAGACGGGGATGACGATAGAGACCTTGCGAATGGCGTCTTCAGGTCGCTCTTGCACTTGCGCCTCGCCGCGGGGGAGCCCCGCTCGCAGTGGTTGCGTACGCCGCCACTCGGCCCTTGGCGCCAGCCCGCGCGGTGCGGTCTGCGCCGCCCGGCGGTAGAGGCAGTAGCAGGCGTAAGCAGAGAAGAAATGGTGCCGAGGCGGGGAGTCGAACCCCGACGGGCGTAAGCCCACTAAGTCCTGAACCTAGCGCGTCTGCCAGTTCCGCCACCTCGGCACTCGCAGGCCGTATTGTATGGAATCCCCTGATTTGCGTCAAGGCCGCCGTCCGCGAGCGGCTTGGGCGGGGCTTGTCACATAGGCGGGGCGGGGGTATAATCCCCTTGGCAGAACGAGAGCTTGACGGAGTCTGCGTATGTTGGCGTTCATTGGAAGCCTGGGTCCCACAGAGATCGGTATCATCCTGCTGATCGTCCTCCTGCTCTTTGGTGCGAAGCGTCTTCCGGAGCTGGCCCGCTCGCTGGGACAGGGCGTCAAGGAGTTTCGCAAGTCGGTCAAGGAGATAGGCGAGGATGCCGACAACGACGACTCGGGGCCTTCCCCCAAGTCGTCCTGACGGCCGACGGGAGGGACACATTGCCGTGCCCGTACTTAGCGCGCGATAGCGGGGAATGTGTGCTGCTGGAGGAGGCGCCCGCGGACGAGGAAGAGCGCGGCGAGTTCCCGGTGGAGGAGTCGATCGACCGGGAGTGGTGTCTGGGTGCGGGCGAGGCATATCGAAGCTGTCCCGTCTTCCGCCGATTCGTCGCTGACCTGCTCCCGTAAGCACGCGGAGCGACCGACCTCCACACGGCTCTTGACATCGGCGCGTCAGTTGTGCTACGTTTCGCCCGGCCGCTTCTCGCGCCGAGTACGTATCGGACCAAGGAGGTGCGCTGATGGCGAGGGGAAAGGTCAAGTGGTTCAACCCCCAGAAGGGCTACGGCTTCATCGAAGTGGACGGCGGTCGAGACGTGTTCGTGCATTACTCGGCCATCAAGTTGCCTGGGTTCAAGACGCTAGACGAGGGTCAGCAGGTACAGTTTGATCTCATGGACGGCGAGAAAGGACCCCACGCGGACAACGTCCTTCCGATGTAGTCACATTGCCTTGAGCCGTTTCTTCGAACCGCTTGATCAACGCCCCGGCAGGTGGGAACTGCCGGGGCGAAACTGTCTGTGGCGCCTCCACAAGAACACGCCGCGCACCTGCACACTGCAGAGCGCGGATTACCCCAGAGTCACCGGCTTTCCCGTGAGCCTCGCCCTATCTGCCGCCTCCGCGACTGCCACTGCCGCGCGGCCCTCGGCCGCGGTGAGCACCGGGGCATCCCCGTGCAGCACCCAGCGAGCGAAGCTGTGCAGTTCCATCTCGACCGCCCCAGGTCCGGGCGCCTCCTCAACGGTCAGGCGCGTCATGCGCTCGGCATCCGGTCCGTGCTCCAGGTAACTCCAAGGGCTGTGCAGGCGTGCGAAGCCGCGAGAGAAGATGAGCCGCACGTCGGTGGAGTGAACGGGCGATAGGCTCGACACGGAGATGGCGCCCGTCGCTCCGGACTGGAATTCGAGGAGGATGGTGGCGACATCGTCGAAGTCGCGGGCCGCGGCGCCGTAGTGTCCGCCCGAGTAGTGGAGGCGCCTGGCAGGGCCGAAGAGGGCGTGAAAGAGGTCGATCTGGTGGATGGCCATGTGGAAGAAGAGGCCTCCGGAGCGACCGCGCTCGACGTGCCAGATGCCGCTCTTGCGATCCTTGAACCCCATGAAGAAGTAGGTCGCAAGGCCGAACAGGGGCTCGCCGAGGTCGTCCGCTTCGGCCAGCGCGCGCAGGCGGCGGCAAAGGGGATGGAGCCGGGTGCTCTGTCCCACCATCAGCTTCACGCCGGCCTTTTCACAGGCAGCGATCATGCGGTCGCAGTCTGCCACGGAAAGGGCCATCGGCTTCTCGCAGAAGACGTGCTTTCCGGCTGAGGCGGCGGCGACCGTCTGCTCGCAGTGCAGATGATTGGGCGTGGCGATCAGCACCGCCTCGATGTCTGCGCGGCGGAGGAGATCTTCCTCGCAGGGGGCCGGGGCGGCCTCGAACTCCCTGCAGAAAGCGTCGAGCCCGGGGGAGTATGGGTCGTAGGCGGAGACGATCCGCGCCTCTTTGACGTGTTGAGTGATGGCATCGGCCAGCTCGCGGCCCATGATCCCGGCGCCCAGCACTCCGAGTCGCAAAGTCATCGTCGCCGTTCTTTCTTCTGTCGGAGAGAGGCGGGCAGCCGCGCTTGCCTCCGCACGAGCTGCAGCAGGTCCCGAGTCGCCTCCCCCCGCTGCGCCCGCCGCAGGAGCTGGACCCGCATTCCGTCGATGGTCTCTGCGCCGAGGGCGGCCGCCCCCAGCCGCTCGGGGAGCGAGCGGAAGCAGAACTCCCTTACCACGACCTCCTCTGGCAGCAGTTCCGCGTCGAGATGCGCTATGCGCGCGGCAACTGCGTCTCCGTCTACCCTGACCTGCCGGCCCTGGCCGTCGCGCACGCGGTCACAGCTAACCAACGAGCGCTGAAGGACCGCCCCGGGGATCTCGATGCCGAGGAGGCGGAGGCGGTGCGCCTCCTGCCGGGCGGCCAGCCTCGCCTGCGCCTCGGCCAAGTCGCGGTCCTCCGGGGCCACCAGGCCGAAAAGCCGGCAGGCCAGGGGCCTATCCTGGTAGATCGTGCAGCGGGATGATTCGAGGAAGATGCACTGGCGCTCAGGTTCGATCCAGGAGAAGAAGAGCTCGCCGAGAGCGCGATCGAGGAGCGCTTCGCGACGATGGCGCGGCATCGCAGCCAGGAGCTCGATCAGACGGAGGTGCTCGACGAAGAATATGCCCGGGCTCTCGAAGCAGCAGCGGGCGCAGTCGTCGCAGGTGGTCTCGGGGAAGTCGGCATAGACGCGGGAGAGGGATTCGAACAAGCCGCGCCGGCGGGCCCGGCGAAGCAGCCGCGCGAGGTCAGCGTCGTCCGACGACCGCATCGACCCGTCTTGGGCCTGGGTCACTGCACCAGCCGCTTCAGTCGGTCACTGACCTGCCCGAAGATCTCCTCCTCCTCCAGGGTCTGGAGCTGGCGGTCGATCATGAGCGGCCGGCCGTTGACGAAGACGGTGCGGACGTCTCCCGCGCGAGCGGCGTAGACGAGGTGAGAGATCACGTCGTGGCGCGGGAAGAGGTGGGGCTGTCGGAAGTCGAGCAGCACGATGTCTGCCTTCATCCGTGGTTTGAGCTGGCCGACGCGGTCGTCTATCCCCAGCGCTCTCGCCCCTCCCCGCGTGGCCATCGCGAGCGCCTGCCGCGCGGTGACCACGGTCGGGTCGCCGGTGTCGAGCTTGTGGAGCAGCGCGGCGAGTCGGGCTTCCTCGAGCAGGTCCAGATTGTTGTTGCTGGCCGCGCCGTCCGTTCCCAGTCCGACTGCCGCGCCCGCCTCCAGCAGCCTGGGAATGGGCGCAGTGCCGGAGGCCAGCTTCATGTTGCTTCCGGGATTGTGAGAGATGCCGACCCGCTTCTCCACCAGAGTAGCGATGTCCGCGTCGGTGAGATGCACGCAGTGGGCGGCCAACACGGGCGAAATGTCGAGCAGGCCGACATCGTTGAGTCGGGCGACGGGCGTCTGGCTGAAATCGCGGAGGCTGTCCTGCATTTCCTGCGCTGTCTCCGAGACGTGAATGTGGATTCCAACGCCCGTCTCCCGGGCGCCTTCGATGACGCGGTTGAGGAGATGATTGGGGCAGGTGTAGGGGGCATGGGGGCCCAGCATGGTCACCAGCAGTCCGTCTCCCTTGTCCTTCCACTCGGCGGCGAATTCGATGGCGCGCTCGAGGCGCTCCTTTGCGTCGGGCAGGAAGGCGAGCAGCACACCGGAGACGTTGGCGCGGATGCCGCTGTCCAGCACGGCACGGGAGGTGGCCTCGAAGTAGTGATACATGTCGTTAAAGCAGGTGACGCCCCCGCGGATCATCTCCGCGATTCCGAGCATCGTCCCCCAGTAGACGTCATCTTCCTGGAGCTTCATCTCGAACGGCCAGATGCGCTCCTCGAGCCACGGCATGAGCGGCATATCGTCCGCGTACCCGCGCAGGAGCGTCATCGCGCAGTGGGTGTGCGCGTTTATCATGCCGGGCATCGCCACCATGCCGTCGGCCTCAATCTCTCGCGCTTCGGGGGCTTCTCGGGGCCTCTCTGAGGTCGGCCAGAGACCGGCGATCTCGGTGTCCTCAATCAGGATGTCGGCCTTCGGCAGCACCCTCCCCTCGTCGTCCATCGTCACCACAGTCGCGTTCTTGATCAGCCAGCTTGTCAATCGGTTACCTCCGTAGACCGGCCGCCCGCGAGCCGCCGGTCGGTTGCCAGGGGCTACTCGGTTTGCACGGTGATTGCGAGGATCTTGACCTCGGGAGCACGCGGGAGTTCGAGCGAAGTCGCGGTCGGTGAGCTAGGAGCGAGTCTTAGAAGGTGCAGGTATGCCGGAGTGGCGGGATCGTCGCCGCTCAGGGATCGGACGAATGGCGCGTAAGCGCCGACCGGGGTGCCCTGGTGCGGTTGCGTCCAGGGCGGAACCGCCACCGTTAGCTGGTCCACCTGACCGGCTGCATGCCTCAGGCCAAACACGGCCTCGCGGAGGCCAGCGGTGCTGGCGGCCAGCATGTATACTCCCTCGACGTCTTCGCTGCCGAGGGGGATGGACTGTCCCGTGCAGGCTACCGCGCCGCCCACCCCGGCGCTCGTGTCGGGAAAGGAGAACGGAACCGCATCGGTTCCCTGGGGCGCATAGTATGCGTTGGGATAGAGACCGTCTTTCCCCCCGGACTGGTCTGGCGGCAGCCATTCGGCCGGCAGGCTCCGGCCCGAGCCATCGAAGTCGGCGCGTGCTCGGTTGCTGTCTGTGGTAACAGCAATCACGTTCATGAAAGAGGAGAGATCGAGCGCACGCACGTTGGCGGACCGCACCGTGACAGGCGAGACCGGAGGGGCGCTGCGGCACTCAGATGCGGCCGCGCCGTTGACTGCCGCCTCCCAGGTGAGCCAGTAGGGCCCAGGCATCCGAGGGGCCTGCAGCGGCACTTCGAGGCGGACTGTGCTGCCGGGCTGCACGTCCCCGGGGAGCTTCAGGAGTTGCCCAGCCGGGTAGGGCCGTCCGTCCCATCTATGCCAACGGTATCTGACGGAGGACTCGTCGGCATTCCACACCCGGGATCCCGCGTTACGGAGCACCAGCTGTAGCTTGACTTCCTGTCCGGCCTCCATCACGGCCGGCGGGTCCGCGGACTCGTAGACCACGCCCAGATCGTCGGGGAGTATCTGAATCGCCTCCTCCAGCATTGGGGCGCCGACGCCGGGGAGCCGAGCGTCTGTGTCCTCGATGAGCTCCCACTGAATCCTTGTGCCGTACTGGGAGCGCGCCGAGGTCGGTTCGGGCCAGCCGCTGTCGTTCGGGGCGGTGACCGGAATCAGCACGGAAACCACCTCCCCCGGAGCCACCTCCGCTGGAAGCTCGGCGCGGATGGATGCTTTCCTGTCGGGGTCCAGCCTGGCTGCCAGGGGTGAGCCGGCGTCGTCGCTGTGCTGTTCAAGCAGCCAGCGATAGGAGAGAAAGACCTTGCCCCTCTGCCAGGTTCCCGCGCCATCGTTCCGCAGCCTGACCACCACTTGCTCTGTGGCGCCCCGCTCGATGGCAGAGGGAAGGGAGGTGCTCAAGACGGTCGCGCCGCGGGCGGGCGGCTGGCCAACGGTTATGGGGAGCGTGAGCTCGGCGAGAGTCCGGCCGAACCACCGCGAGCGGAAGTATGGCAGCTTGCTTTTAGTCAGTGCCAGGGACAAAACGTAATCTCCGGGCGGAAGCGGCCTCCCATCATCGTCCTTCGTCGAGATCACCACGGGCAGCCGCTTGGTCTGCCCGGCCAGGATGCTCACGCTCTGTGCGGCTGTCTTCCGCTGAACTACCCGGCGGTCGGACTGGCGCACGATGCGGCAATCAGCGGTGACGCGCCGGCCAGTGCTGATGTCCTGGGTGCCCACGTTCTCGACGAGAAGCTCCACCAGGTAGTCGGCGCCCGGACGCAGGACCTTCGGTGTCGCCCGCTTCTTGAGCCGCAACTGGTGGGGCGCCTGGCTGCCCAGTCGGGCTTTGAAGTACTTGGTGGCATCTACGTAGGCGACTCCGTATTGGCGGCTCGGCGCGATTTCCGTCGCAGTGGCGAAGTTGTTCCAACTGTCTATGACCACAAGCTCCGGCTTGGCCGCCAACACTCGCTGCCAGTGCCCGCGGTAGGCGCGCCCCTCTCGGCGGGGGCGAATCTCGCCCTCCGTGCCCGGGCTCGGGACGTAGCCCGGAGAGAGGGCCACTGCGGAGGCGCCGGCCGAAGGTTCCTGAGTGAAGCCGGTCGTCTCGGGCAGCCGAACATGCGCGTAGAACCCTGCCGCGCCCCGAGTCGTCCAGGCGCTGCTTCCAAGCCAAGTCAGGCGGGCGCCGTCGAAGTCTTCGGCGAATCGCTGCTCGCAGTATTGGAGGAAGCTGCCATCCCAGTCGCCCAGAGCATTGGGTTCGCCCAGCAGCACGGGCACGCCGCCCGCGGCGCGCCCGGCCGAACTTGCGGGCAGCTCTGCCCAGAACTCCGGCGATACGTGCAGGAAGAACTCCCGGATCATGCCGTAGAGTCGGCCCCTACCGGGGTCTGACGTGAGGTCGATTCCATCGAGGCAAGCAGTGTCCAGCAGCATGCCGACCAGCGGGTAGCTACTGCCCTTGGCGCGGCGGGCCTTCAGAGCTTCGGTGAGGTAGTCGAGGCCGGCGCGGGCCCAGCTCTCGCGCGATGCCTCGTCCCCGCAGTACCGGGGGAGGATGATGTCGATGCCGGCGCGCTGGATCTCTTGCAGCTGAGCGCGGTGCCAGGCCACCCGCTCGGAGCTGTACCAGGGGCCCGCACCCTCCCTTGGCTGGTCGGCGGTCGCCGGCGCGCCGTCCGGAGTCCACAGCGGCGCTCCTCCGCGGGACGAATGCCACTGCCAGTCGTAGCGGTAGACCGCGAGCAAGGTCCCGACGGCCCCGCCCGTCTCGGGGGTGGGCGGCGGTGTCACCAGGACCGGTTTCGGCTTCTCGAACTCGAGCGTGCTGGCCGTCAGCCACTCATGTGCGGACAGCTTGCCGTCGATGAGCGGGGTGGAACCGACATAGGGACACGGAATCGAGACGCCCTCGGCCTTCGCCAAGGTCGCGGTGGTGCTGACGGCCATTCTCCCCCAGCGCGATGACTCCCCGACGTCTGCCCTTTCGCCGACGTGGGGCGACCAGCTGGCGAGGCCCTCACTCTCGCCCTGCATCCAGCAAACAACGTTGAAGCCGATCTGGGGACCGTCGATCGGCGCGCCCTGCAAGAACTCCCACGGGATAGCGCATTCCACTACGAACCCGACATCCTCGTCGGTCGGGTCGTTCAGAGTCCCGTCCACCTGTACCACGTACTTGATGGTACGCGGTCCGGAAACCCAGGAATCGTCGAGCCGCCAGTGGCCGCCGGCGTCGCGGGCAAGGACGGTCACGCCTCCCGCGGCGCTGATGATCAGGCGATAGGCGGGCCGGGGCGGATGCTGCGTGGGCATCTCGAAGCAGAACTCAATCGCGTCATCCTGGTCGGGTGCCGACATGGGTGTGGCGCTCGACCCGGTGACCATGAAGTCGGGCGCCTTGGCGGCCAGGGACAAGTACTGCTGGTTCCACTGCACGTGCACCCGGACCGGAAGCCCAGGCTCTTCACTGGGAAGCCGCAGCGCGGAGGTTCGCTGCGCTGGCAGCAGACAGGCTCCCAACACTGTTGCGGCGAGCGCGATCAGCCTCGCCCGGCCGTACGGACATCTCTTGGGTCCACCTCTCACAGGCATTCACTTCCTCGTGTGGCCGCCCCGCAGCTCCGGCGGCCGGGTCGGGCGTCATTATACGGCCGGGTAGGCCGCCATTGTACGGCCGCGTAGGCCGTCATTATCCGGCCGGGTAGGCCGCTATTATACGGAAACGCGCCCTCCACTGTAAAGGAAGGCCGAATAGCGGCCGTCTCACAGGTATGGTCGAGGACCCGCGAGGTTTTGTCTCGATCGGCGGCGAAGCTGTTGGTTGATGACTGCCAACGTGAAGCTGCGCCCGATACGAATGGGTGATGCTGAGACGTGCTTCCGGTGGATCTCTGACCCGGATGTCACCCGGCTCCTCGGCCTGACCCAGGCGGCGCGATCGCTGGCGCAAGAGAGAGCCTGGATTTCAGGCGTGCTCGCCGATACGCAGGGCCAGCGGATGTTTGTGGTCGCGGATGAGCATGGCAGCAGGATCGGCACCTGCGGGCTGCGGGGAATCGACCGAGACGCCGGCACCGCTTTCCTGGGTATGGTGATCGGCGAGAAGAGCCTGTGGAACCGCGGCTATGGCACCGCCGCCACAAAGGCGCTGGTGGACTATGCGTTCGGCGAACTGGGGCTGCGGGAGGTGCGCCTGTCCTGTCATGCCGATAACCGGGGGGCGCTGCGCTGCTACGGGAAGGCGGGCTTTCAGCCCAGCACCCACAGGCCGGACAGATGGCGGTTCGGGGTGCGAGAGGTGCGGATGGCGGTTACTCGGGAGCGATGGGAGCAGATGAGGGCAGCAGACCCGTGGTAGGTGTCTGCATCCGTCATTCGTCTTCTGTGTCGGGCTCCTCGGCCTCCAAGGCGGCGAAATAGGAGTCGCAGCACCGCACTTCTGTGTGGGGGAGACCAAGTCCTTCGCTCCATGCCTGGAATGTATCTGCCATAAGCGTTACTGCCCTAGTGGCGGCGAGCGGCTGCATAAAGCTGTGGCAGAACGCGGGGATCATATGGAAGTTGTGCAGAGGGTTCTGGCACTGGACAAGGTTGCATCTCTTCAAGGTGTTCCACGTACCGTGCACAAAGCCGGCGAAAGGCTGGTACCATAGAGCGAACAATTCGAGGCAGTCGCATTCCTCGGCCATTTCTCGGACTGACTTGGGCCACCACTGGCCGACGTTCACTTGTAGCAAAGCCGTGTACTTCTCTCGGTCGATCTCGGCTTCCACCCGCTGCGCGAGGGCCTTGGCATCCGAGTAGTCGTCAGCGCCTTGCGCTTTCAGGTGCTCGGCCAGCAGTTTGTCCTGGCCCAGGCCGTATTCCACGATCGTGTCGAAGTGTTCCTCCTTGCCAAACTTGGCAAGCCAGGCCAGCGCGATGTGCGTCTCGGCCATGCAACGCAAGACGATGTATGCGACATCAGTCGTCCACATGGCCGGATATGAAGCGAGGGCGGAGGCCAGCGACGACTGGCGAGACAGTAGGCCGCAGAGCACCTCAGCCTTGCGTGTTCCGTGGCGATGGATGGCCTCCAGACTAGTGCTCCAGGCTTCCTGAAGCTCGTGCGAAAGGGCCTCTCGAAACTCTCTGCCGATCCGCGCAACGCGAGCGAGCTCGCGTTGCGCGGCATCCTGTACCGTCTGGAGGCGCGGAGTGTCGCACGCCGAGATGCGGAGGCCCTGCTCCCAGAAGTAGCTCACCCAGTCGCCGGCTGAGGGAAACATGTCTGAGGCCAGCACGTTTACTGTAGCGCGAAGCCAGGAGGCGGTCTTCTGACTCTCAGCGCCGGACGGATTTCTGACGAATTCGTTCAGATCTGGAAGCTCGACGCCTTCCATGACATGAAACCTTCCGGATACTCCCCACAGGTAGATAGCCGTTGCTTGGAGCACGGCCGCCTTCTGGTCCCTCTTGTCGCTGATATCGCTCAGCACTCGTTTCAGATACGGAATCTCTACGTCAGGATCGCAACGGTTCTCCGCCCTCCACGCGCTGTCAAAGACTCCGCTCAAAGGGCACGCCGGGTAGAGGCCCACGAGGGGCCACAGCGACCGCCGGAGGTCGCTGAGCTCTCGTTCTGACAGGGCAGATAGGACCGCGTCCCAAGACTGCTGGGCGAGGCCCGTGTAGTCCGAGATTCTGATTACGGGAGATGGCTGTTCGGAGCATTGCGAGGTGATTGCTTTGGTGAACGTCTGGCCTAGGCATACCCCCTTCTTGAGATCCAAGCGATCGATCAGAAGCTGGAGCCAGAGGAGTTCGGGGACCAGTTGATCCCGCCATGACACACCGCGAAAAGTATCGCCGAGGATAGCAAGCAAGGGGGGAACGAACGTCTTCCCGCGTTGCTGGTGGTCACGCAGCACGGGCTTGCGCCTTGGCTTTGCTTTCTCTGGGGCGTCTTGCTTGCTGGTCTGGGGCTTCTCGTTCTGCGACATCACTCGCCTCCGTGCTGCTAACGCGGTGCGCCCCGGCCGAAGACGGCATTCGTGGTCTCGCGAGACTAACCCCGCGCCAACAGCCATACACAATTATATCACAAACGGACGTTTGAGACAAACCGCTCCGGCCGCGAGCTCGGACAATCACTTCTTGACGGCCGGCGTGGCGAGTTGAACGGGATACCACGAGGAGACAGTCTGCGAGCTAAGCACCAGCGAGACGTTCGAACAGTTGCTCAGACCTCCATGCTCACCGCCTGCGCCTCGGCGACGACGGTCCCGTCCGGCCGCACGGCTTCTGCGGTCGTCTCGGTGATGGGTGAGCGCCGGCGGGTGATGCGGCCGCGGATCTGGAGGGAATCGCCGATCCGCACCGGTTTGTGGTAGCGCACCTCGATGCGGCCGGTGATGGCGTTGATATCTTTCTCCCAAAGCAGCCGCGCCATCGTCTCGTCGAGCGCGGTGGCCAGCAGCCCTCCGTGCACGATGCCGGCCCATCCCTGGTGCTCCGGCCGCACTTCGAAGGTGGTGACGTAGTTGTCGCCATCGAAGTGGAACTGGAGCTTCAGACCGATGGGGTTCTTCCGGCCGCAGGCGAAACACATGTCGTCAACGTCGAGCTTCACGCGAGCACCTCCTCAACCTTCCATCCACAGCTTGTCGCCGGCTCGAAACAGGAAGTCGAAGTACGCCAGGAATCCGCTGATGAAGAGCGCCCCGGCCACGCAGAGCCACAACACTCCGATGGCGATACCCGCCGCTCGCAGCAGCATGCGGCGCTTCGCCTCGTTCTCGCGCCGGTAGTAGTCGGCGGCGCGGGTCAGCATGTCCGGCAGGTCGCCCGATACCTCACCGGTGGCGGCCATGCCCAGCGCGTCGGCATCCAGCAGGCGCTCCGGGCCGAGTGCCTGCGAGAGTGGCACTCCCTCCCGCAGGGAAGGGACGATGCTCAGGAGCTTGGGCGTGAGCACGGCGTGGCCGGCGGCGAGCGCAGCCTGCTCTGCGGCCTCGCCGAGCGCCACTCCGCCTCTGAGCATCAGCCCGAGCGTCGCGAGATAACGGTCCAGAGCGTGCGTCCGCGAAAGGGACCCGAGGATCGGGAGGCGGAGCACGAGGCGCTGCTGCACTCCCTGGAACCAGGCGGTCGCGGCGAGGACCTGCCAGACCAGCACTGCCGCTGCGATCCCAATGACGATAGGCAGGGAGGAGCTGAGGAACTGAGCGAGGAGGCCGTCGATCACGTACCGAGTGTCCCAGTCGTCTAGGTTGGGGATGGGCTGCTGCATGAAGCGGACGACGGGGAGCACGAGCAGTATTGCGGGGAGTCCGGCGAAAAGGTAGATGAACAGGCGCAGGCGGAGAGCGGAGCGCGTTTCCCATTCGACCTCGTGTGCGTGGGCGATCTGGTCGAAGGCGTCCGGGAGAAAGGCGCCGGCCTCCGCCGCCCGCACCAGTCCGAGGTGCCAGGCGTAGAAGAGGTGGCGGTTGCGCTCCATTGCCGACGAGATGGGGCTGCCGCTCTCGGCCGCCTCGAGCATCTCCCGGGCGAGTGGGCGCAGCTTCCCCGGCCCTCGCTGCTGCAGCTCTCGACACGCGCTCGCAATGGTGACGCCGGAGCGCGTCATGGTGCAGAGCTGCCGGAAGAACTGTGACATCCGGCGTATGTGCCTGAGCGGCCTCCGGACGGCAGCAGAGTAGCGAGGGGGCGCAGGCGGCGGCGCCTCCCGCGTCTCCCGCGCCGAGGCCGAGGTCTCTGCCGGCGCGGGCGGGGGCGCGCGGCGCCTCCGCTGGCCGCGCAGGGGCTCAAGGGCCTCCCAGCGGGAGGAGGAGGCCGGAGCGGATGGCCGCTGCTCGACGGCTGGCAGGCCGTGCTGGCACTGATAGCACGTGGTGCGTTTGACGCTGTTGTCCGCCCCGCACTGGGGGCACTTCTGCATCCGCATCGCGCGCTGACCCCGCTCCTGTTAGAAACGACACCGTTTCGCGGCGTCACAATTATACTGCGTTTGGGCGGTGATTCCGAGGGGGATCACGGACCGTGAAGCGGCCGCTGGGCCTGGGATGGACTAGGGTAGCCTAGACCCCGAGCTGCATGCGCATGTGCATCAGCCGCATGATGTCCGTGCGGCTGATGATTCCCAGCAGCTCCCCCGCCTCCACCACCAGCAGGCGGCCGCAGTTTTCGGTGGTCATTATGGCGAGAGCGTTCCACGCATCTGTGTGTGGACCGATTGTGTTGGCCTCGGAGACCGGGGGGACGACCTCGCGGGCGGTGACAGAAGCCCATTGCTGCCGGGGCGTGCCTCGGATGTCAGCCAGGCAGAGCAGTCCGAGCAGCTGACCGTTGTCGAGCACGGGGAACGCGGGGTGGTTGTATCTCATCACGTAGTCGTCTACGACCTGCTCCAGGGTGGTGCCCGCCGGCACGGACTGCACCTCCCGGGTCATTGCTCCCACAACGGGAACCCCTGAGAGAGCCTGACGCAAGACTACCTGCTGGTAGCTGGACTGCGCCATCTGTGTCAGAAACCAACCGATAAGTGCGATCCAGAGCCAGCCGGCATTCATCGTAAGGAGAAAAGAGAAGATCCCGCCCACGATCATCAGGACTCCGAGAACCTGGCCGAAGGTGGCGGCGATGCGAGTGGCCTCCGTCAGGTCGGCCAGGCCCTGCCACAGGCCCGCCCGCAGCACACGTCCGCCGTCCAGGGGGAAGCCGGGGAGCAGGTTGAAGACGGCGAGGATTCCGTTCATGAAGCCCAGCCAGGAGAAGACAGTCCCGAACACCTGGCCGCCGGGGAACGGCCGGAGAGCGAAGGCGAGAAACAAGAAAAATATGGCGAGCACGCCGCTCATCAATGGCCCGGCGATTGCGATCTTGAACTCGGCTCCCGCCGACTTCGGCTCGTCCATCATCTTCGATACGCCCCCGAAGATGAAGAGGGTGATGCCGCTGATCCCCAGCCCCTGGCGCTTTGCCACCAGCGAGTGGGAGAGCTCGTGGAGGAGTACGCTGGCGAAGAAGAGCACGGTGGTGAAGGCGGCCACCAGCCACCGCACTCCCAGAGACAGATCGGGCAGCCGGTCGGCGAAGGACCCCGTGGAGAGCAGCACGGCCACAAGGAAGAAGATGATGAACCACGTGTAGTCCAGCTCGATGTCGATTCCGAATATACGGCCGATCCGGAACGACTTGGTCATAGAGGATTCCTCTCTTAGATTCAGGGCCCCAGCGCGGGTCGGCCGTGGCGAGTGCAAGTCTCGGTGGGAGCTTCGTCGGCGTCGAAGGTGCGATTCACGACAACGGGACAGCGAGGACTGGCGATCTGCCCGCTGATGGGACAGATGGGGAGGCTCACTCTCCGGGGTCTGGGCTCGGGGGGTGGCTCCTCCGGCGGCGCCTCGGGCAGCTCACCCTCGATGGGCGCGGTATGAACATCGCAGATTTCCTCAGGCGGCTTCTCCCCGCTCTGGAGGTTGTATCTAACGAGAGCAGGATTGGGACAATAGCGTCCAGCCACTCGGCCGGAGACCGGGCAGATGCGTTTTGTGACAGTCGTCGGGAGCGCGGTCTCATCGCTCCCGGCAGAGGCATGATCTACAGTCGCCGGTGCGACTTCGGGCGGCTCGGGCGCCTCCGGAGATCCGCGCTTGCCTGGGTCGATGTAGGTGATACGCTCCGGCTCTTCCCGAGCCCGCGCTGCCGACATGATGGGCTGTGCCTTGCCTATGAAGCGCGCCCAGATGGGAGCTGGCAGAGTAGCCCCCGAAACACCTTTGCCGTAGCGGTTCTCCGTGCTCTCGACTGCCTTGTTGCCGACCCAGACAGCAGCGCTCAAATCGTCGGTGAAACCCACGAACCAGGCGTCGACGTACTCGTTGGAGGTGCCGGTCTTGCCGGCCGCTGGGAACTTGCGGAGCAGCCTGGCCTGCCCTGCGCCCGTTCCGCTCCTTATGACCTCGGTCAGCATGTCCACCATCTGGCTCGCGACACCTTCATGCAGAGCGCGCCACGTGACAACCCGGTGTGCCTCGATGGTACGAGCCTGCGATTCCTCAATTCTCCGAATCGCGAACGGCTCAGTGCGCATCCCGCCCGCGGCGTAGACGGCGAAGGCCGACGCCATCTCGAGCGGCGAGACGTCGGGCGCGCCAATCGCCAGTGAGAGATAGGGGTCGAGCTGATGGTAGATGCCCATTCGCTCGGCTGTGTCTATCACTGACCCGATGCCCACTTCCTCCGCCACTTTCACAGCCGCAATGTTGTACGAGCGCGCCAGCGCCTCCCTGAAGGTGACTTCGCCGTGGTACTCCCGGCCGTAGTTCCTCGGGGTCCATATCCGCCCGAGGTCATCCTGGTAGCTCACGGGAGAGTCATCCACGATACTGTCCGCGGTATAGCCCTGCTCGAGGGCGGCCGTGTACACGAAGGGCTTGAAGGAGGATCCCGCCTGTCTGCCTCCTTGCACCGCTACGTTGTACTGGCTCTCCGAGTAGTCCACTCCCCCCACCATCGCCTTGATTGCCCCGGTACGCACATCCACCGCCACGAGAGCCATCTCGTCCACTCGGTATCCGGCCTTCTTCGCCCGCTCCATCCCCCAGGCAATCGCCTCCTCCGCCGCCTGCTGCATCTCCAAGTTCAGGGTGGTGTGGATGGTGAGTCCGCCCTTGTAGACCGCCTCGTGTCCCCATCTCGCTACTACGTCGCGCAACACGTAGTTGGTGAAGTAGGGGCCCTCGGGGTCGGTCATCCCGAGCGGTTCTCGGTCCTCTACCAGCTCCAGGGGCGCCGCCCGCGCCTGCTTCGCCTCCTCCGGCGTGACGTAGCCCTGCTCGGCCATCAGCGATAGCACCAGGTTGCGTCGCTCCACCGCCCGCTGCTCATCGTTGAACGGCGAGTAGTACTCCGGCCGCTTCGGCAGCCCCGCCAGCAGCGCGCACTCCCACACGCCGAGGTCCTTCACATCCTTCGCGAAGTAGGTCTTGGCCGCCACCTGGACCCCATAAGCCCCCTCCCCGAAGTAAATCTGGTTCAGGTACAACTCCATGATCTCCGGCTTGGTGTAGGCGCGCTCTAGCTGAACGGCGAGCGTAACCTCGGCCAGCTTCCGCGAGAGGGTCCGCGCCGGGGTGAGGTAGACGTTGCGCGCGAGCTGCTGAGTAATGGTGCTGGTGCCGCGGCCGTGGAGCACACCCCGGACGATGCCGCGGGGATCGACGCCCAGGTGCTGGTAGAAATTCCGGTCCTCGGTGGCGACCACTGCGTCTTGCAGCGCCTGGGGCATCTGCTCCAGTTGTACGAACTCCCGGTGCTCCGTCGCAACCGTATACAGCACTTCGCCGTCGGCCGACAGCACCTGGGACTGAAGGCCCGGGCGGATGTCACCGAGATCGCGCACCCGTGGGATCAGCTCCGCAATCCCGGTGTAGGTGCCGAGGACCACTCCCCCTATCGCCGCCATCCCGAACAAGAGAGAGAGGTTCAGCAAGCGGAGAATCCACCAGATGATGTCTCTCGGACTTCGACCGCGCCTCATTCGCTGATGCCTTGTGTGATACCCTTGGGAGTACTACGATGCCGTCGCATCATCCTACCACGCAATCGCATGGTCAGGCTCACGAACCGGGATGACCTGAGAGACTCTAACAAAACCTCTTGCCTCGGCTTCGAGAGCGCCTGGCCCGGGCTTCTGCAAAGAGCGCCGGCAGTTTTGATAGGCGCTCTAAGTCAAGCGCGAGCGGCCCGGGCAGGATCGCCCCGCCGGCCCTCATGCTAACTCCTCGGTCTGCCGACACCCGGGCTATTCGCTGGGCGCCGAGAGATCCTTCAAACGGGGCTCGGCCGATGGCGAGATGGTGCCCTCCGCGCGGATGTAATCGCACAGAGCGTCCACCAGAGCGGGCCCGGTCTGCTTGACTTCAAGCCCGTCGAAGATCCGGAAGTACCCGAGCGCGCCCTTCGCGAGAGAGGTGGGCATGGCCGCCCGGTATGTCTTGCCGGGGGAGAGGACCTCGCGGCCGACTCTGACCTCTGCCAGTCGCTGTCCCGGGGGCGCCTCCGAACGAAAGGTCACCCTCATGCCTGAAACCTGCAGAAAGGCGGTGCTGGGCTTCGGCAGCATGGCGATTCCTCGCTCCAGGGCCGCTCGGAGCTGCTCGCCGGACATCTCTACCAGGACTACCTCCTCGTCGGGATAGGAAAGGGTTCCGGACAGGTCCGCGCGCGTCAGGTCTCCTGCGGGAATCACCTTTGAGCGCAGTTGACTCGCCTGTATCAGGGCGAAGTCCGCCAGCACCGAGGCGCGGGCCCCGTCGGCGACTAGATCGCCCAGCGTGCATGCCTTCTCCCGCGGCCGCTCTGCCTCCAGCGGCCCCGTCGCCGTCCCCAGCACTTCGCCCCACGCCACTCCCGTGGCCAGGGCTGCTGTGAGGGCGACAAACGCCAGCAACGTCCTTCTCAGTCTGCTACCCCTCATGTCGGCACCTCCCTTTGGGCGGAAGCCCAGGGCTTGCCTCCCAAGAGCCTATACCCCATGTTGCGGCGCACCAATCTACTTAGACCCACTTCGACCTGCTTCGACCTACTCCACCTACTTAGACCCACTTCGACCTGCTTCGACCTACTCCACCTACTTAGACCCACTTCGACCTGCTTTGACCTACTCCAGCTGCTTAGA
>Ga0114922_10000100_pt1 | contig 75004 bp, 71 predicted proteins | sample AartaG_FD_100975 | JGI IMG/M metagenome (GOLD analysis project Ga0114922, IMG submission 100975) | Deep subsurface microbial communities from Aarhus Bay to uncover new lineages of life (NeLLi) - Aarhus_00045 metaG | ecosystem: Environmental > Aquatic > Marine > Oceanic > Sediment | place...
TGTTAGAAAAAGTCATTGGGGGTGTTAAATTTGAAAACGGTAAGGAGGTCAAAAATAAAAACAAAAAACGCAGAAAGGTCGCTGCTTGAAAAATAAATTTACACAACTATTGACATGATCTCTGGCAGGACTCTCACTAAAAGTTATTTTGAAAATATGAAAATAAAACTTCCTGTTAACGAAAAAGGAGAACCTGATTGGAAATTTATGGAAAGTTATATTAAATCATTCCCATATTCGAGTTCAATATAGATGCTATTCTAAAGAAAAAAATGACAAAATACCCGAAAATAATAAAAGAAGTAAAGGCAAGGACTTCACATCAATGTGAAAAGTGTGGTAATATAATTAAACGAGAAGAATTTTATTATCGTGAACACATCGAAGATAAATTTCTTCATAGTTTGCATGCTAAGAAATATTGCTCATTTTGTTATGAAAAATATGGAGATAAATTGCTACAAATGAGATTTTACCGAAAGCAAGAAAAAGAGAATGAAAATCAAATGACTTTTGGGTTTTAGTCGGTAGGGCAGAAGTCCCCGACTTCTGCCTATTAATTCTGTGGACGGTGCCTGTCCCCCTGCACCGTCTACAACACCAATTCCCCCCGTTTTGCCTGCCAGCTTACAGCCTGGCCGACAAACGCCTCGATTTTCAGGTCTTCGGTAGGGTCGCCGGGTCCCTCATAGGCGATATTCAGCCATGGGACATCGCCAAGATCGGCGCATACTTCTGCGGATAATGCCTGGACAATGTTGCCGGGCATGCAGGTAAACGGCATACAGTTTACCACGCCGCCGCAGCCGGCTTTCACAAAGTCTATCGCCTTACCGATAGATAGTATTGCCTCCCCTCCTATTGAGCGGCTCAGGTATGGCGTGGCATAATCCAAAACCTTACCAACCGGCTTTTCGGAATTGCCGTTAAGCATACCGCAAATCGGCTTGATCACCCTGTGTTCCTCGCGGCTTTGAATGAATTCCTGCAAAACAGCTTTGGCAAAGTCTGAATACTGCCGTCTTATGAAGCTGGTAAGCCTGTACATATGGGTTGTGTAGGACACCCATTCGATGAGCGAGGCAAGAAAAACTTCCGCGCCGTAACTTTCAAGCTTGGAGACAAGATAATTATTCGAAAATCGGTTATTACGGATATATATTTCGCCGACCACGCCTATTTTTACCTGTGGATGACGATTTTGAGGCAGGCTGCTGAATTTACGGGCGCTCTCGATTAGTACATCTTTTAAGTTTATTCCGCCTTCTTTTGCCACATCGCCGCACCCGGCTTTATAAGCCTCATCAAAAATTCCGTCAACGCCCGCTGTATCGGATGTCCTTGCTCTGGCCGCCATATAAAGCTTGATAAGATGGTCGCCGAAAACAAACCCTCTCCAGGCAAGTTTACGGAACCCTTTTTTGGCGCCGGGGAAATTGTCGTAAGAATCCTCGGAATCCGGCGAATAAACCGGGACATTCTTATAACCCAGGTTATCGAGGATACGTCTGTGAAGCCGGTTATATTGGCCGAAGCGGCACGGTCCGCCCGCCGAGGGCATGAAAAAGGCTGATTTATCATGTTCAAAACCCGGAGACTCAACCAGCTTGATTAAATCGCCGGCGGTTAGAACCGCGGGATAACATTCTTTGCCGTTAGTATACTTTCTTCCCAGCTCTATTGATCTATCATCAGATTCAGGGATTGACTCGGCTTCAATTCCACAATGAATAAGCGCCGATGAAAAGATCTCGGCCAGTTCAGACATCCGCGGGACATATAACTTTCTTCTGAATATATCCTGTTTTATCAAAGCCGGAGCTTGCTTTTCTATGTAAGTTTTCGACTTTGATGAGCTGATACTGTCGAGGAACGCCTCGCATCGGGTAATCAAACCGGCATCGGCGGAATGCTCATCGAGCTCAAGAGTCAAATACGGTTTACCATTAAGTATTGAATTGAAATCATGAGTTATAAATGAATCTGGACCGCAGCCAAAATTCGTAATATATACAGCATAGATATCGTTATGAGTCTTAACATAATCGGCAATGCGCAGGATGGATTTCCCAAAATGCCAGTAGATATCTTTTACCGGGATATCATCAACCGGCACCATATCAGGCGGCAAACATAACGCTCCTAAAGCCGCAATTTTTTTGGGAAGCTCAAGATTGAGTCCCGGGTCGCAGGTATTATAGGGTCGCCCAACCATCACCAGCTTCCTGCTATCCAACTTTGACAGATATTCTTTGCCCTTTATAAAAAGTCTATTTTTAAAATCTTCCTGGGCTTTTTCGGCCTCCTCGAAAGCCTTCAATGTTTGTTTCTTTGAGCAATTCAACGATTTGCCCAGATCAACGATTTGTCTTTTTAACAGGGCTTCACCATAACCGAAGTATATTGTCGGAGTAAGCAGATTCACTTTATTAAATTGACCTTTCATAGCGCTTTTAACCAGATACGGAATAGACTGAATATAGGGGCAAAGGTAGCTGTCGAGTTTTTCTTCTTCATGCGTTTCGATGTTTATAACAGAGGGCAGGAATATGTGGTCAACTTTATGGGTAAGCAGGTTTAAAATATGCCCATGGGCAATCTTAACCGGGAAGCAAGTCTCTGAGCCGACTATCCGGGCTCCCTGACGGATGATTGTGTTGTTTGTTGGAGCCGAACTTATTACCTTATATCCCAGCTTATTTAAAAATGTTGCCCAGAATGGCCACAGCCCCCAATGACTTAACATCCTCGGAAGCCCGATTGTGCCTTTGGGATGTTCAATTTTTTGGCGACCATAGGAAAACATCAAACGATTGCGCCAGGCTACCGGATTGTCTTTAGCCTTTGCTTTGGTTTCCTCATCACCTTTTTCAGCGTCATATTTTTCACATCGGGAGCCATAGAACAGCTCTTTTTTATCATCTCCGGTAATCTTTCTTACTGTACAGACATTGGCGCAATCCTTGCAGACAAAGCTTTCCTGTTTGAAAATCGTATTAGCAACGCCGAACCCTTTAAACTGGGTTTTTTTATGGCCGTTTTCCTTTGCCAGAAGCGCGGCGCCTATAGCGCCGGTGACATCATGATGAGGCGGTACGGTAATATTTTTGCCGGTAACTTTCTCGAAGGCGGCGACGACGCCTTTATTCCAGGCGACCCCTCCCTGGAAAAATATCCGGTTACCGACTCTTTTATTGCCGACAACTTTATTAAGATAATTGTTTACTATTGAATAAGCCAGACCGGCAACCAGGTCCTCACGAGGCGCGCCCTGCTGCTGATGGCTTATGATGTCGGATTCGATAAATACCGTGCAGCGTTCACCGCACCCTACCGGACATTTTGACTTTAAAGCCATACTGCCAAATTGCTCCTCAATTGATATATCCAGGCGTTCGGCCTGTTCCTGTAAGAATGAACCGGTCCCCGCGGCGCAGGCTTTATTCATCTCGAAATCGATCACGGTACCGTTATCGAGACTGATGTATTTTGAATCCTGACCGCCTATTTCAAATATAGTGTCTACCTCCAGATCAAAAAACACCGCGGCCTTAGCCTGGGCGGTAATTTCATTTCTAACGATATCGGCCCCGAGAATATCTCCTGTAAGATAACGGCCTGAGCCGGTAGTACCAACGCCTTTAATTTGCACTCTGCCGTTAAGCTCGTTATCGATCTCTTTTAGTCCTCTCTGCACGGCTCTAATAGGACGACCTTCGGTCATCAGGTACCGGCGAGCCATCACATTGCCATCAGGATCGATCACCACCAGGTTTGTCGAAAGTGAGCCGACGTCTACTCCAAGATAGCCGGTTTTAGAGGTAACTTTTACCGGGCATTGCGTAACATCATAATGCTTGAGTCGGGGAACCTCGTACTTAAGCGGCTCGGCGCCTCGTTTCAAAGTTATTTTACGGTCGAGGGTTGATATTTCGATAGTTTTAGGTTTTGTTTTCGTATGTTCGCCGCTGATTTTTATCGCCGCTCCAAGCGCCCCAAAATGCAGGCAGTTTTCCGGAATAATTAACTCATCATCTTTAAGTCCAAGCTCACCCTTAAATGCTTTTACAACCCCGAGGTTTAACGCGACTCCACCTACAAAAGCGACAGGTCTTTTCAAAATCCTCTTCTGAAGGATTGTGCTTTTATAATTTCGGACTACTGCATAACACAAACCCGCAATGATATCAAAATCAGAAGCGCCGATTTGCTGGTGATGTATCATATCTGATTTGGCAAATACCGAACATCTGCCGGCGATATGCGGCGGGTTTTCAGACATTAATGCCAGCCTACCGAATTCATTCTCGATAGACACCATAAGCCGGGCGGCCTGTTGATCTAAAAACGAACCGGTGCCGGCGGCGCAAAGACCGCTGGTGGCAAAATCAGATAAAGCGCCATCTTTAATTAGGTAATATTTCGAACCCTGACCGCCCATCTCAATCGCTGATTTTGTATGCGGATTATATTGGATAAGCGCTGCGGCAGTAGCGATAATTTCATTTATGTAAGGGCTTTTTAGAAGTTCCGCCGGTTTCTTACCGCCGGTACCGGTAAAGGCGATCGCCTCATAGCTTGATAAATCAGATTTGGCCAGATATCTTTTTAAGACTGATTCGGGCGCTCCCAAATGGCGAATATAATCGGTAAATAAAATGTCCTTATTATTATTAACACCGGCCATGGAGATTGAGATAGAACCGATGTCGATACCTAAATATTTCATATTCTCCCTCAAGCATAAATTTATATTATATTTATTTTTAATATGCAAGGAAAAAGAGATAAATTTAATCGTAGTATTGTGCTGTATTGCATGTAAGAAGTATGTAATATTTGGCGTAAATATCTATTTAACTGTGGTGTCGACCCTCCGAGGTCGACACAATAGCCTGCAGAAAAAAAGCTGTCGACTGCGGCTATACGGCTCGTAGAGAGAGTCGACAGCGCCAGAAACAATGATCATATAAATGATGATAAAGATATGATTTTCTCAAAGGATGATAAAGAAAATTTGCTATCGTTTAAATCTTCACCTTGGTCGGTAGGGTAAGGTTCAATATACACTCGGAACAGAATGTTTCCGGGCGATTGTCCAGCTCGGATAACGTTTCAGCGGTCATCATCTGGCAGTCGGGATTTTTGCAATCTCTAAGCCCCAGCATATGACCTACTTCATGGGCCGCGATATTTAAGAGCCGCGATTTAAGCAGCTCCTCATCCTCCGGCAACCCATAGAACTCCGGCTTAATTCTGTATGTGCTTATAATAGCCGAACGACTGGCGCTGTCTGCCTGTCCCATCACAAAATTTTTATTAGGCACAAACAGGTCCTCTTCGGTCGTTGCCAAAATCATTTCGAACTCCGAACCCTTGAGCAACTCGAGCTTGCTTAAAATCGGGGTGGCGTAATATTGATTTTGCGTGGGATTAAACGCCTCCTCCGGCAGCCGGGCAACAATGCCGGATTGCGGTTTTAAATAAAACCGTCGGCATAATTCAGCCGATAACCATTCGCAGAATTTACGAGTTCCCTCATCTAAGGGAACAACATAGAGCTTTTCATGCATATCGAACCGCTCTCCACTCCGCTTTTAATTTCGAACTGCAATATCCGGTCTGAACTTCCAGCTCAAGCACAGAATTATTAATAGCGTTACCGCCAGAACCTGCCAGAATAAGACATTCATACAGCATCGTTATAATGTATATTTCAATTACAAAAAAAATCAACATATTTTATTTGTCAGTTACAAAAAATTTTGATCTTGAACCAGTTGGCGATACATACAATTCCAATTTAGCTCCGCATTTCGGACACCAGCCAGCATATTTAGTTTTCTTCCTGTCAATATATATTCGGCTGTATACATTACAGCATTTATATGTGATACCGATAAATTTCCGCTTTTTACGGCTGGTTTTGCGGCTGGTTTTATTTCGTTTTTTTAATCCGACCATCTTTATCGACTAATGCCAGCAATGAGGCGCCGATAAACCCGGCATTGTTTCCCAACCTGGCTCTAAATATTTTTAATTGCGATGTGGCTGATTGAAAAGCATGCTTTCTGATAGATTCTTTTACTAATCTTATATATTCATTGCCTGCATGCGAAAAGCCGCCGCCTATTACAACAACCCGGGGATTTAATATATTTACAATAGATCCCAGGCCTATACCCAGATAATCGGCATTTTCCTCAATGGTCTTGATTGCTGATTTATTGCCTTTTTTATACAAATTAAACAGCTCGATTGGGCTGATCCCTTTTTTCACTTTAATGCCGTACTTTTTCGACCAGGAATAAAATCGTTTTATCATATTGGGCACGCTGGCATACGCCTCCAGGCAGCCGCGCATTCCGCACTTGCATAACCTGCCATTATATTTAATTACTGTATGACCGATTTCAGATGCGGCAAAGGTGGCGCCTCTGTGCAAACTGCCATCGATAATTAGGCCGCCGCCGATACCGGTTCCTACTGTTACAAATACCATATCCTTATATCGACATTTAAAGCCGGCCATGTATTCTCCCAGGGCAACACAGTTAGCGTCATTGTCGGCATAAACTGGGATATTGATATTGCCAAAAATCCTTGTTAAGACTATACCCGGCCAGTTCTTAATATTCGGTGAGGCATCAGTTACTTTTCCCAGCGGCTGGCTTATTGTGCCGGGACTGCCTATTCCGAGGGATGTTATTCTGTAACCTCGTTTACCGCTGGTACCTGTAAGGGCTTGATATACACGTTGAAGATTTTGAATTACTGCACGTGCGCCCGCCTCGGCTTCAGATGGGATTTCCAGACGGTGAAGGACTTTGCAGGAATCATCGATAATGCCGGCTTTGATGAAGCTTCCGCCAAGGTCTATTCCAAGCTTGACTTTCATCTTGAATTGTAAGCCTCAACGCCGCGTTTTAAGATGTCCATAGCATATTTAAGATCATCAGTGTTTAAAACATAGGCAATTCGGCATTCGCTTTCACCTTTACCTCTGGAAGCATAAAATCCGGGACCGGGAGCTATCATGACCGTTTTGCCATCATGATTGAAATCGGTAAGCATGAAAACGGCAAAATCTTCGGCGCTGTCAACTGGTAATTTGGCCATAATATAAAAAGCGCCGCTGGGTTTTATGCAGACAGTTCCATCGATTTTCATCAAACCATCATAAACAACATCACGGCGTCTGCGGTATTCATCGATCATTTTGCTGAAATAATCATCGCCCAGACCATATGCTTCGGCAGCGCCCACCTGTTCCAAAGTCGGGGCGCACAGCCTTGCCTGCCCAAGGTGAAGCGCCGCCTGGTACACCTCACGATTTTTTGTTGCCAGATTGCCGATACGAGCGCCGCAGGCGGAAAACCTTTTACTGATAGAATCAAGCATTATAGCCCGGTCTTTAATATCGGGAAGGGACATAACGCTTGTATATTCTCCCTCATAGATATATTCACGATAGACTTCATCAGCCATTAAGAACAGATCATGTTTTCGGGCAAGACCGCTGAGACTGTTTATCTCCCCTGTGTTGTAAAGCGTTCCGGTAGGGTTATTGGGATTACAGTACATAATACCTTTGGTCTTTTTCGTAATCGCCTTTTCAATTGCATCAACCGACGGCAAATGGAAACCATCCTCAACGTTTGTAGTAATCGGTACAAGGTTGATACCGGCTTGTATGGCAAAGCCATTATAATTTGTATAAAATGGCTCGAACACGATAATCTCATCGCCGGGATTACTGATAATCGTCATTGCGAATATGATAGCCTCCGACCCGCCGGTAGTGACGATGATATCATCAGCATTTATATCAAGGTTATACCCTCTGTAATAGGCGGCCAGCTTTTCAAGATAATCGGCCATTCCCTGCGAATTGCCATAAGCCAGAACCTTTTGGGAATAGTCCTTTACAGCTTTCCAGAACTCCGGCGGCGTTTCGATATCCGGCTGGCCGATGTTAAGATGGTAAACGTGTAAGCCTCTCTTTTTAGCCTGATCGGCATAGGGAATCAGCTTTCTGATTGGCGATGCCGGAAGCATAGCGCCTCGTTTAGATATCTTTATTTCAGACATAATATCCTCTCTATTGTTCGGTCCCGTAAATTACTTCACAATATATATTCATTGCAATCCGCCTTAGGCGGAGAAGCAATCTCACCTCTATGTTTAACAAGAGATTGCTTCGCCGTCCGCCCAAGGCGGACTCCTAAGAAACAAATCGATTTGGGTAAACCAATGCGAAAACATATGGATCGCAAGCTTAAGTAGGACGGACTTTCAGTCTGTCCGGACAGGTTGAAAACCTGTCCTACTGCCGGGCTTACATTGCCATTTTATTTCTTTTTCAAACTTCCTGCCTTACGGTTTAGATGCTCGCAAAGACCGTTTTAATCGTAACGATATTCTGGAACATAACGCTATTTAAATCACCAGACCAGATCAACTTTACGTCCGCAATCCGGGCATTTTTCAAACTTTTCCTCGGGAAGCTCGATAAAATAGCCGTCTCTTCTTATCCACACCCGTCCGCAATCGGGACATTTGGTATCCGAATTATTAATATAATTCCCCGGGTAAACATAGGCAAGTCTTCGACGGGCGATTTCGGTCGCCCTCTGCAAAACAGAAACCTGAGTAGCTGGCAAGCTGTATTTGTAATTGGGAAAATATCTCGAAATATGCAGCGGTATAGATGAATCGATCCCGACAATAATATCGACCAGTTTGTTGATATCCTCCTCACTGTCGTTTTCTCCGGGTATCAGCAGGTTGGTCAGCTCAACCAGGATATTAAATTCATGGGCAATTTTTATTGTCCTTAAAACGTCATCGAGGTTGCCCTTGCATATTTTTTTGTAGAATTCTTTCGATGCTGATTTCAGATCAAAATTAACTGCATCAACATACTTAAACAATTCCCGCGCCGGTTCTTCGTTTATATAGCCGTTGCTGACCAGAACTACTTTCAAGCCTTTTTCCTTTAACAGCACCGCACAATCATAAACATATTCATACCATACTAAAGGTTCGGTATAGGTAAAAGCTACCCCTATTGACCCCCTTTGATCGGCTAAAGATAAAAGTTTCTCGGGGGAACAATATTCAGTCGGCGCCTTTTCCTGGGAAATATTCCAGTTTTGACAGAATGGACACTGGAAATTACAGCCATTGGGGCCTGTTGATAAAATCGGCTCTCCCGGATAGAAATGGTATAGCGGCTTTTTCTCAATTGGGTCAATAGTCAGGGAGACTAACTGACCGTAAGCCTCGGCAATAAGTTCGCCATCGACATTCTTTCGCAGCGTACAAATACCATACTCACCGGGTTTGATGCCGCATTCTGTCGGACACAGCCTGCATTTGACACGCCTGTCCGGGAGTTTGTCATAATATCTTGCTTGGACTTTTTTCATAAAGGACTGAATCAACTTCCTCCTTAATCCGTTGTGGGCTTATCTTTTCAAAACAGTATTTCTGAATCATCCGACATTTTTTCTCACCATGCAGACTGCATGGAGAACACTCGACGTTATCACAGATAACGCGATCTTTATCGCCAAGGGGCGCAAAACCAAGCGATGGATGAGTCGGTCCGAAGATTGCCACTACCGGCGCCGACAACGACACGGCTAAATGCATCAGACCCGAATCATTGGTTACAATCAGATCGCACTTAGACATTAATCCGGCTACCAGGTCAATTTTGAGATTATGGGCGGCGACCAGTTTTTCCGATGAAATATTGAGGTTAGAATCGAATTCATCACTCGAACCGCTGAAGACAATGATGTTTTTGTCGCCGTCATCAATAAGTAATTCAGCAAGTTCCCGGTATTTCAACCATCGTTTTTCATAATGTTTTGAGCCCGGACACAAGCCGATAATTTTCCCGGAGAAACCGGTATTATTAACAAAGTCTTCGCCGTATTTAACGATATCCTCTTCAAGTTCAACACGGGGACGCCGGGATATCGGTTTTACTTTCAGCCTTTTCAGCGCCACTAAGTAAGCATCAACAGTGTGACCAATATTAAACTTCAGTTTAGGCCGTCTTATTATAAGTTCCCGCCGCAGTCTTCTTTTGGGATAGCTTACTACGGTTTTAGGATTGATTCCGACAGTAAAAATAAGGCTTCGAGGGTTTTTCTGAAGGTCGATTACTGTATCATATTTCCGTTTTTTCAGTTCTTTCAATAAAAGACGCATATTTCCATCAAAAGCATAAGCTGTATCAACCGCTGGAAATTGATCAAAAATAGGCGCGTATTCAGCGCGGGTTACAAAATCAACAACCGTATCGGAATCGTTTTGCTTTATTGCCGATGCCACCGGCAACGACAGAATAACATCCCCCAAAGAACTGAAGCGTATTATTAAGACTTTTTTTCTTTTCATAGGAAAATCAGCCCCATTGTTCCAATAAACAGGCAATATAATCCAAAATAAAAAAACTGGCCTTTTTTAATTATACGCAATAACCAGGCAATTGAGAGGTAGCCGACAATGAAAGCGGTAACTGCCCCTGCCATGTAGATACCCAGTTCCGATAAATTAATAGGAGACGATGCAAACTGCAGTGATTTTAATAAATTTACTCCGAAAACCGCCGGCAATGACAGTAAAAATGAAAACTCGGCCGCCTCGGCAGGAGAGACTTTTAAAAACAGACCGATGGAAATTGTCGCTCCCGATCTCGATATGCCCGGCATTAGAGCGGTTGATTGAGCCAAACCAATAATGAAACCAGATTTAAAACCTATCGACTTTTGCCCGCGCTTGACCAGATGCGTTGACAGAAGCAGAAAAGCAGTAACTAACAACATCGATGACACTATCTTTCCTGATCCGAAAGCTCTTTCGATAAAATCCTCAAAAGCTAAACCAATCACAGCCGCGGGGATAGTTCCCAGAATGATAATAGCGGATAGCCTCAATGACGGCAGCTTTTCTTCTGTATACGGCGGAAACAAACTAATGATTAGCCTGGCAATTTTTTTCCTGAAATATATTAAAACGGAACACATCGTAGCAAAGTGTACCAGCGCCTCGAACACAAGCCCCGTTGATACGTTACTGCCGAGTATTTTTCCCGCCAGCGCCAGATGCCCTGAACTGGAAATCGGCAGAAATTCTGTGGCGCCCTGTAGGGCTCCGAGTATTACGCTGGTAAGCAGGTCCAAGATTAAAAGTTGAACGCTATTCCAATAATAAAACCGAAATCATCATCGAATTGTAATTCACCCGAAACCAGCGTTTTCTTATTCAATTCAAAGCTTGCGCCGGCATTAAAACCTAAGTTGGTTTCGCTTTTTGAAAGATACTTATCCCAGCGAAGGATTAGCCGTCCATAGGGCCAGAGATCAGTATCCTCTTTCAAACTAATATTATGCGAGCCAACCAGGAAACAACCAAAAGAATACTTGTTGGCATCTTCAGCCCGAACCAATTCGAGCAGCCCGCCTGCCGATAGGTCTAACGGATCTTCAATCCTGATCTCCATTAACTGGTATCTGAAGTCACTGGCCAGGACAAAGCCGTTACCATTTTTATCGAAATCTATAAAACCGAGTCTGAATGAAACATCAGAATAGCCGCCAATGCCATAACGTAAACCGCTCACCAAACCAAGAGCATCATCATATATGCCTATATAACATAGCCCCTGTGATTTGCCCTGAAAAACAGTTTCGGCCGGGCTTACCTGGGCTGAATACAAACCAATCATCGATTGAGCCATTACCGATTTGCCCATCACTGATGAGCTCAATAAAACAGCGAAAGCTATAATGAAGCTTTTAAGTTTCAACATCATTCCTTTCATTAAAAAGAATTTAAATATTTAAAGATATTCCCGCTAATAGCATAAAATATTTCGTGGATTCGCCGCTGGTGGAAATGATATTGTAACGTCCCTCGATAAAAGGCGCAAACGGAAAGACCGGGAAACTTGCATCCACGCCGCCGCCAAAATGGAAACCGAATTTCGATTCATCTTCAACAGGCAAGGGTACTTCAACGTCGGTGTCTTTGTCTTTGAGAGTATAAACGATCGCATGCATTCCACCGCCGATGCATAAATAGGGCTTTATTATTGGCGTTACGTCAAACTTCTTCTTAACTGAGGCGCCAAAACTCAAATCGTGGACTTTGAAGCTGTAATCAGTAGTCATATCCGTTGACTTCCAGGCATAATCGCCAAAAATAGTAAAGTCCAGTACAGGCAGAGTTCCGATGTTCACATGAGCGCCAATAACCGTCAAATTATCCTCGAAAGCAATGACTAACGTATCGACAGCGCCTATTGGTACAACCTCGTCAAAACTGTAATTCATGCCTAGGCCGCCATGAAGCCCAAACCCCAGGCCGGTGATAGCGGATGCAGGTAATGTAAAACAACATACCATTACTGCCGCCAGAATTAATCTTTTCATTTTACCTTCCTCCTGTGTAAATATAACTTATCATTTGTTTAAACTTTTTTCCTTCCCGCCTGTATGAATGAAAATTCTCATTATCACACACCGTACAAGCATCGATTTTCAATATATATTCTATCCCAAATCGAGTTAGTTCGTCAACAATAAAACCCATCAAATCAATAAAGAATTTATTTTCTTTTTGCTGACGATATTTATTATCGAAAAGCAGGGCGACTTCAGGCGATACCTTAAAACAGCATTGACCGATTCCCGGACCGATTACCGCTTTAGCATTTTTTATATTAAATTCCGAAGCTTCTCTGAAAAAGTTCTCTACAATGCCGGCTAAACAGCCGCGCCAGCCGATATGTAAAAGCCCGACAGTTTCGCCATCATATAAAAATACAGGCATACAATCAGCGGTTCTAATTGTTAAGATATCACGAGGAGATGACGTGAATACGCCATCGGCAGGTCCGGCATTTACATTATCTGCCTTAACAATCTCGGCTGTATGCTTTTGATTAGGCTCTATCAAATGCAAATTGCCAGAGGCTTTGTCATGGTTTGCCAATTTATATATCCCGGGGATTGTCTTGATAAAACTTTTCAGTTCCGCCTGAGAAAATTCTTCATTTTTCAAAATTGTTCCACAGGGGGTGTTCACGAAATCGGAAAAGTCAAGATATTTGACGCCATCAGGGGAGGTTTTATAGCCAAAATACTTACTCATCGAGCGCAGCGCCTTTTGTTCGCTGAACTGAAATAACTCCGCTGATTTTTTTGATATTATCTATCGCCTTTCTTAGCTGGGCAAGGTTTGACAGTTCTAATACAAAATAACCCATAGTTGTTCTATTTGCTGACAGGCTGCTGTTGGTTTTGATTTCCGCGCCCCTAACATTAATATCAGCCTCCGAGATAACGTCGGTGATTTCTCTTAGAATATTCTTACGGTCCTCTACAACAGTCTCAAGCTGGATGAAGAAGTTTTGTCCCTTTTTGACATCCCATTCCACTTCTATTTTCCTGTCGGGTTCAGCTATTGCCACTGCGTTCGGGCAATCGCGGTTATGAATAGTGATACCCCGGCCCCGCGTAATAAAACCGATAATGTTTTCACCGGGAAGCGGTTGACAGCATTTACCAAAGCGGAACATCAGGTTGTCTGCTCCTTTAACTTTTATTCCACCGGGTTGACGACGTGCGTGACCTTTAAATTTTTCGAGGATGGAAACTTCTTTCTTCGCTTTCACAGGTTCCAGGCGGTTGATTATGGAAGTTAATGAAATCGCTCCGGAGCTGAGACGAGCCATCATCAAATCGATATCTGAAAAGCCAGATTCATTAGCCAGTTCCAGAAGTTCCTGTTCGGAGGGTTTGGTCAGGCGCTGACGTTTGATTTCTTTTTCGAAAATTTCCCAGCCGAGAGAAACAGCCTGATTATATCCCCGCTGCTGCAGCCAGCTTTTAATCCTGGACTTGGCCCGGCTTGTCCTGACGATTTTCAGCCAGTCGAATGAAGGATGCTGGTGAGGCGATGTCAGTATTTCGACCGCATCACCGGAATTTAACGCGGTAGTCAATGGCACCAGCTTATTATTTACCCTGGCGCCGGTACAATGGAAACCGACATCCGAATGTACGGCAAAAGCAAAATCAAGCGGCGTTGCTCCTTTGGGCAAATGTTTCAATTCACCGGCGGGTGTATAAACAAAAATATCGTTGCTGAAAAGGTCAACTTTGAAATATTCCAGAAACTCCTCCGGGTTGGTCAGTTCTTTCTGCCATTCTAAAATCTCACGGACCCAGGCAAGTCTTTTGTCTGACTCATCATGTTTACGTTTCCCCTCCTTATAAAGCCAGTGAGCGGCAATACCATATTCGGCGCGATAATGCATGGTCATGGTACGTATCTGGATTTCAACCATTCTGCCCCGCGGACCGACCACGGTTGTGTGAAGAGATTGGTACATATTCGATTTCGGATTGCCAATGTAGTCATGAAAACGTTCTGCAACAGGTTTCCACGTGCTGTGAATTATTCCCAGAGTATGATAGCAATCCTTTTCAGTTTCCACTATTATTCTGATAGCAAACAGGTCATAAATTTCCTCGAACATGACCTGACGTCTCTGCATTTTTCGCCAGATTGAATCCAGATGTTTAGCCCGGCCGGTTATTTCAGATTTGATGCCGTTTTTCTCAAGAGCCTTCTGAAGTGGGTCAGCAACTTCTTTGATAAATTGTTCTCTCTCTTCAAGGCTGTGTTTGATTTTATTTTCCAGAGCGGTATAAACTTCAGGTTCCAAAACATTAAAAGCAAGATCCTCAAGTTCCTGTTTAATTTTCCCCATGCCAAAACGGTGGGCTAACGGGGCATAAATTTCCCGTGTCTCCAGGGCTATTTGATGCTTTTTTTCAGATTTTAACGGGGCAAGCGTCCTCATGTTGTGAAGGCGGTCGGCTAATTTGATTATTATTATCCTGATATCCTCCGACATCGATAAAAGCATCTGGCGAAAATATTCAACCTGTTTGATGGTTGTTGATTTGTATGTCAGGCCGGAGAGTTTAGTAAGACCGCTTACCATGTGAGCGATTTCCGAGCTAAAATCCTTCTCGATTTCATTTATAGCCACCCGTGTGTCCTCAACAACATCATGAATTAAGCCGGCAGCTATGGTCGCCGAATCCATGTGTTGTTCAGCCAAAATAAAAGCCACCTCAAGACAGTGTTCGATATAATGATCGCCGGTTTCGCGAAATTGACCCTCGTGGGCACGATCGGAAAACTCGTAAGCTCTTCGAATAAGAGGGATATCGATATTGGCGTTATACGATTCGATAAAGATAATAAATTGAGCCAGGTTCATTTTCGGCTTCATCGTCAATTTTCTCCGGGCAACATTCAGTTTAACGTTTATTAAAGCTTATACTTATTATATTAGCAACCATACGTTAAATGTTTCAGCCAACTTCGAATTTAAAAAGCTTCAATATCGAGCCTAATTTAACATCCTCATGTTATCTTTTATTATGCATAAGAACAAATTTCAATGATAAATAATCGCCTTTTTCAGCTAAAACATTGCAAAACCTTAACCGGCAATATCGAAACAACTTACCTGCATTCCTCAATAGTCCCCCGCATTCGGTTTCATTGATTATCGGCTAATTGATCTTTCAAATTTAATATGCCATAATACAATAATCAGATAACTGATAAACCTAATAACATCCAGATAAGCATCGAAATAATTTGACCGCTGATCATGTTATCTAAAAATCCAACTAAAATAACGCACAACATTAATAGCAATATCCCCAGTTGAAATATTTTTTGCTCACTGTCTTTGGTTTTTCTGAACCTTGCCAGCGAATAACGGATTTGGCTGAATAACAACCAGATTAAAATCAATAGAGCAAATGGACCGCCATCGAGAAGCGTATCCAGGTACATGTTGTGCCAGTGAGTAATAGTTTTCTTAGATGTCAGTCTCGGTTCAGATTCAACATCGAGCAGAGCCGGAAAGCTGTTTAGCCCATAACCGAAAAAACCGACCTCATTTACCATAGGCAAACCCAATTCCAGCAAGATTCCACGATTAGATAAAAATTGTTTTTTATTTGATAAATCGAACCTGTGCTGTATTTCATTAACCGTGGATGGGAATAAAAGGAAAATGGCTAAGATTATTACCGCTATTGCGATTAGCAATCTTCTGTCTTTTATTATCCCCAGGATAACCACATACAAACCGACAATAAAATATGATGTTCTTGTTAATGTAAACATTACTCCGGCAAACAATGGCATTGACACCATCCCCAGGAATATTTTCTCAGGCAGCTTTTTAGAATAAACAAGAATCGGTAGAATTATAGCCAGGGCTATTATCAGAAAAAAAGCCAGAGTGTTGCAGCCTGAAATAATCGACCTGGCTCTCGGATCAATATCTAACATATACTTTATAATGCCGATTCCGGCGGCCAAAACCGCTCCGGTGATAAAAAGCCAGATGACCTTGCGGCGCCTGTCGGAGGTAACCACAATCGTTGGAATCATAAAATATATCAAAGGCAAAGCTATCTGTTCAAAGGCAGTTCCAAATCTCCCCTGGTATCCGGAAACCAAAAGCACAATACTTTTATAAATTATCAACGCTGCCAATGGCCAAAACAGAGGATATTTGAGCCATTCACGGCGACGATAGGCTAATGTCTGGGCAGTCCAGATAATGAGAATGACTACAGCTAAAGTTTCAGCCAGAGCATTGGAGATCATCGGTGTCAGGGCAAATATTAAAAGAAGGTAATAAGCGATATTATTAAGGTAAGGGTTGGTCCGTTCCATTAACGACCTCCATTAACAGCATCTTTTATTATTACCCGGCTTTCCATATCGCACTATATTATTACATCATAGACAGCCTCTTTGGCAAGTATCTTACTTAATTTTTTTTGTTTTTAGCTGGATATTTAATCATTCCCGCTGTAAAAACGAGATAAAAGTAGTGTTATGTCCAAAAATAATATCACAGTTCCCGTACGTCAGGATGGAAACCCGCCTCAGGCGGACTTCCATCCTGAAGCACAAAAACGTTTAAAATCACATTACATATATTACTGAATCGACTATAATATTTCTCTGCTTGAATAATGGCTGAATTAGATTGAAAACTGCATTTCATAAAGTCGCTTATATAAACCGTTTCCCGAAAGCAATTGGGTGTGAGAACCTTCCTCAACAACACGGCCTTTTTCGATAACCAGAATTTGATCTGCATTGCGAATAGTCGATAGGCGATGAGCGACAACAATTACTGTCCTGCCGGATAAAAGGTTATCGATCGCTTTTTGTATCAGAATCTCCGATTCGGTATCCAGCGATGATGTTGCTTCGTCAAAAATGAGTATCGGCGGGTCCTTGAACAAGGCTCTGGCAATAGACAACCGCTGTCTCTGTCCGCCGGATAGCTTCACTCCACGGTCGCCAATAATAGCATTGTAAGCATCAGGCATTTTGTCGATAAACTCAGCGGCAAAAGCGGCTCGGGCTACCTCTTTTATACGCTCCAGAGAAGCATCCTGCTGACCATAAGCTATATTGTTGGCTATCGTATCGTTAAAAAGGATGATTTCCTGCGTAACAATACCCATCATCTTGCGCAATGATTTAATAGTAACATCACGGATATCGATGCCGTCGATTGTAATCTTGCCGCCGTTAACATCATAAAACCGCGGCAGCAAATCAACCAGAGTCGATTTGCCTCCGCCAGACGGTCCGACCAGGGCAAGTATCTCGCCTTTTTTAAGCTCGATATTAATATCCTGAAGAGCAAAATCACCGGCGCCATAACTGAATCTGACATTTTCATATTTTAACGAATGATTAAAATCGGATATTTCTTTTGCGCCGGGATTGTCGATAATAACTTCCGGCGTATCCAGCGTCTCGAATATTCGCCGGGCGGCGGCCAGGCCCTGTTGAATATCGATGTTAGTCAGGCTTAGTTTCTTAACCGGATCCATCGTTGAAAATGCCGCTACTAAAAAAAGGATAAACGTACTTGTAGTTAACCCCTCGCCGGCAAGTATCTGCCGTCCCCCATACCACAGTATTAAGGCGCCCGCGCTGACTCCCAGTATCTCAGTCAGGGGAACGCTCAATGATCCGATCCTGGTCAGTTTCACCATGATGCGGAAATAATCGTTGGCGTATTTGTTAAACCTTGACAGTTCGAATTTTTCCATACCAAACGCTTTAACCACTCTTATCCCCGATATCGTTTCCTGCAATACTGAAGTTACCGAGGCCATTTTCCGCTGGGTCAGGGTTGAACTTGAACGTAATTTTCTACTTAACAAACTTATTAAAAGAACTGCCGGCGGCATAACCAGAAGACAAACCAGCGCCATCTGCCATGATGCGAGAAAGGCAATGGCCAGGAAAAACAGAAAATTAAAACTGTACCTTACCAGTTTGGAAAGGCCATCCCCAATAGCGCCTCTTACCAACAACACATCATTCGATATTCGGGATATCAATTCACCGGCCTTTTTACCGTGGAAAAACGACAGCGGAAGCGCATGATATTTACGGTATATATCATCCCGGATGTCTCTTATAACCGCCTGTTCAACCCTGACAATAAGAAAGCTCTGACCGTACCAGAATAAGTTCTTGATAAGAAAAACCAGAATCATAATCAGGCAAACCCTGGCGAGCTTATCCAGGCGTGACTTACCCCCGATTATGGTCAGAACAGCTTTTTTGTCAAAACTTCGTAATTCTGACAGCGTGGGCTTATAGTCGTCCGTGATATTTTCGAAATAATCGTCAGTCGATTCAAATATCAACTGGGAGACAGGCACCACAGTTGTCAGGGATACGCCGCTGGATAACGAAAATAAAAACATACAGATCACAGCCGGTATGAAAAATATCAAATGGGGTTTGACGTATTTTAAAAGACGCCAGTATTGTTTCATCGACTCAGTCTCCCGAACTTATTTGAGCGCGCCGATAATTAATCATTTATTCAATCGACAGTATTAATGTAATCAGCTCGGCAATCATGTGTCAATTGAAAATATATATAACTCACATTATTCACAAATCTTAACATGTGCTGGCATCCGCTTTAGGCGGATTCTTCTGCCAGAGTTGTCGGAAGTAACTTCCGACAGCACGACAGCACAAAAACAATTGATGATAAATCGAATTTAAGGTTTTAAAAAATCAAGCGAATATTGATAAGATTCGGGAGTGTCGATGTCTATCCATTTTTCTTCAGCTTTAAGGAATACCGCTTTCATGTTCATATCTTTTATCAGGACCTTTATTGCGGCGCTGATTGAATCCTGATTATATTCCAAAACCTCTTTCATGGCTCTAAAAAAGCTATTCTTCAATTTAAAAATTCCGCAATCTACGCCGTTGTACTGAGTAATATTTTTGCCAATGTCGACAATCCGGCTGCCCTCGCAATAGACTTTAGTGGCATCGTTAATATCGTATATTTTTTCTGTCTGTGAGTCAACTAGCAGTAGATTTTTGGTGCTTTTATGATTGGTTATTCTCCTCAAGGCAACCGGCGCCACAATATGATCCGACATCGACAGAAGAAAAACCTCGTCTGTTATCTCCGGTTGAGCGGCTAAAACAGAAATACCGTTTCCTTTTTCCCATTCAAGGTTTTCGATAAAAGATATCTCATAACCAAAACATTCATTTTTTTCGAGATAGTTTTTTATTAATTCTGATTGATATCCAACAACAATAACAAAACTGGTTACACCGACCTGATGAAAATTGCTTAATATGGTTGATAAAATTGTGCCCTCGGCAAACGGCAGAAGGGTTTTGGGCCTATTATCGGTTTCATTCCAGATCCGGCTGCTCATACCGGCTGCAATAATAACAGTTTTCATGATTTCTTTCTTCCTGTTTCAGGGCATATTTTCATGACCGCCCTCGTAATATAACTCCTCGATTTTAGCAATCAATCGTTCTGAGGCTTTTCCATCCAGCTTGTAAAAATATCTTTCTCGATACCGATCAGCGGCGCTTTTCATTTGGGCGGTAGGGTTTAGGGCCTTTTCTACAGCCTGCTTGATGTCTTTACCCGAGTCGATATGGACAAACGCTCCTTTAAGGAATTCGCGGTTGTCGATTTCGAGCAAAGGTTGACCATCAGAGTGCTTTAATTTATTGCATGGTAAATCAAAGATAATGCCGATTTTTCTCACTGCGAGGTAATCGAAAACAGTTGCTGATGCCTCGCTGGTAATTGTATCCGAAACCGCATAATACGGAACGATGTTGTACTCATAAAAGGGCAGCAGAACACTATGAGGATATTTTTTCACTCTCTTTTCATATATCCGATGCTGTCGATGAGGCGCATATTTTCCCATCCAGCTGTATGGATGAAGCCTGATAATCAGGTTATAGTCCAGAGTTTGCTCAAATATATCATCTTTAATTGCATAGAGGCATGTTGGTTTATAGGTTGGCGCAAACATGACAGTCGGCTTTTGCGGATTTAATCCCCATCTTTTCAGGATTGCTTCTTTATCATTGTATTTTCCCTGAAAATAAAAGTCTAACTTGGGCAGTCCGATCAGGTGCACCTCATTTTTATTGCAGCCGGGAGCATTGTATAAAGATTCCACACGATGCTGTCCCTCAACGAAAATCTGGTATCTGTGATCGGGAACTTTTGCGAGGTTTCTATAAAGAATGTTTTTGATACCTGTTCCATGATTCAAAAAGCACAGCAGAGTCTTGCCATAATCTTTAGCGCTGCGAATAGTATCGCCGGTAATTACAATATCGAAATCCTCAGTTTCGGAGGTGAATCGATAACCGCGCTTTTCCCACTCATTTATGATAGGCGCACGGTAAGGGAAATCTATAAAAAATCTGCGTTTTTTCTCATGTTCAAGAGAGAACCAGACATCGTATTTGTCATTATTTAATAACAGTTCGATCACAGGATCGAAGGCGGCTTTATGATAGACATAGCCAATTTTGAATAAGAGTTTTATCTTTTTCAACTTTCATTACTCTCTCTGGTTATTACAATCACTTTAACCTGAATAAAATATTCGAAATCCGAACAGATATTCAGATTTTTTCTAACCGTACAACGAATCATATTTTTGGATTTTGTCAACTGAATAAATTAATTATTGAAAATTATTATGGGTAAATCTTCAAGATTTCGTTTACCGCTTGAGACAGACTCCCGGCAATCTATACTTTTCAGTTGCTGTAAAAACGAATTGGCATCATAATAAAAGCCCCGACTTGATGATTTATTTTCAAACCAGGGATTGTATTTACTCTCTATATAAATTAATCATTCTTCAGCAGGTTCAGCTTTCGTTTTGGCATCTGGCTCAGGAGTTATTTCTTGTTTATGCTCATTTTCGACTTCTCCAACAGCGACAGTTTCGGTAGTTTCCGGCGTTTCTTCAGCGACTGCAACCCCTGAATCTTCCGCGGCTTGCTCAGCCTCTTCAGATTTATCTTCCTTGCCTTTGTCCAGTTCTTTCTCTACTACATCTTTCACTTTGAGAGTACGAGTAGGATGTTTAGAAAGGAATTTTTCCAGGTCCTCCCTCTCTCTGACAGCGTAATAAGCCTCAATAGACAGGATAATCTTACGGTTTTTCGAATCGAACTCAATCACACGTAGAGGAATTTCATCGTCCTCAGAGAAGGCATCGGATGGTTTAGAAATATCCCGTTTGCCAAGCATATTGACAGGTATAAACCCCTCGACATTGCCCTCGAGTTCAACTATAACGCCACGGTCCAGCAGGCGGGTAATTGTGCCGAGAGTTTCCGTGTTGATTGCGTATTTCATTTCGAGTGCTGGCCAGGGATCATCACTGACCTGTTTGAGTCCCAGCGATATCCGGCGATTTTCTTTATCGATACTAAGGACCCGGATATCGATATCATCGTTTTTCTTCATTATTTCGGAGGGGTGTTGAATCCGTTTGGTCCAGGACATATCGGAAATATGCACCAAACCATCAATACCATCCTCGATTTCAACAAAAGCTCCGAAAGTGGTGAGGTTTCTTACCTTGCCCTTTACCGAAGCGCCTATCGGGTATTTCAGGTCAATAGTCAGCCAGGGATCAGGTTCGAGTTGTTTTAGGCCGAGGGAAATTTTTTCATTTTCTTTGTCGACAGACAAGACCACTGCTTCCACTTGATCATTAGTCGAAAGGAGCTTCGAGGGGTGTTTTATATGCTGAGTCCAGGACATTTCCGAGATATGGATCAGCCCCTCAATGCCGCGTTCGAGTTCGACAAAGGCGCCGTAATCAGTGATTGAAACCACATGACCTTTAACACGGCTGTTAACCGGGTATTTCTCTATGACGCTTTCCCAGGGATATGGAGTCAGTTGTTTAAGCCCCAGCGAAATTCTACCGGAACCCTGATCGAAATCAAGGATTTTAACTTTGATCTCCTGACCAAGCTTGGTAATTTCGGACGGGTGATTTATTCTTCCCCAGGACATATCTGTTATATGTAAAAGGCCATCGACACCGCCAAGATCAATAAATACTCCGAAATCGGTAATGTTTTTGACAACTCCGTCACGTACCTGTCCCGGCTCTATTTTTTTTAAGAGTTCTTCACGCATAGACTTACGCTGTTCTTCCAAAACATATCGGCGAGAGACTACGATATTGCGTCTGCTTTTATTGATCTTGATGATTTTTAATTCAAGTTCTTCCCCCAGAAGGGCATTAAAATCGGGCACCTGACGAAGCGCTACCTGGGAACCGGGCAAGAATGATTCGACGCCGAATATATCTATTACCAGGCCGCCTTTGATCCGGCGCATCACTTTCCCGATAACAGATTCACCGGCATCATGAGAATCCTTGATCCTATCCCATACTCTCAGGAAGTCAGCTTTTTGTTTAGACAGCACCAGCTGCCCGTCGCTGTCTTCAACAGCCTCAAGGAATACATCAATCTCGTGACCTACTGATACATTAACAGGTTCAGGAAATTCAGAAATCGGAATGATCCCCTCGGATTTGAAACCAACATCAACAATGACGTCGTCGCGTGTCACACCCATAACCTTGCCCATGATGATTTCCCCCTCTTTGAAATCCTGAAGAGTACTCTCATACATCACCAGCATTTTGTTGTAATCTTCTTCGGAATATTCCTGTTCTTCAATCTCTTCCTCAGAGAGAACTACAGGAGTATCCAGTTTTCTAATTTTCATTCTGGGGGCTTTAGTGCGAGTTCTTTTTACCGGTTTGACTTCAGCAGTATCGACTTTTTTAGCCTGTTCCTTTTTGGCGGTAGCTACGGCTCTTGAAAGCTTTTTGGCTTTTTTTGTTTTACTTTTGACGCCACCTCCTGTCTTTTTAATTGTTTTTGCGGTTTTCTTAACCGCCGCCTTCTTCTTTCCTTCTGGCATTTACACATGTCCTCCTAAAATTGTAATTACCCCAAAGGGCTGATCTCAAAGGATCTTAAGACAATATAATCACATTAATTTCTAATGCAATCTATTTTTATATCGGCCAAGGGAAAAATTTTAAAACCTTTTACGCGCTTTAATTTTAGACAAATTAGCAAGTGTTTTAGCTGGTTTTTGCAGCGGTTTGAAGTTCTTTGAGCCTATTCATCAACTTATCCGTAATGATTTTATACCCCTCTTTTGAATGCGCTTGTGAGCATATCCAGCCTGAGTCAATTATTCGTCCAAAAGTTACCTTCATCCTCTTTCCCAGAAACAGGTTCCACCAGGCCTTTTTTGTGTTCTCTATATAGACAGGAACAATCGACACTCCTGCTTTCTGAGCAAGCATACCCGCGCCGATCTTACCATCCTTAATCTGGCCGTTTGCAGAACGAGTACCCTCGGGGAACATGATTAGAGCTTTACCTTTTTTCAAAAACGATATTGATTTTTTTATAGCGTCGAGATCAAAATTAAATCTATCAACTGGAAAAGCATTAACCCGTGATATCAAATGCCCCAACAAAAATGGCTCGAACAGCTCTTTCTTGGCCATAAACCAGAGTTCCCGCGGGACTGTCGAACCCAGCAGAAACGGGTCGGCTCCGGCAATATGATTTGAGGCAATAATCAAACCGCCAGTCAACGGAATGTTATCAACACCGCTAAGCTTAAGGCGGCATAACGTTTTCATATAGATGTTAATGGAAAAATGGAAAATCCAATATAAATGGTTTACCTGAGTTTTTTTCTGCATATTTCGTAAATTTTCTCGACCTGCTCTTCAAAGGTCAGATTTGTTGTGTCAATTTCTATTGCATCATCGGCTTTTTTTAACGGCGAATGTTCTCGGCTCGAATCGATTCGATCCCGTTTAACCAGATTTTCTCGAAATTTTTCCAGTTCTTTGTCGGAAGCATTCTTCTGCAGAAGACGTCTTTGCGATCTAACATCAAGATCAGCCACCAGAAATATTTTAATATCGGCATCGGGAAAGACATAAGACCCCAGGTCTCTGCCCTCAGCCACTATATCGAAATTGCGGGCAAAAGACCGCTGCTGCCGGTGCATATATTCACGGACTACAGGCGCCGCGGATACTTCAGACACAAAATCCTCGACCTCGTTATTGCGAATCTGGTCAGTCACATCGACATTATCAAGCGTCACCATCAGCCCATTATCACCTGGTATAAGCCGGAGAATAGTAGAATCCAGTATATCTTTTGTCAGTTTTTCATCTTTAAATGTTTCAATTCCGAGTTTAAGAAACTTTACAGTCAGGGCGCGGTACATGGCGCCTGTATCGAGATAAATAAAACCAAGCTTAGCCGCCAGAGCAATCGCCGTAGTACTTTTGCCGGAACCGGCCGGCCCATCTATGACAACCACCTTCCCCATTATTTCAATCCCACCAAAGCCTTAAGCGCTTTAAGCTGCGCTTGATTGATTAATACGAATTTTCCTTCATCCAGGTTTCCCAGCTTAAGACTGCCATACGATATCCTTTTTAGACTTTGAACCGGATAGCCGATTTTTTTAAACATGCGGCGCACCTGCCTTTTTCGTCCCTCGTGAATGGTGATATGTACTGTGCTTGATGTTTCATTTTTCCTGATTAAATTTGTTTTTGCCGGAGAAGTTAAGCCATCCTCAAGCATTATTCCGTTTTGAAGCTTTTTTAATGCCGAGTCGGTTATGATTCCCTTACATTCCACTTCGTAAGTTTTCTCTACCTCATACCGTGGATGGCTCAGCCGGAAAGCCAATTGGCCGTCGTTGGTAAAAAACAGCAGCCCCGATGAATCATAATCGAGACGGCCGACTGGAAATACCTTCCCTTTGTAGTTGTCTAAAAATGACGTTACCAGCTTTTTGTGATGCGGATCTCTGGTAGAAACCAAAAAACCGGGCGGTTTATTCATCATGAGATAGAAAGCCCCGGTTTTCGGTGAGACGATTTTTCCGTCTACCTCGATGATATCGCTATTTTCCTGAACCTGGATTCCCAGTTCAGCCACGGTCTGGCCGTTAATTTTAACTCGTCTCTGAAGTATCAAGTTATCAGCATGACGTCGTGAGGCGACCCCGGAACGGGCAAGGTATTTGTTTATTCGCATTTAATGTTTGCTTTCACTAAATTAAAACTATAAAGAAAAGATATAAATTATTTTTTAATAAAGTTAATCATCATTTTTTGCTAGATGATTTCATTTCTTTATCCGCACTATAAGCCTCTAGCCAGAAGTATAAATGATATAACTGATTAGCAAAAACATATTCACCAAAAGCATCTGTGCCCCTAATTATTCCTAAATCTTTCATCTTTTTTATAAAATTATCGAGTTTTCCACGTTCACTCTTATTTATTTTCCCCAATATTTCTTTGCGATGAAAAATTGTACCTATTTCTAATTTGGCTATCTTCCTTAAAATTGATCGGTAAGTTTCACTTCTTAATGTTCGATAAACATGAGGATCCAAATATTTCATACCGACATTTTTGGCGGCTATTAATATTCCACTTTGTGCATCTTTTTTATCGATATGTTCATCTGAATTATTCCAATAAATTGCGTCTCCAACTTCATGCATAAGCATAGGCAATCCACCAGATAATTCAACCATTAGTGACAGCGCTACAGGATCAATTGTGATAGAACTCTTATTAAACATACTTGTAAAAAAAGTATTTGACTCACTTTCGTTCATAGGAGTTAATTCAACTATGTCAAAAATTCTTGTTATAGATGGTTGATGCTTAATCATTTCTTCACGTCGTTCAGATATGCCTACAAGAATAATTAGTATTGGAAGTTTCTCTTGTGAAGTTGCTAATTCATCTACAAAGCTCTTAATAAAATGAGAAAAATCTGAAATACTTGTTATACCATTCAAATCATCTAATATTATAATAAGACCTTTTTTATCATCTTTAATAATATCACATATTTTCCTCATTACTGGTATAAAATTATCAACTAAAGCACGTAATTCAGATTTATCTTGTGTGAAATCTATACCAAAACCAAATACATTTATACCCTTAATATATTTATCAAAAGACTCTCGCAACTTTTCAAACAGTGATTTATCAACTTCTTGAAGCAACCTCTGAAATATTATTCGAATCATTTCTTCAAGAGAATTTATTCCCCCTAAATAGCAATGATTTCCTACAAAATTGCATTTTTTTTCCGCTATATATCTAATATATCCCGCTAATGAGCTTTTACCAATACCGCGCTCCCCTGAAATAAAAACATTCTCATTTCTTCCTGAGGCTGTTTGGTTAACAATTCTTTCCAATTTCCTTACTTCTTCAGCCCGGGCTACAAAATATTCAATAGGAACTGGTCTTCCGGGCATAAAAGGACTTTCTTTAATAACTTGATTCATTTCCTTGCTTCCAATTCTTTTAGGTTCTACAAATAAAAAGCAATAATAAATGAAAAATCACAATCTTATATAAATCATAAGTAAAAACATATCAATTATCAAGTGAAATTATTTGAAATAAATCTATTATGTTTTACTCTTCCACTATCAAATTATTTGCTAATCCAAAATTGGCTGGCTGTTCCGGCTTAATATTAAAGCTGTTCAATCTGAGTTCTTTTTGAAATATATTAATAACTAAGGCCTTTCCTCCGAACTTAAACTTACCTTAAGATCCTCATCGACAGCCTTGTCTGGAAGTTTGTTTTCAGTCGGTAAGCTGTCAGGCATATCAATGGATTTATCAGTAATATCGGCATTATTATCATCATCGTTCTCGCCGGATTTAATCAATTTAAGCATGGGCAGACTATCTGTATGCTTTTCTATTTCTGTAAGCGGTGGAAGATGGTCCAGCGATGGCAGTCCGAAAAATTCCAGGAAATATTCTGACGTTTTATATAAAAGCGGATTGCCCGGAGCAGGAGATTTGCCATCAATTACTACTAAATTTTTGGTCATCAGGTTCTTCAGCACTCCCCCGCAATCCACGCCTCTGATTCTCTCAATCTCGGCCCTGATAACCGATTGTTTATAGGCTATCACCGCCAGTGTTTCCAATGCCGCCTGCGATAAACGAACAGCTTTTTCTCTTATGTTAGCCTTGCTCACAATTGAATGGTACTCAGGTAAGGTTAACATTCTATAACCGCCGGCCACAAGTTCTATCCGAAAACATCGCCTGGCAGTAATGTATTCCTCATTTAGCAGGACAATGATTTTCTCAACTGTTTGTTTTGATAAATTTAAAGCCCTTGTGAGTTGCGACAACTTCAGCGGTTCTTTAGAGGTAAACAGCAATGCCTCTATACAGCCTTTCTGATCAGTCAATTCAAACTGCTCTTTCGACAGAACGTTTCGATTATTAACACGTGTACTTATTTTTGTTTTCCCTTATTTTAAAAACAACATTTTTGCATTTGCCTGATGCTCACCGATTAGCAATCGATAATAATAAAATCCGCTTGCGATACCGTTTTCAGGCACCCAGTTAACGCTATTTACACCTCTTTCGGTTAAACCATCAAGTCGGTCTACAATTCGACCGCTTATATTATATATATTTATTTTATAATTAATGGGCCCGGAATTCCAGTAAAAAATTATATTGCAGGACAAATTAAATGGATTGGGGTAATTACCATACAGCTTAAACTCATCAGGCCGAGGAGGCTTATTTGACGTGAAACCCGAAGGTATTGAATCGATATAAGCGTTGTACCGGTAGTGAGCGGAATCTATTATGGCATATCCCTGGTAAGGCCAATTTATACTTAGAACGACGCCTTCGCATTCATTAAAATCTTCGACCTGCATCACGATCTCTTGACCAGGTTCCAGGCGGTAAGTAGAAATTTCGATAGGCTGCTCATTATATATGGCAATTAATGCGAGTTCCTCAGGATAATCTTGATCGGCATTAAATTCAATAACCAGATTGGATTTATTGACAACGGTATTTTCGAAATGCATATAGCCAATTCCCAAATTTTCTATAGCCCTGGGAGTATCGACCCAACCGGTGGGGTAAGTTGAATGATTCACTGATAATGGCACTGTAATCGGAAAATGTTCTCCTTCCTCGAAAAAGCCCGGTCTGTAGCTGCTGTTTGTAAAATAATTCCAGGCAGTAAAGAGCGTAAATTCATAATCAAAATTGATTTCCTGTTCTGATAAAACCGTTTTTATAGCAACTAAGGAATTATCCAGATTAATAAGCTTAACGAAAATTTGTCTTATTATATCGATGCCGTGTCTTTGAGACAAGAATTCAGCAAACACCCAGGCTCCATACATATGTGAGCCGCCGGTAAGATAAATTGAATGATCGATTTTTAAATAATAATCCTCCAGATAATAATAAACCTCGTTTAAATCGTCAAAAACCCTCTCCTCGGCCCAGTTGGCGGTAAGCTCATACCACCAGAACGTCGAATCGCCGGTAAACGCCCTGTAGGCCATCTGCACAGCATGGAAATACTCATGGGCACAGGTGGCTTTTAAAAAAGGTAATGGATCATCCGGGTGAAACTCGTTTCGAAGGTCATTCCCGATATGGATATAAGATGCATACGCCTGACGGTCAGGATAGTAATCAGATTGAAATTCAGGAGCTGTCAGTCCGGTTATACTGCTCACATAAATATCATAACGATTATCACCGCCAATACCCTCATCCGGCGGAGGCATATCATATCCCAATAATATAATATATTTGTAATGGGCCAGTTCCAGGTACTCAGCCATTCGGTTGATATAATCAGGGGTTCCATCAACCGGATCAACATCCTCATCAGGGTAATAAACTGGATAATCACCCGCCGTATCATAATGAATTTTGAAAAACTCGCTGCTGAAACTGCAGGGTAAATCCGGACGGTCGAGGATTAACGGCGGCCAGTTAGTAGAATCTTTCAAAGCCATAATCAGATCGCCCGTGGATATATTCTGCTGGCCGTACAGTAAAGCTGTCAGGCCAAATATAATGATTAATATTTTAGCTTGATGCTGCATATAGTTTAATAGCTTCCTCAACCTGCAAATTGGTCGGATATATCCAGATCTTGCCAAATAATGCCAATTGCTTGATGCTGATCTGATTTAAGCGAGCCAATTCCAGTAAAGCCATAAATGTAACGACTATTACAAGACGTCGAGGGTCATCCTCAAATAGCTGATGGAATTCCAGACCGTCGCTGTTTGACAACAGATTGGCGATATATCTAATTCGGTTCTCAATATTAACCTCATCGGCGGCTATCTGATGAACGGTTTGAGTTTTTGCCCTTTCCATAACCTCTGAAAAAGCTATCATCAAAGCGGTAATATCGACTTTCCGAAGGACATAATTTACCTCAGGTTCAAAAATCTCCGGATGACTGCCGCGGTCAAACCGTTTTATCCATTCCTGTCCGCGTTGACCAAGATCATCCGCCGCCTGCTTGAATCTCTTATACTCCTGCAGCGCCGCTATAAGTTCGCTGCGGGGATCCTCGATTTCGGTTTCAGTCTCATCTTGCCGGGGAATAAGCATCTGGGATTTTATCCTTATCAACATCGCCGCAATCAGGATAAATTCGCCGGCAATTTCAAGGTCCAGTTCTTCCATTGCCTCGAGATAGGCCAGGTACTGGCTGGTTATCTGGGCAATCGGAATATCATAGATATCGATCTCATCCCGTTTGATAAGATACAAGAGTAAATCAAGCGGGCCCTCAAACGGTTGAACGCCATAGCCGCGAAGGTCTTCGGTTATTTTAACGATACTACCGGTCAATTTTCATCGCCTTTCGTACATCGACCATTGTTTGTAGAGCTTTTGCTCTCGCCTGTTTGGCTCCATCTTTGAGAATATCCCATATCTGGGCGTCATCCTTTTCTATTTCTGCTCTTTTCTGGCGGACCGGCGACAGAGCCTGGTTGAGAAGCTTTGCCAGCTTCATTTTGCAGTCAACACAACCAAGCTGACCCGACTTACAGGGCGCCACTATTTCCTCATGGTTTTTATTATAGATCTCATGAAGCGCGTAAACCGGGCAGATTTCCGGGTGTCCGGGATCGCCTTTACGTAATTTGTCGGGATCGGTAAACATCTTTTTCAGTTTAGCGGTGATTATCTCCTCCGAATCGGCCATCTTAATATCATTATTGTATGATTTCGACATCTTCCGCCCGTCGGTACCCGGCACAACTGCAAAAGGCGTTAATAAACCCTGAGGTTCAGGAAACACATCGCCATATAAATAATTGAACCTGCGGGCAATCTCTCTCGTCAATTCGATGTGTGGAAGCTGATCCTTGCCAACCGGCACAGCATTAGCCTTGTAAACAAGAATATCAGCCGCCTGCAGAAGAGGGTAGCCTAAGAAACCATAACTATCCAATCCCATCTCTTCAATCTTCTCTTTATAAGAGGGTACCCTTTCCAACCACGATATTGGCGTAATCATCGATAACAGCAGATGCAGCTCAGCATGCTCCTTAACGTATGATTGGATAAACATGGCGCATTTCTGAGGGTCGAGTCCGGCTGAAAGGTAATCGATAGTCGATTCTTTAATACTGTTTTTCAAGCCATTCGTATCTTTATATCCTGATGTTAAAAAATGCCAGTCGACAATACAAAGATACATAGCATAATTACCGTTATTCTGATGCTTTACCCAGTTCCTTAAAGCTCCTTCATAATTCCCAAGATGTAATCTGCCGGTTTTGCCGGTCGGCTGCATGCCAGATAATATTATTTCTTTCATTTTCCTATCTAACCGCTCCACGATCAATATTAGACAGTCAATTTTACCACATTTCAAGCAGTAAAGTCTACTAAAAGATTTTAATTATAATGACTATGAAATTGAAGCTGTCGCAGTTTGCTTTTCTCCTCTATTAGTACATAAATGAACTGATTATCTATCTCTATCGCTATTTTCAATCCATAAAGAGATATTGCCTCCAGCGCCTGTCTTTCACGCCAATGAACTTCTGTATAAAAGTAATATGATTTGGCCGGCGCGGTTTCGACAAAAGTTTAAGACCGGCCTGTTCCGGTGATCTTTGTCCTTTCTTGTTATTGCATGACTTACATGCCGCCACAAGGTTTTCCCAGGTATCCTTGCCGCCCTGTATTTTGGGAATCACATGATCAACTGTCATCCGATCCGATTTTCGGCCGCAATACTGGCATCTGCCGCCATCACGCTTTACGATGTTCTTTCGTGACAACATGATACGCTTGTCCGGCACTTTTATATAAGCAGCCAACCGGACCACGGACGGCACCGAAATACTCATTGAAACTGAACGAAGCTTATATCCATCAAGAGTCTCGATCATCTCCGCCCGATCAAGAAAAACCATAACAATGGCTCGTTTGACCGTGCAAACCGACAAAGGTTCATAATTCTGATTCAAGACAAGAACATGCCGAGATAACATAAACAATTACCTATCCAACTTTTTCTATCAGTAAATTTACTAAAAAGTATAGATTTGTCAATTAAAATGTGGCAGGACCGAAATACATAAAAATCTCTCATGATTCCTGGAACAAAATTCTTTTATTTAAAGTAATTAATTTCAATATGCAATATTTGCTCTTGACAAATTCGCAATGAGGAATATTATATTCCCATGAAACAGACATTGAAAGATGCGATTTTACTGTTAATTGTGTCATTGGTCCTGGCTTTTGCGGTTAACTCTATTTCATCAAACGGGATACCGTTAGAGGGCACATGGTATGACAACCGTCATAGAGTTAAACTCGAGGTTCCTCCCTCCTATGATCCTGAAACAGATTCGTTATTGAGCATGCAAGAGGCATTTACGCTCTGGAATGACAAAAAGGCGGTTTTTCTGGATACACGTGAGCCGGATGAATTCGCCGAGGGGCATATTCCGGGTGCAATAAACTTTCCGTTTGAACAATGGGACGATTTCTGGGATAAAGTCGAACCATTTCTTTCATATGATAACACAATTGTCTGCTATTGCGGCGGTTTAGATTGCGAACTTTCGCTGTTTGCGGCCAGAGAATTTCAGGCAATCGGTTATCCAAAATCATATATTTTCTTTGGTGGATATGATAGATGGGTGGAGTATGATCTACCCTGGGAAAGCGATTATGAAGATTAATTACCCTGCTGGTTTTAGCGGCTGGGCATTTTTGATAATAAGGTTAATAATTGGGGGGATTTTTATTTACGCCTCTATTGATAAAATTATTGCTCCCGGCGAGTTTGCCAAGATAATCCATAACTATCGGTTAGTACATCCCAATTTGATAAATACAATGGCAATAATATTCCCCTGGTTTGAACTGATTGCCGGAATAGGTTTAATAACCGGTTTCAGATACAAAGGCGCAAATTTTATAATACTATGTATGTTATTGATATTTATTATTGCCCTGGGAATCAATTTTGTCAGGGGCGTGAATATCAGCTGTGGATGTTTCAGCTCTTCCTCGTCTGCTAATTCAAACCTGTTAATGCGAATAATTGAGGATGCGTTAATGATTCTTGGCTGCCTGGCGATAATGCTAAAACCAAGGCTGACAAAACGATCGTCTCAGCCTGTTTAATATCCTTATTTTTCTGCGATACTTTATAAGAATTTTATATAACGTCAAGTTTTCAATAATGTCCGGCCTTTCTATAAATAATAAATTAACAATTGTCATTCCCCGCCAAGGCGGGGAATCCATATTGTGATATATCTTGTTCAATAACCGTTACTTATAACTAACAGATAAAGCATCAATGTATCATGGATTCCTGTCGCCAAGATCCTTTGGACTTCCGCAGGAATGACACTTTTCGTATCTCAAAATAAAATCCACAATCTTTGAAAACAACTACACATAATACGACAATTCTAAATTATTAAAACAAAATTGGTTAATTTCTACTAATATTTCGTAATCTTAAAATCATTTATCCTACTCTTAAAAAAGTCCGGACACTACTGTCAAGTTTTCAAACCTGACATCTCCGGAAGTCAAATACGGCTTAGCAATTTTAGCCTGATTTATTCATAAATTAATTGTATTAATTTCAAAGCTGTTTCAAAGCAAAGAGACGGCAATATAAGAGTGGTAACTGCGCAGAAGTTATTAGGAATACAGAGTGGTGTTTTGCCGTCGAGTATTATTCACAGGGATAACTGATTATAGCAGGACAGGCCGTCAAGTCATACGGCCCATCTGGGGTCCTTTGGATTTTCAACCTGTCCCGATTGTTGACAAAGACAGCCCGACTGGAAAGTCCGTAGGTCCCTGACGGGTCTCCGACCTTGACGCTCGGGGCTATTAATTTTATTATTAATTTCATATCCCCTTAACAGTCGGGACTTGAATAAAGAACTCCGTTTGCCAGTCCCGATATTTGTAATTTTATTAACAATCGAAGAATTATGAGACTTTGTCATCACCCTCGACAGGTTTTCAACCTGTCCGGACAGACTGAAAGTCTGTCCTACTATACTATTCTGACAGTAACCAATTAAGGATTAGTTGGCAGATTTGATCTAAGGCCTTGTAACCAGGAAAAAGCTTGTGAATAATGCAGTTTTAAGCGACTCCCGACCGTACTCCAATTTAAGTCAGCACATGCAAAGCACTGGAATTCATTCAGGTTTATGAAAAATCATTTATAGAAAACAACACACGTCCTTAACAAACAATCTACCTGCTGTTATCTATATTAATTGTAGTTTTTCGGTTCTGTGATAATTTGTACTGTCACCTTTGAACCGGCATTTATATAACCAGAATTGGCTGGCAGCACAATCAGCCCGTTGGTTGTTGTAAAAGCCCTGATTGAACTGGATTTTTTTAAATCTGGAGTTACAGTAAAACCGTTTTCAGTTAGAGTAACTAAACCTCTTATAAATGTAGTAATCCCGCTATCCGCCTTGAGATCTTTGGTCAAGGTTGCCTGGACCTCGGCTCGCTTGATAATCTGGCTGCCCATCATCTTCATTAAGGCCGGACGGATAAGTTGTTCAAGCACCAAATAGAACGAAAATGGGTGCCCGGAAATACCAAATACAGGAGTATTGCCGCAGAGCCCGAATATTATCGGAGTAGCCGGTTTAATGGCCACTTTCCAGAACTTAATATCCAAACCGGCTTGTTCAAGCATTCTTTTTACATAAGTGAAATCCTCAAGAGAATGGCCGACGGAACTAATAAAAATATCATACTTGAGCCCCTCGGAGATTTTCTCCTGAATAATGTCCTTATCGTGGTTGGTTAATCCGAGATCTACAGGTTCAACGCCGTATTCGGCTAATTGGGAATGCAATGTATATCGGTTGGCTGATCTTGTGATTCCGCCCAGCAATATGCTTTCGTCGTCAATTATGCCATTTCCGGAGGTTAGAAATGAGACTTTTGGGACTTTAAAGCATCTAAGTTCCGTTAAACCGATTGCCGATAAAGTTCCAATATCAGTAGCGCCTAACCTTTTCCCCTTTGGAAGTACCAGGGCGCCTTTAGGAATATCTTCGCCTTTAATTCGGATGTTATTGCCTGCCCTGGCGGCTTTATAAATTATCACCTTTTTATTTGAGTGACGAACAGCGTGTTCCTCTGAAAGCACACTATCGGCTTCCTCTGGCAAAGGAGCCCCCATATTAATTCTGACCGCATGTTTAGGCTTTAATAGATTCTTCCAGCGTTGTCCGGGAATCAAGTCACCATCGAGATGTATTGTAATTGGGTTGCTTGAACTTGCCCTGGCAATATCCGCCGCTCTTAACGCATAGCCGGTCATCGAGGCATAATCAAAAGCGGGCAGATCATCATTAGAAATGACATCCTCGGCTAAAACTCGTTCGCGGGCACTTAAAATCGGCACTTTTACAGGCTCTAAAGCCTCTATAGCGTCCAACACTATTTGTACCGCTTTTTCAACAGAAATCATTATCCCCTCGCATTTTTAGTCTTAGCTGTAGCACTGACAAAAATTACTATAAATGACTGAAACTTACTACTACAGATAAGGATTCCTTCTTTAACCGGGATGTTTTAAAAGAGGAACTCCTCCTTAATCGTTATTATGACGAATAAAATGTCAAAAAGTCAAGAAAAAAAATCCCCGCAAAATATTTTACGGGGATTAATTTAAAAATGGCTTATCCAATCAACCGTCGGGTTGAAGGATACTGGCATAGTTCTGGGGAGAGGTTAGTATTTCGATTGCTTTCTGAACATAGTTATCTGTCTTCAAAACATTCTGTCGATACACCGCTTTTTCGCCATGAAGTTTAGTAAGAATATCCCTTTTTATCGAGCGATGAATATAATCGGAACTTTCATCAAACATTAGAACTTTATCCAGCTCTACTTGATTTTCCAGACTTTCAATCAAGGCTGAGTAATCATCGGTTTTACCCATTTCATCAATAGTCTCTTTCATTTCCTCAAGTTTACTTTCCAATTCAGACTTATAGGAAAATTCTTTTTCCTCGAGGAATGCTTTAAACTCGTCAATTAGTTCCGGAGTAATTTCAGAATCCTCTTCAAAGTCCGGGTGCTCCGTTGCGTACTTTACCGAAAAGCCAAAAAACATCGACAGCCGCTCAAGGTTCAACTCCAGGGAGTTTATAATTCTATCTTCAATTTCTATATCGGGAACGACACCGCCGCCGCCATAAACAATTCTGCCGCCTTTGGTAACAAACGGCTCTTCCTCTTTTTCAATGTCTGCTTCATCATTCTCTTGCAAAGCAAGTTCCTCTGGATGCCGAGTCGATCTTGAATCTTTCTGGATACAGCGACCGGATGGAATATGCCATTTAGCGGTAGTAAGTTTTAAAGCAACATCATTAGATAAAGGATAAACCTGCTGAACGAGCCCTTTGCCAAATGTTGTATCACCGACTATGATTCCCCTGTCCCAGTCCTGAATCGCGCCGGCAACAATCTCCGAAGCGGAAGCAGACATTCTGTTCACCAGAATTACCACCGGTATTTCAGGGGGAACTGTCGGGTCATTTTCAGCATAGAGAGTCCGTATCTGATCGCGTGTCCGTCCCCGGGTGGATGTTACCTCTGAACCTTTTGGCAGAAAGTAATCGGCTACTTTAACAGCCTGGGTGAGAAGACCCCCTCCATTTGATCTGAGATCGAAAATAAGTCCATCAATATTTTCGCTGACAATTTCGGTAAAGGCCTCTTCGAGTTCTTCATCAGCCTCCTCCCCAAACCGGGCAAGCCTGACATATCCAAGCTTTTTCCCGTTAGCCTCAAAAGTTGTATAGAAAGGAACCGTTTTGATCTCAATAACCGCTCTTTCAATAGTATATTCAAGCGGTTCATCAACTCCTTCACGTTCTATTGTAAGCGTTACAGTAGTCCCGGCCGGACCTCTCATCAGGCCTGATGCTTCCTGGGTCGACATGCCCTGGCTGGGTTTGCCGTCTATTTTTACTACTTTATCCCCTGCCTGGAGTCCCATTCTGTACGCCGGAGTACCCTCCATTGGAGCGACTATTGTAATAAAATCATCCCGGAGCATGATTGTCATTCCCAGGCCGGAATATTTACCCTTGGTAGTTTCCTGAAGACGGTCGAAGTCTCTACGCTCCATAAACTCCGAAAACGGGTCTAAAATATCTACCATTCCTCTTATGCCGGAGTAAATTAACTCTTTGGATTCGATTTCATCAACGTAGCGGGAAGAAATCTGGAAGGCGATTTCCATTGATAATCTTGAATAGCTGTACAATGAATTTTCAGGATTTTGAGCGGAGGCTATTAAGATTATAAACAGCGCCAAGATCCCGGTAACGATGACAATTCCTGTTCTTTTTAACATTTTTCCTCCTTAAAAATTTATCAACATTTTATTACAATCACTACTGAGGGTGACCTTTTATATTTTACTTAATTGCCTTAAATTTGTTGCAAAAAGGATTATTCCAATCATTCCAAGAACCGGCATCATTACATTAATATATATTGTCGAATACAAAATGCCAAGCCCGACAACAGCGCCTATCATTGCTCCTCCAAGGTCAATACCATATGGCAACCCTGGTTTATGATCGTAAAGTTTCGCGTTTGCGGCAAATCCCAGTCCGCCGGCGAATCCCGCCGAAGCCATCACGATCAGCAAAATCCATTGCTGGCCATGACCCAACAACAGTAAACCAGACAGTATTCCAAAAATTAAAATAGCCAGTAACGACCCTTTATTGTTACTCTTCGGCATGTTAGGCTTCCTATTATAATTATATGTTTCCCAAAAAGCGCCGCCGGCCATTCCGGCCATAAACAGCCCCACTATAATTCCAAGCGCTATATAGAGATAGCCGCCGGCTAATTGAAAATAATATATGACCATCAATTCAATTATGAATGAAAACGCCCCAAAATACAAGATATTTATCAGCGGCAGGAAATTACCGCCATCAAAACGGGCAAGCGCCAGAACTAAGCCCAAAACTACTATTACGAGAACTACGATATACTGATAATTTACCATCCTTTTAAAACTACGACTGAAATCCAGCATGGAAAAATAGTATGACAGCCCGTGACCAATAGTCAGCTCCCCGGTATCCTTAACCTGTGTTGACAACTGCTTTTTAACTTGATTTAACTTAAAGCTGTTCAGTCTTGACGTTATCAAAACAGGATTAAAATATGGCGAATCAATCTTGAGCTCATAATATCTTTTAACCATAAGCTCAGGATTAATTTCAACTGACAGACTGTCACTGCAAATAAAAGTCAGCCTGCCGCCCGGGATAACAGATACGGTATTAAAATGTTTTCTCAGGTTTGCAAAAATTTCATTCAAACGCTGTTTCAGGTCATTGCGCCAGATGCCGTCATAGGCCGGAACCGATACCGACAGAATCCCATCTCCGGATATGCTTTTCTTGCATAGGCTGAAAAATCTCCCGGTTTCATATCGCCGCTGAGACAATGACAGAAGATAGCCGAGATTAACAATAATTGCATCGAATTTCTTTTCATTATGTTTTAAAAAAGCCAGAAGGTCGGTTTTCAGGCAGTTTTTCTCTGACGGCAGGAAGTCTTGATTTATAAGCCTTCGCCATTTGTTCTCTGGATATATGAAAAGTCGGTCTATGTTTTCAGGAATAAGCCTGTCAACCATATTTGTCTGGGCTCCAATAAAGGCAACGCTGGACAAATCTGGTTTTGCCAGGTAAGGCCAGTAAAATATCTCCTGGCCGGTTATTTCATCGGGGAAATCAGCCAATTTCAGACCGCCAGAGTAAAGAGTTGTAATCTCGCCGGTTTTAATACTGTCAAACCTTATCAGCCTGCCGGATACAGAATTTTGAAAAATGAGCGGATGATAACGTATTTTCAACAGCAGCTCCTCCCATAAATTGCCAATCCCCGATAGAATAATAATTATTCCGCAAATAATAATAACTATCTTTTTGAAATAATTACCCTTAACCAATGGAATAAAACATACACAGGCAATAAAAAGAAGAAACGAATAATCTCTACCGCCTGCGGAATAATATATTGTGGTAACGATTCCTCCAGTCAGCGCTCCAAAAGCCTCTCCCCAATAGGTCATACCTGAGCGGCATTTACCCTTATAACCGGCCGCTATCGATGAAAAAAGCCCGCCGTTTAGCAAACATACAGGCAGTAATATGACCACAATCGCTGCCAAAAATAATCCGGGCGGGATTATTTGACCGACAAATATACCGGCAATCTTTGATACTGTAAAAAATGCAATTGCCATAAGCGCGCTGATAATGCCAAACGCTATAAACAATTTTGCTGGATTGAGTTTTTTTATAATGAGCGCACCAACGCCGGTAAACATAAGCCAGAAAAAGAAAAATATGCTTAAATATACTTCATTGCCGCCGGCAAACCCTACCGCAAGACGGGCATAGATTACCTGAACAGATAAGCTAATAAAGCCTAAGTAAAACGCATCCGGGATTAATCCCAAACGCCTGGAATTTCTGTCTGGCAATTGGGACATTTCCCCTGCTTGAGATTGTTGGCGGTTATCTGAAACCCTTGCCTGCCAATTAACAGCTTACCGCAATTATGGCAATTGGTGTTTTCAGCCTTATGGCCATAGACATTGCCTATATATGGATAATATAAACCTTTTTGCTCGGCGATATCATAAGCCCGCTCGAGCGATTCCAACGGAGTTGCCGGAAGATTCTGCAAAAGATAAGCAGGATGAAACCTTGTGAAATGAATAGGAACATCCGGGCCGATATTGTCAATCAGCCAGTCACAAAGGCCGGTGATTTCTTCCTTGCTGTCGTTTAGCCCGGGAAGCATCAGGTACACTATTTCCATCCAGACGCCGGATGATTTTATAGTAATCAACGTATCCAAAGTCGGTTTAAGTTCGCTGCTGCAGATATCGCGATAGTACGATTCGCTAAAGGCTTTCAGATCAATCTTTATCGCATCGACTAATGGTATCAAATCGATCAGCGGTTCTTTCTCGATATAGCCGGCGGTTACAACTACCGAGCGCACTCCGCTTTTCCGGCCGCTTATTGCGCAATCAGCCATGTACTCATAGAAGATTACCGGTTCCGAATATGTATAGGCGATTGAAGAGCATCTGTTGCTTTTGGCATACACAGCGCACTCATCCGGCGTCAACTCGAAATGGTTAACATCCTCCGGTCGAAATTGCGATATGCTCCAGTTCTGGCAGAATTTGCAGTTCATATTGCAGCCGGCCGTGGCAATGGAGAAGGCGCTGGTGCCGGGAAGAAAATGGAAAAACGGTTTCTTTTCAATAGGATCAATATTGGCCGAACAGACTTTTGAATGCACAAGCGTATAATATTCCCCGCCGACATTTTCCCGGACGCCGCAATAACCTCTTTCGAGGTCGCTTACTTTGCATTTTCGCGGGCAGAGATAACATTCGACAATTCCACCGTTTAATTTTTTATAGTAGCGTGCAGGATGATAGCCCTCTAACTCTTTCGATTGGTTTGCAGAACTGCCGCCGCTTTCCGATAAGGCTATTTTCGGGCACATGGCTAACCCGGCGCCAATAGCTGTTGTCTTTATAAATTGTCTGCGCTGCAAAATAATCTCACTTTGGAGGTAATTCTAAATCACCCATATTAAAATCCGTTCCTGCAATAACCGGTTGATGTTGATTAAGCAGAGTATCATGTGTTATAGCGTATATTCCCCGGGGTTTGCATAATATATCATAAAACCCCGGCTCTATGCCATAGAAGCCGAATACATTTGAAGCAGGCTCGCTTTTAGTATAAGTGATAACGGTTGTATCAATATCCTGCAGTAAATATACATCTGCCAGAGGTGAAACTGTGCCATGAATTCCACCGGTAGAATCGATATTGCTGAGAGTAATATTGGGTTCGAAATAATAAACGCCGCTCTGGGCATTATAAGTTATCGACGTCTTCAGATCGATATCTAAAAGATATGTCGTGGTCTGTTCCTCAATGACAGGTATTATGATGAAGTCCTGGAATACATTTTCAGCGCCCGGGAGTAAATTCAGATTGTAAGTCATGCCATCCACCGTAATCTGTTCAGGGTTGAAGATGATCCTAATTGAATCGATATATCCGGCGGTCATCTCGTTTTGAATTAAAACCGCCCTGTTTCCATTTCGTAGACTGGTTAAGTCATAAGTTTGCGGCGTTGTGAAAAGATAGCTCCACGAGTTGGATTGCCCCAGCCTTGAAATAGCAATTAGATCGACGGAAACATTTACCGATGAGTAATCAGCCAGATCATCCTGAAGATACAATACGAATTCGCCTTTAGGGTCCTCCGGAATGAGACGGGGTTTATCCGAACAGGAAATTATAGTCATTATAGAAACAACCATTAGGTATATTATCGATTTTAGCATTTAGACCTCCAGGTGCAAATTAACCCAACAATTGTCTTTTTTCAAGATATTTCTTAAGTTTGTCTGAATTTATACATTCCGATTCGTTGATAAAAACAAGATTTTTATGAAAAGAAACCTTTTCAAAATACCTGTTAACGATTTTAACTCTATCAGGATGATGCGGCCAGACTTCGGAGGGGGGCATTTCCGGGATAACTATTTTATCGGGAAAATCATAATACTTTGATGAGTCTGCCAGGATATATACTTTTTTCTTTGAATCAAGGCATGACAGTAGGGCGCTTGTGCCGGTCTTATTAATAAAATAGCGGCTGCTGATTAAATCGGCGCCGATAAAGGCGGCATTGACATCGTCAAGCATCGAAAGCACCTGGCAGTCGGTGCCGTAAACAATCCGTATCGGGGACTCAGCCAGAGAGACAGCCAGCGATTTCCCCTCAAGAACAGGCCGCGATTCAGCAACAAAGACAGCGCCCCGCCAGCCCATTTTAATCGTCTTGTGTATACTTTCGTACACCAACCCCGAGGCTGAAATAGTAACAATTGATTTGTACCGCTTGATGATCGAGGCGGCTTTGCCGCACAGCTTATCTCTGGCAGTTAAAATATCATCCTGCAGCGACCTCAAGTAGGAAATCATATCGTTTTCCGGATGCTGGATATACTTTTGAACATTATCAATCAGGTTCAGGATATTAGCCATTACCGTAGGCCAGTTTGCTGAATATTCAACCAGCTTCTTAAAATCCGATCTTTTTAATTCGCGAGCCGCTTTGATGAAAATTTTGAAGAGAGATTTTTCAATATATATTGCGCCATGACGGTTATCTGATTTGAGACGGTCGAGTTTCTTTTTAAAATCGATGTAATTCATTTAAGGACTTTTCTTATGAGTGTCCGACCTTTCTATAAATAATAAAATAACAACTGTCATTCCCTCGAAAGAGGGAATCCATATTGTAATATATCTTGTTCAATAACCATTACTTATAATTAACAGATAAAGCATCAATCATCATAGATTCCTGCTTACGCAGGAATGACACCTTTCGTATCTCAAAATAAAATCCATAATTTTTTATACAACTATACATAAGGTGATGATTCTAAATCCATAAAACAAAACTAATTAGTCCCAGTCAATATTCAATAACCTGCAAATCATTCATTCTTTTCTTAAAAATTCCATTCATTTAAGGACTTTTTTAGTGTTTTTAAAATGTATTTTAGCCACGCCAGTCAGCTTACCTTTGCCATGCATTTTTACAAATTTAAGCAAAGCCTCATCTGTGGGGGCGCCTGCTCCCGGATGAAGATCAACATCATATGTTCTGGATAACATCCTCAAACGTCCTAAAAACTCAGCCCGGGCAAGGATTGAGGCCGCCGCAACCGCCGGATTGCTTTCGGCTTTATGACGTTGTATAAGTCTAATTTTTTTGCCTTTTTCCTGCAGGGCGCTTAAGACCAGTTTTTCTTTCCCAAACTGATCGGTCAGGACATTCTGGCAATCGGTTTTTTCAAGAAGATTTTCTATCGATTTGGCATGAGCCCAGGCTAACAGCCTATTAAGGTTTTTCATTTTCTGGTAAAGCTGGTTATATTTCTCGGGTCCGATTACAATAAGATTATGCGGGCATAGTCGCTTTATATGGTTAGCAATTTCTATAACACGATTATTAGAGATTTTTTTAGAATCTTTTACCCCAACCTCTAATATAGATTTAATATTCCGGGAATCCACATAACAGGCAGCGCAAACAAGCGGTCCAAAATAGTCCCCCTTGCCGGCCTCATCGGTGCCAATCAGGCCTTTTGCGATTAATTCATCATACAAATTTTAAGCCCGCTCAAGATATTTACTGTCCCGAGTGTCTATCTTGATCTTGTCGCCTTCTTTTATAAACAGGGGGACCTTTATCTGAAGGCCGGTTTCGACCTTAATGATTTTAGTAATATTCGATACTGAATCGCCTTTCACAGCCGGCTCCGCCTCCACGACTTCAAGTATTACCGCCGGCGGCAACTGGACATTTACCGGATTGCCCTCATAGAGAAGTATCTGATAGGCAACGTTCTCCTGAAGGAACCACTTCTGGTCACCGATTTGTTCCTCATTTAGGGATATCTGGTCGTAAGTCTGGGTGTCCATAAAATGGAAGCCCTCCTGGTCGTTATACAGATATTGCATTGACCTCTCCGAGAAATCGGGCTCCTCGAATTTTTCTCCGGCAGAGAACGTTTTCTCCAGAACCTGTCCGGTGCGGATATTTTTCAGCTTGGTCCAGACATTTGCCCGACGTTGGGCGGTACGGGAATGTTGGAAATCAATTATATAAAAAATTTCATTACCAATCTGCAATCGCATTCCTATTCTAAAATTAGACGTATCTATCATCAGTAATCCTCCATATCTGCCGGGAAATATATAACAAATCAAAGAACGGGCAAGTGAAAGTTTATTAAAAACAGCCTGCGTTAAAACAGACAATTCTTTAATAGTATGCTTCCTTATTAAGAATTTCCATCATCTTATTTTCAGTTCTTAGCCAATCGGAAAGATAATCGTATGCCGGATGACCGGTTTCAAATTCATTTTCCGGTGTTTCAGGCAGTCGCTTTAGACGCAATTTCAGCGATCGTTTAATACCCTCCTGTTTTCTGTCGTCGGCGCTAAACAGATATCCGGCCATTTCGCTGATTATGTTATTCGGTTCTCTATATGTATTCCTCATAACATCATATATGTTTTCCAAGCCTTCATAGCCAGGACCTCGGCGAAGGCTGGAGGCCTCGATTATCCCTCTATAGTTTTCAGTCTCAACATTGTATCTTGCCAGGGCGTTTTTCAATCGATTCGATCCGCCAAATTCGGCCGCCGACTCGTCCGCATTTATTTCGGCCAGCAATGAACAATCCCTTGTAATATGTGAAACAAGTGACTGTGCGGAATAAGCAAACAGAAACACAGGATTAATGGTATATATAAACCCGGCCGCCAGCAGATTGTCCGTCATCAACTTCAGCCGCCTGTTCAGTTTGTTGACTATTACTCCTAATGACTGATCGCCGTCTTTAAAAGATGAAAATTGCCGGGCAAGCAGCATCTTAAAATCGCTGGCTGTCAGAAACTGCAGGCTGGCAAGACCGATTTCAATCCTTTTCGAACCGCCATCAAATACATCATTAATAGAATATACATCTTCCGTAATTTGAATTTCGGCGCCAGGAGTTATACGGATATCCGCTATGGGCGGCATATTAAAGTGGTCCACCATCTCGTCGGCTAATTCATACAGAGCAGGCTCGTTAGTGGGCATTGCTGTCAGATAAACCGAATCATCTATTACCGGTCTTTTAAATGCAGCAGGCAGGGCCAGGACTCCTCCAACAGCAAGCGCCGCTATAACCGACAGAAGTCCAACAGAAATTTCGACCGGCAGGGCTAAAATATAGGGAATCGAATAGATTCCAAAAATAACTGTCGAAAATGCAATCATGAATAGACCTGTAAAGTAAATTAAAGCTATGGACTTTAGCATTATTAAGTACAGCTGATTAAAAAGGTCCTGCGACAGGCTGCCGCGGTTCTCATGTCTGCCGAGCAAGCCCCTGTCGAGATAAAAGCATATAATACCGAAACAGAGCCCTGTGCCGAGAATGATCAGATTTAATTTCAACAGAAAGGCCATAAAATTCCTGCCATTATACATCCTTCCCCCCAATTTAGAATTCGGTTTAAAGAGGAAAATGTTTAGCTAATCATATCGATATTTTCGTCGGGATTTTTTATTCGGAGTCATATTTGATAAGCGAATAAAACGGGTATTTACTCAGTTTAGTAATGCCCTTGAGAAATGTTAGTTCGATCAACACCCAGACGCCGGCGACCTCGCCGCCAAGGCGTTCGACCAGTTTGCATGTCGCTTCCATTGTTCCGCCGGTTGCCAGAAGGTCATCGATGATTAAAACCTTCATGCCATCGGAAATAGCATCTTTATGTATTTCCAATCTGGCTTGCCCATATTCGAGGCTGTATGTTTCCGACACGACATCGGCAGGGAGCTTGCCCGGCTTGCGGGCAATTATGAAGCCAACCCCAAGGCGGTCGGCCAGCGCTCCGCCGAGTATAAAACCCCGCGCTTCAATACCTACAACTGCATCGAGACCGCTATTTTTATAGCGATCATATAAATGGTCGATAATCGCCCTAAAAGCCCGCGCATCCTTAATTAAGGTTGTAATGTCCCTGAATACAATCCCTTTCTTGGGGAAATCAGGAATGTCTCTTATTTTCTGCTTTAGCTCTTCGATGGTCATAGCCTGGCCTAATATCCAATTTTGAAATCTTTGAACTCACCCGAGAATTTATCCCATACAACTTCCACGCCGGAGACAGAGCTTCCCGCAGGTCCCCTGTTTATATCCTTGAGAAAATCGTCCAACAATCCTTTAACACCTTCAGCTATAAATTCAACTCTTCCATCGGGCAGATTTCTAACCCAGCCGGTCAGTCCATACCTATTGGCTGTCTCCTGGGTGAAGTATCTGAAAAATACTCCCTGAACATGACCGGATACCCAGCCATGAACTTTAGCATAATCAGCCATCAACGCTCCCTCATCACAATGTTAACGGCTTGTTGAGGTGTATCGACCATAACAACTCCCTTTATATCCCATGTGCCAAAACCGGCTACAGTTTTGCCGGCATCCAAGGCGAAAGCGATCTCAGAGAGCGTGCCGTATTTGCCGGAAATGGCGATAAAAGCCTCGCCGGTGTTGATAATTATCTTATTGCGCGCCGTACCGATTCCAGTGGCGACCGGAATGGTTATATATTCATTAGCGACACTGAAATCCTCAGTTGGCAGAATACCGAGCGTAATCCCGCCAGCCTCAATGACGCCTTTACAGGCCGCTTCCATGATACCGCCTCGTCCCCCGCAGACCAAGATGGCTCCTCTTTCGGCGATAAGTTTACCGACCTCGTATGCAAAATCGAGATATTTTGAGTCAGCATCAGCGCCGCCAATGACGCCGATTATTCGCCTTCGTACCATGATAAGATTATATCTTTACTATATGGTTTGTGTCAATATTAAAGGCTAAAAAGTGAAAGAATTACCAGTCCATTTCAGAATTGATGAATCTTATGCAATATTATTCCGTATTTATAGCTGTATTAACTTTAGCTTTAAACGAGAGGAAATACGACTATGAGTATGCTTCCCTGGCCGGAAAGACTATCTAAGAACCTGAAGCGCCTTGCCGGAGAAGATATTGAAAAGCAAGTGATGGAGGGTTGCGAAAGATTATCAACTTTGGAGGAAAAGGCTCTATGGGCTAAAAAGGCGATAGAAAAGCTGGACGAGCTGGTTCCTGATGAAATAACCAGGCACGAAATCATGGCCGGATGCTCATGCCCATGTTTTCCCGGTGAACGTATTGCCGAACTTAGATCGGTATATAAAAAATCAAAAGACATCGATGAGCTTCTTGGGAAGATGTATAAAAACCCTTTCTATGTTAAACCAATCAGGGAAGGCAATACTATTTATTTTACGAAAGCGCCTTACGATTCTGAAAAGTTCAAACAAGCAAAAACCCAACGGGAGAAGAGATTTTGCTATTGTCATTGCGAATATGCCAGAGCCGCAAAAGATCGTATCTCCGTGACATTCTGTTATTGCGGCGCCGGGTGGTATAAGCATATTTTGGAAGGAATCCTTGAGAAACCGCTTAAAGTTACTCTTGCGAAATCAGTCTTGCAGGGTGATGATATTTGCCAGATAGCCGTTCATTTTTAGCTAAAATAAGAAATGAGTGTTATGACCGATACGTTTCATCAGAGAGTAAAAGATATCATCAAAAAGATTCCCAAAGGCAAAGTTGCTACCTATGGTCAAATTGCTGTTTATGCCGGCAGTCCACGCGCCGCCCGCCAGGTAGTCAGGATACTTCACTCATCCTCCCAGAAAGACAATCTGCCCTGGCATCGGGTTATTAACCGTAAGGGGCAGATATCTTTGAAACCGAATTGCGGTTATGAAATCCAAAAAGGGCTGCTGGAAAAGGAAGGTGTAACATTTGACAAAAACGATACCGTTGATTTTGACCGTTATCTCTGGTCGCCATCCCGAAATATAATTAATCCTGAAAAATCTGATTAAACGTGAAGCGGAATCATTTTGCTGTTTACAGCCAAAAATTTAACCATAAAATAATCGGGGCGAGAGGATTTGAACCTCCGACTTCACGGACCCGAACCGTGCGCGCTACCAGACTGCGCTACGCCCCGAACTGCCATAATTTATTCAATTTTTTTGTAAAGTCAATATCATATTATCGGCGAAAAACATGTGCTTACCACCAGACCGAATAATAGCCGCATTTACTGCAGGGAACAAGCTCCGACTTTTGACCCTGCAGATGAGCCCGACGGCAATTTGTAAACTTCTCCCCTCGCCAGATATCCTCGAGACTATCCTGCATAGCATTGCCCATCACTCCCCCAGCCTCAAAATCGAGACAGCAGGTCGGAACAGCGCCATCGATATAGACGCTTACTGAATCCCAGAGATACCGGCAGGGAATAGAATTTGGTTCGAAGTGCGGCGTATAACCGGCAACCGATTTGCCATATTTGCCGATCCATCCCTGGGCTTGACGGAAATAAATGCCATCGACATACCGACCAAACCGGCGAAATGCCTCCTGTCGTTCCCCCTGGTTATGGGTTAAACTGACACAGGAAATTATTATCGTTGCTTTTTCACGTTTGCTAATCAATGGCAGTCGGATTATGTTTTCTGCCAGTTTTTCGAAATTCAGACCAATTCTAATCCTGTCGTAGGTTTCTGAAGTAAAGCCATCCATCGAGATTACAATCTCGTTCAATCCCGATTCGACCAGCGAATCGGCAATCTGCGGAGTTAAAAGATAGCCGTTGGTTACTATGCTTATGTTGTTAATTCCTTGTATCTTGGCATATTCAACAAACTCCGGCAGTCTTTTATCTATCAGCGGCTCGCCAAAACCGGACAGATATAATTTATAGACTTTCCCCTGCCCCGCCTGCTCTATAAGCGACCTGACCAGTTCTGTTTTCATATTGCCTTTAGCTCTTTTCATATCAGGATGAGCACAGATTGTACATCTGGCATTGCACAGGTTGGTTGTCTCAATCGAAAGCTCCGATGGGAAACTCGTCAACCCGGATGTTTTCGATTTAATTCTGCTCTTATAGATTTTTTTATATAATGAACGCTTATCGCACCATTTTAATAGTTTATATAAATACTCCCGGGTTCTGCTGTTGTAGCGAATATAATTACGTATTCCGATCATTAATTATAATAGAGCGAAAGTTAATTATTATAAGTCAATGTTAAGCCTTAACCGGTTTTTTGCCGGCTTTATTCTCGACAGAATCTTTAACCTCATAATTCAATATTTTCTTAAGATAAACATCGGACAGCGGGTATGGTTTATCTTTACCGGTCTTCAAACACACCAATACAGTTACAGCATGAACGGCGCATTCATTCTTATCGTCATAAATCAGGTATTCATAGGTTACGCTGGTACGGGAGATTCGCGACACCCTGACCATAACGGTAATCATCGTATCGAAAAAAAGAGGTTTTAGATAATTACACTCGACTCTGGCGACCACATATTGCAGTCCGGAATCAAGAAAATCCCGGTAGCCGATTCCCAGTTTACGCCAATACTCTACCCTGCCGATCTCCAAATATTTTATAACCTCGGAATGATGAACAACGCCCTGCATGTCGATCTCGCAAAAACGGGCACTCCAGCTAATTTTGAAAGTGAAAAGGTCTTTATTGATTACTGGCCGCATCTTGTTTTCGGTCGGGCAAAACCTTCGTTAATTGTTCCAATCTGAACGGCTTGTGTAAAACTGCATTGACTCCGGCATCATCAAGAGTATTTTGATACAGGTTAACGCCCCAGCTTGATATAATAATGGTGTAAATCCCGCTGTCGAATTCCTTGATTCTCTTGGACAATTCAAGACCAGAGATGTCATCAAGAGTTATATCTATGACTACTGCATCTATAGTTTCATTGCGCTCTTTTGCCGATTCGATAAATGCCAGTCCTTCTTTACCTGAGGAAACAGCTTTACAGCTATAATCAATACGAGAAAACAGGTCGGCCAGAAGATCAGCTATCACATTATTGCTCTCAATGACTAAAGCCGCATATTTTCGGGAATGATTTGTCTGGTTGTCCGGATCCCTGATTGTCTGAGACTCAATATTTTGACCGGCTGTATTGATCCTGATATTATGCAGCCGGGCTTTATTAACCAGTTCTTCCGAAGGAAACCTTGGCTTAAGTTCGCCCTCAATTGTTAAGCTAATTGAATGGTTCTCAGAAGATGATTTCAGCCTGATCCTCTTATTGTCCTCGACCGCCTGCTTTATTATCTCCCTGACGATGCTTTCAAATTCTGCATGGTCTGATTTAATGCTGGGAAGTTTTTCACCGGGATAAAAAGCCACATCAAATTTCTCGTTTTCAAGCATCGATTGAATTATATCGTTGGGATTGTTTCTTGCTCCAAATTCTCTCACCAATCCCAGCCCCTGAAAGACAGACTGTTCAGCATCGCTAAGCCATCGTTTGAAATCATCAATGTCTATTGAATCGCTGCTTTTCGATAGACGGTCAATTACTGCCTGAACATTTTCGGCTATTTTTGCCAGGACTGTGGCCAGCTCTTCTGCAATTACAGAATAACTCTCATCAACAGGCTGGATATATTGGCTTTTGTCCCGCTCTTTTTGATAGACTGTTCTAATACAAGCCAGATTGAAAATGTTGCTTATAAGCCATAAATCACTTTCATAGTTTTGCGTCTCGCTGATTTTCGATTCATCGACGACCAAAATTCCGGAAATTGCGTCATCATAAGAATACCCGTAACTAACCAGCTTCCTGTTGCTGAAAAAGTTGTCCGGAACAAGCTGTGAAATATCCTCAACATCGATTTTGAAAAATTTATCGGCTTTGTAATGAGACATTATATTGGCGGCGGTAATTTCATTATCAAAATCAGCGTCAATATAATTGGAATAATCTCCAACTCCCTGATAGTACACACAACGGCATTTATCTAATGAAACTGTAAGAAGGCAAAATGGTCTGCCGCCAAACGGGCTTGATGGGTATTTTGACAGTGTTTTAAAAATGTTCTCGTCGCCGTCAAGCCAGTCTTTCCTGACCTTATCAAAAAGCATATTATAAAATCCCATTTTATTGTTTAAGCGGCTAAAAGCCGCCGTCATGCGTCTGTTTTCCCGTCCCAGCTCGAGCGCCTGGCCGAGTTTATGGCCAAACTGTTCAAGCTGACCGATATTAAGCATGCCGCGATGATATTTTTTCCTGCCCAGCAAAGTAATTACGCCCCAGCAATCATCATCGACGATAATCGGCACAACCGCTAAGAACGAATACCCCTCGGCTTTGCCGCCAAGAAATCTGTAATCCGGACTGACACGAAGATCACGAATTATCAATACCCGCTTGTTGTGAACCGCTCGACCGATGGCGGTTTCGCCCGGCAATATCTGCTCGAGCTTTTTAGCCCGTGAAGGCGCCAGACCGCGATAAGAACCCATTACCAGAATATTCCTGGCCTTGTGCAGGATATGAATAGCGCCCGAATTCAATGAAAACAGCTCAAGGTATCTGTCCAGCGAGTAATTTAAAAGCTCGATCAGACTTTCCCTGGTGGCGGCCACATGTAAAATGTCGCTTACTGTCCTGGCTTGTATTTCCGCGCTCTGATCGTCTTTTTGCCGCTCGGAAAGAACAGCAAAACGAGACGCCCCAATTATGAAAGCCAACGCCCCTGCGCCAAACACGATCGTTGGATAGAAATTGAATGGCTCATAAATAAAAATGAAAGCCAGCGCCGCACCAGCAGCCATCAAAAGAGCGCCTGCCAGACCGGCAATATCTTTAATCTTATATTTGAATATAATTACAAACTGGATGACAATCGACATGACGGCAACTAAAAGAAAAACAGCGAAGCTAACCATGCTGAATTATCCCACAGAATAAATAGAAAGTCAAGATTTTATACGAATTTTTCAAATACGGCGAAAAGAGTTTTAGCCCGTGTTGACGTTATTTTTGCAGTTATCAAATCGCCTGAGTTGAGATCCTTTTTATCGGTAATAAGCACCGACTGCCCGCCCCGTGTTTTCCCTTTTGGCATGACCGGCTGTCGGCGGCTTACCCCATTGATCAGCGCCTCAAGCGAGCGGCCATTCCAGCGGTCATTCTGCGCTGACGATATCTTCAACTGGATATCAATCAGCCTGTTCAAGCGATCGATTTTTTCATCCTCGGGAACATCATCCGGCAATTCGGCCGCCTTTGTGCCGGGACGAATTGAATAACGAAACATGAAAGCCGAATCGTATTTAATATTTTCAATCATCTGAATCGTCTGCTCGTAATCGGTTTCTGATTCACCCGGGTAACCGACTATTAAATCAGTGGTTATGGAGATGTCCGGGACTGTTTTCCTGAGCTTTTCGATAATTTTAAGATAATGTTTTGAATCGTAGCCGCGGTTCATGGATTTAAGTATCCGGTCCGAACCGGACTGCAGGGGCAGGTGAAGAGATTCGCACAAGTTGGGAATTTCCTTAAAGCAGTCAATAAGCTCATCACTTAAATCTTTAGGATGCGAGGTAAGAAAACGTAAACGCTGAGGTGCATAAGACGCTAATTTATGTAATAATCCCGGGAAATTAACATTATTATCCCGGTATGAGTTTACATTCTGCCCAAGCAGCGTTATATCCTTGGCGCCATTATCGACCAGCATTTTCATCTCTGAAATAATATTGTCCACAGATCGGCAGCGGAACGAGCCTCTGACATAGGGAACAATGCAGTATGAGCAGTAATTCTCACAGCCCCGGGAGATTGCTAAATAGGCATGAACGCTTCCCTTTCCGGCTCTCGATTTCAGACCGACAAATTCAGCTTTTTCATTAATATATATCTTATCAGCCCCCTCATTTTCAATAATGTCAGGGATATCAGCGATATAGTCCGGACCGACTACATAATCGATCCCAGGTATTTCATCGATTAAAGCCTGTCCGGCGTTCTTGGCCATACATCCGGCAACTATGACTTTCAGCGATTGCTTGTTTCCTTTCATGGCTGTCAGGCTCGAAATATGCGCTTTAGCTCTGCTTTCCGCTTTCTGGCGGACACAGCAGGTATTGACTATAACCAGGTCGGCACTCTCCGGTTTATCTGTCATCAGGTAGCCATTAGCAGACAGGATCGATTCCAGCGCCTCGCTGTCGTATTCGTTCATCTGGCAGCCAAAGGTCAGGATGTACACTTTCTTATCCATGGCGATTATGAAGATATACAGGTTGGCTTGAATGAGCAATATAATATTTAGGCGAATTCGCCACGCCTGCAGATAATATGATGTCTTTTACAATAATTATTTTTCAGTGATGTAAACTATATAAGATGAACACAGTCTTAAACCGATAAGAAGCTACTGCTTATTCATAAAATCATAACCGCAGTGAATACAGACCTCGGCTAAATGCTTAACAACCTCTCTGCATCGAGGACATGTTCTTCCGGTTGCTATCTTTTTAATGTTGGCTTCGGTTATTATTTTACGCGCAAAACCGCATATTTTTCTAGCCTCTTCTTTGTCCAGGTTCTTAATCAGCAATTCCTTATCCTCACCTAAAGCTAACTGAATCGAGCTCTTCCTTATCCCTTCCTCCAGTATCACTTTTTGAAATCTAATCCAGAGATAATCATTATAACTTTTTTTAAATATGCCTTTTTTGCATATTATCAGTCTTTTTGAGGTTGTGGCAATGGCTACTCTGTTGCCGCTTAAGATACCCGAATCAACATATTGATCGATATTCTCATCCACCGGCAGGCTTTCCTCTATCGCCGTCTTTATTTCGTCGGGTTTCATAATAACTGCCTGTGTTTTTATATAAAAAAAAGGCTGGTGTCAATTGACATTTTCAATAAAATGCAACTATTATACATTTCTCTGGCAAAACGTACTGAACCCGGGAGGATAAGATGATCAATAACGAGGAAAAGAGATACAGCGACCAGCGTGTACAGTCAAGCCTGTTAGCCGGCATCGAGAAAAAGGCGCTGTTGTGGATTGCCCCGAGACTGCCGGCATGGGTGACTCCGGATATGCTGACATATCTTGGCCTGGCGGCGATGGCTTTGATTGGGCTGGCATATTATTTGGCCATGAAGCACTGGCTGTTTTTAGCACTGGCAAGTATCGGGTTGGTAATCAACTGGTTCGGCGACAGCCTTGACGGCACCTTAGCCCGCGTTCGAAATCAGCAGCGGCCCCGTTATGGCTATTATCTCGACCATCTCGTTGACGCATTCGGCGTCGCCATGATGATATTCGGCATAGCCTATTCCGGGCTGATAAGCCATCCGTTTGTCTGGCTGGTGTTGACGCTGTTTTTCATCGCCTCGATTAACACCTACTTAGCAACAAACTCAGTCGAGATTTTTAAAATCTCATACCTGCGCATTTCCACCACTGAAGCGAGGGTGCTTCTAATAATAATGAACACGATTTTAATCTGGGTAAAAAAGGTTACAATCTTTGGCATCACCGGTCACCTGCTTGATTTCATTGCTGGAGCAATTTCGATATTCCTTTTGATTGCAATCTTACGAAGCGCCATCAGGAACCTCCGCAAACTCGACCGCGAAGAACGGGCAAAGTGGACAGTTGCTGAGAAGGATGAGACGAGCGAAGGGGAATGAGACATCATTTGCCTTGCGCTGGCAGGAACTCTTTCCTGCCAGCATGAACATCGGGAAGGGACGTTCGACAACGCCGTGAACAGACGGTAGGACAGGCCGTCAAGGTCTTGTGGATTTTCAACCTGCCCGGTCAGGGAAGCCGACCTGCAAAAATCTTGCAGATCTGCAGAATTTTTTAGCAGGATTTCTAAAAAAGATGTTGACTATATTGTTTAATTAAGATATATGAACCAATAATATAGTTATTTGGACAACACTGATAAAATGAACCGATTTCTAAAGGATATGAGGGCTACAGGCATTGATTATGCCGGAAATATGCGAATTAAGTCTATTTTATTAGTGAGTTGCTGGCTGTTATTGCTAATGTTTTATAACTGCGGTTCTAACGGGAACGACAACGCCAAAGCCGAAAAGCTGAGTTTTGAAGTTAATGATTCTCTTTTGGGGCCGGCATTTGAAGTTCAGGCAGCCAATAAACTTCTTTATCCGCCTTCAGGTTTTGCATCAATACCTGATTCTCTTTTGCAAATATTTATTAAACAACAAACTATCCGGGCTAAAGAATTTGCCAGCATTGAACTTGTGGGGATGTTTTTTGATTCACTATATAATTCCGGTTTAATGGTCTCGGTTTTCAATGATCTTTACCTTGGAAGCGACACTACCGTTATCATCCAAAAATATCGTAATTCGCTCGAAGAATTTTACGGGGCAGCTCAAGTCAAAACAGGTGATTTCCTTATTAACGATATCTATGTAAAAAACTTTCTAATAACAGATAGTCTTTATATCCGATTCCAGTTATTATGTCTGTCTGAAAATGATCAGGCTATGGAATTGCATTATTTTATATTGAAGAAACATTATCAACTACTTTTAAAAGCCATCGAATCATCGATTGGTACAATTCAATTAATTGAACAAGGAGGTTAAGATGAAAAATCTGTTCAAGTTGGCCATAGTGACAGTAATTCTGGTGTCACTAATGGGATGTGCTGCACATGTTCACAAGATCGGAAACGGTCCCCAAACGGGTATGATGGAACAAGAAAGGCAATGGTATGTTCTATGGGGTCTTGTACCGATCAATAACGTTGAAACCGAATTGATAGCCGCAGGCGCTGTTGATTATTCAATCAAAACCGAGGCGAGTGCGCTTGATGTAATCATCAATATCTTTACAGGCATGGTTACTGTCTATTCTCGAACTGTGACTGTGGAAAAGTAAGTCTTTTATTGTGCTGGCAGGAATCCCTTCCTGCCAGCATGATTGTCGGAAAAGGTCGTCCGACAACGCCGTGAATAGACACTAGGACAGGCCGTCAAGGTCTTGTGGATTTTCAACCTGTCCGGACAGACTGAAAGTGTGTCCTACTTAATATTATCTAATTGCGCTGGCAGGAATCCCTTCCTGCCAGCATGAACATGGGGAAAACCTAACACATATTTGCCGGCCTTCTCATTTCAATCGCCCTGCCCGGCCAGGGAGGTGGACCTACTTACTCTTTAAATCATGTGAACAATAAATTTCCCCTCTTAAGGAAGCTTGATTTAAAGCGTGTTCTAATAATTCTTGAAAGGTATATAAGCCATTTATGACATTTACGATATGGAGCCCGTCTAATAAAATTACTTTAATAGGTTTTCCTTTAGGCAATGATTTTATCAACTCTTTAGAATAAAATCCCATGGATATAAATATACCCCTTTGATCCAATTTACCCTCGACTTTAAGATAAAAATTTGAAACCTCACCTTGACCGATTTTTTTCTCTGTCCATTTTAATTCGATGAGATAATAATGTCCGTCATATTTTATAGCTCCATCGATTTGCTCACCTTCTATTTTAAAAGGTTTATCAACAGGTATTCCACTTATAACCATAAGATCATAGAAAATCTTTTCTAATTCATATCCTCTTTTTTGAGCTGGTTGTTTTATGGCTTCATGAAATTTCTCTCTTAACTTCATCAATTGAGAATAATGATCTTCTTTTCTACTTTCTTTAGCTCTTTGTCTAATTTTTCTTATGTACTCTTTATCTTCATGCTGTTTTCTAATTATTTCCTTTAATCTCAATGCAGCAGTTTCTGCTCTTTCAACTCTATGGTTTTCATTCTGAGGTGTAAAGTTTTCATGCTTAACTAATATTCTCACAAAGTTTCTTGATATTTCTAATCTTCTATTATAATCTTCACATCGTAATTTCTCATATAATTTGTCCATTAACTCTCTCTTGGAGTATTTGCCGCCTTCAGGTCGTCGTTCTGCGAATAATTTGTTGCATAATTGTGGGTTTACGCCTGACCTTAGCCATGCCTTTTTCAGGTCCGGCAAATACCAATAAATATTTGTCAAACCTATCTTTATTTGTATTTCAATTTCTTCTGTAAATACATCAATCATGATAAACAAATCATACATAAAGTTATACAGATTTGTCAATGTTAAAACAGAGTTGCAGGTCGGATCCTGACCAGAGGATAAACCCGACATATAATTGTCGATCTCCTCATTTCATTCAGCCTGCCCGGCCAGCGAGGTGGAGCTACTTACTACTTCCATTTACAGAATATTTTGTGTCTTTTGCAGCTTCTTTCCATCGATAAAAAGCAAAATATTTATAAAGCCTTTTCAGAACTTTGTAAAATCTTTTCCAAATTTTGTTTTTTTTTAAATTATCTGTATAATGAGATACATAATAGCAATAAAAAATTAGGGCAAATCCTATAACAATTGAAACTATATATGTATATGGATTATCAAAAATGTCGTTTTTAAAGTAAATATGGCTTACTGTACAAACTAATAATAGGATATTTGAAATCATAAAAGATACGCCTATTCTAACAAAAAAATAGCTCAAATCGTCTGCATATATTGCACGGTTATGAAATTTACCAGCCTCTGCATTGGTGACATATAATTTATCGTTCATAAGTTCTGGCAATTTTGAATAGTTATGAATCGAATCAGTAAGTAAAAATATAGCCATAATAGAAGAAATAATTGCTCCTAAAAAAGAAATAACGATTAGGCTAACAAGCAAATTCGAATACATCATTAAATCTAAATGGCAAAATAACAAACTGTTCTCACTAGTTATTAGTTTGCCCAGTATGGCGTAAAGACCTATCACGCCGCCAGCCAAAAATGTAATTAGTTGACGCGTACTACCCAATGAGCTTATTCTTATTTGTATATCATCATTTAAATTGCTCATTTCTACCTCCATGAATTTTTAATATTTTGCATCCCTCAGATGGTTGGTCAGGATCCCTGTGCTCCTGACTTTATTCTATCCCCCCTCCCCCCGTCTCAGCACAAACACAGGCGCTTCTGCAGGGCAACCCAGCCTGAACGGGAACCAGTGGCCTATCCCCGAGGATGTGTAAAGCTGACTGCCGTTGTCTTTCGTATAATGCCCCCAGAGATATTTATACGGCAATACCCAATCGAAAAATGACCTGCCGCCTACTCCAATCTGGCCGCCGTGGGTGTGACCCGCCAATGTCAGATCCACTCCATGCTCGGCGGCAAAATCGAAACCGGCAGGACGGTGGCTCAGCAATATCTTGAATGCTGTGTCGGCGGGAGCCGGCTTGATACTTTCACTGACTGCATTACGTACAAACTCGATATGATCTCCATGCATCCATTTCGGGTCATCCGCCCCGGCGATATATACAGGCGAACCGTCAATATCGACCGTGATTCCAGAGTTAACCAGAAGTGAAATCGGGTTTTTGTCAAATTCCTCTCGGACCTTTTTTATGCCGCGGTAATATTCATGATTGCCAAGGCAGGCGTAACAGCCAAACCGCGGCTTTATCTGCGATATAAGCTTCAAAGCATCCGGCAATACACGCAAATCATCGGCGATATCGCCTGTAATCAGCACGATATCCGGCTTGTGCTGTTCGGTATCAACAAGCGCGCGCTCCAGATCGGATAAGACAACATAAAAACCGAGATGCGAATCGGAAAGCTGAAGGATTTTCAAGCCCTCAAGGGAGTTCGGCAATTCCGGATAGGTCAAGGGTATAACGGGCACTTTAATATCGCTATATGAACGAACTACACCTCCCACGCCTGTCGATACAGCGACTATGGGGAAGACAGACGCGGCCGTTTTTAAAATCAGCCGCCGTTTCTGGTCAACGGGTGAGGGTTTCATCATACTTTTTCGGAGTTTAGCTACTATACTGACAGTAATATGAATGATACCCGATACGGGCAGTGATAAAAGCATAGCTATCTCGACAACCAGAGTGATAGCCGCCGAAGTTGCCCCGATGCCGGTTAATACTCTGCTGTCGGATTTAACTCCTAATGCCCAGAGGATAATACCGGTGGCGCCAAATACCGGAATCAGGTATGCTGTCAGGCGCACCCATCGATACGACCACCAGAGACGGTTTAACAGCCGCAGAAACAGGATTGAGGCAAGGCTCAACAAAGCTATAAAAGCGCAGCCAAATATGACCGGGTATAGTTCAGACATATTATTTCTTAGACAGCCTGGTTAAACTGCAGTTCCATTTTATTATGCCAGCCGCCGCTTGCTGATACATTCTTTATCAACGTCACGGGCATAGCTTAAGATTTTTTCAGGCGACGCATCAGGTTCGGCAAAATCGGGCGTTTCGATGATATCTGTTGCCATCTCGTTCCACCATGATGCCTTCAATGCTATTTCGATTACTTCATTATCAAATCCAGCGGCAGAGAAATCCTCTGAAATGGGTTCATCAAATTTGATGAGATTTTGGTCGTCATCAATCAATGAAACCTTCTTTTTAAGCCAGCTAATTGACTCCCTTATTCGTTGACTGTCCATTTATTCTCCATTGATATTTTAGAAATAATTACTTTTTATTAATCGAAACCGGCTTCATTTCAGTTTTACCGGCATTCATCATGTCTAAATAATACAATAATGTAACGAAATGAAACATCTAAGGGCAACCGGTAATTGTTTAAATTTATCATAAGATCAAATAAATCAATTCGTTAAAATATGGCGGCTATTTTAATAAAAATAATTTCAGAGCTGATTATATAATTGCTCAAAAAATGATTTTGTGGTGTTATTTTTTTTTAAAGCCATCCGAAGATTATACAAGCTCGATTTGAAAATTAAATAATCTATATCTGCACCAGATAAAATATGGAGGATTTAATGTTTTGCTCACATTGCGATGAACTTATCAAAGGCAGCGCTTATGTCTGCGAGGACGAAGAATATTGTTCTAAGGCATGTTTATTGGCCGCCAGGGATGAGATTGAGGGCGATCTCGCAAAATATGAGGAGGACCGGGAAGAAGAATTCGAAGAATATTGAAAGGGAAAATTCATTTTAGACTTTTTTAAATAGGCCGCCTGCGATAAAGGCGGCTTTTTTTTCAGTGTAATTATGAAAAACTTAAAATATTCTTGATTATAAAAAGAAATCTATGCGGCAGACCTTAAAAGCAGGTCGATAATGCATTTCAGTTTACCAGCTGCGGGAATCGTTGTTCCCGCAGCGCCAAATAGAAAAACGGGATTTTAAGACAGTTTCCTTAAGCTCTCCCCTCGATTTTACCGCAGTTATTAGGCAGTCGGTCATTTTTACGTTTTATAGAGGCTTTAGTAGCCCGTTCAGCAGGCCCGCGACCGACGCCGGTAACCTCAATAATCTTATCGACAGCGCGATCAAGCCAGTTTGACCAGTGAGCATTGGGGAATTTTAATATAAAATAATCAGTTACATCATCGGCAATAGTGAGTACATGTTCGGCGGTTTGCCGGGCATGAGCGGTTTTTAAAAGAGGAATTATATACTTTCTGGTGATTATGCCAACAGCGATTAGCAGAATAGCGCCAAGCGCCTCAAAAGCCCGGGCGCTGAAAAAGCCGCTTATCTCATCAATGAGCCCGGCTTTGATTATAAAAAGTTCATTCATTTTATCTCCTTCGGTTTTTAACGTTTATTGAAGCTGCCAGCTCGTCGAATCTGGAACCACCGTTTGAGTGCGATAAATCACACCGGAACTGTATTTAATGGTAAACAAATACTGGGCCGTGACGGACAAACCTGAACTTTGTATCAGGTCAATGTACCAGTACCCTGACGAATCGGTCGTATCGGAGGCGCTAAACGGAGTAATGACAATACCGTCGTATTTTACAGGATGATAGCTTCGTGGTATCTCGGCGGTAATTTCAATACCCGACAGGCTGTCTCCACTGATATTATAAACCCAACCGTAAACCCGACATAAATCCGGGTCTTCCGGCGAGCCGGGATCAAATTCAGTCATCCATAACGTATCGGTTCCACCCCCGGAAGCGACAACAACAGTATCCTGCGTTAGAGTATAGTTATTGGCTGTAATCGCTACATAGAAACTATCAGCATCCAATTCCAGTATGCGTTTACCATTGACATCAGTGGTCAGACCATCGACTTTGACCGTTGACTGGTCAAGTGTCCTCACCGTTATTACCGCTCCCTGTATCTGTGTTGAATCAACAGTATTCAACACTATAAGCGTTTCCGGTTCGGTTCCGCCGCCCGTTGTTGAGATAGCGGCAATATCATCCTTAACATTATTATTGTCGCCGGCAGCGCCGGAGTAATCACCAAACTTCATTTGCAGGGTAGCCTGTTGATGAGATAAACCAGGATAACCAACGCTTTTATATATTGAATCAAGTTTAGCGTCTTGAGCGGCTGTTAAAGAACCCGATCCCTGATAAGCCGATGTGTCCTTCAGCATAGCGCCCATGCCCGCGGAAACGCTTGAGGTGTCATACTCCCACATTTCATCCCATGCGCTCGACTTCACAGCCTCTGACGTGATTGCATTAGTGGCATAAGAACTGTCTCCTATAGCTCCTGTTCTTAATCCGGCAAGCCAGTCGACCCATCTGATAGTCGTATTGGTAAAATTCTGATTCGACGTTGGATTGGTTATATCAGCCCAGTTTATTCCGATATTACTTTCTTCAGTTAGTGTTGATACATTAACCTGATTAGTATCGCCATCTGATTTGAAGGCATTAAAGTTTGTTACATAAAGTGCGGCGCTGTCAGAGGAGCTATAAAGCAATTTTTCAAGATTGTCGGCAGCGTCCTTACTGTCTGAAATTTGAGCCGCATCAACTTCGAGATATCCCACAAACACCGAATATTTATCAGTCCAGACTGTCGAATCCTGACCGTTCTTTTTGAAATTGGCATATAGCTGGTATATACCGCTTGAGGTCGCTCCATCTAAACTGTCAAATGGGATATGTATATGTATGGCATCATGTCCGGCCTGCGTATCAACCGAATCGACAAATCCTGAGCCATAGCCATAAATATTATCAGCAACCTCTGTTGCGTTTTGATATACCCGTAATCGGATAGAATCCGGCTTAGACCAGGTGCCGCTTAAGTTCATCGAATTGCCGGTTACGAACAGCGTTTCGGCATGAGTTGTGAATACAAAGTCATAGCCCCATACATTCGTTGTCCATAGCAAAAATAAAAATATTATCAGCTTATACCGACAGGTGCGTAAGCACAAGTCGTACGACCTTTTCATATTAATTACCTCCTAATATAGCCATCAATCTCCGCCTGCGACCTGTTGTTGACGTGTAGTAAACAGTAACTTTAACATGGTCTATATAAAGGGCATCCTGAACTGTATCAAAATCCCATATCAGAACGCCGAAATCGCCATTGTTAACGTCGGATGGCGACCAGTTGCCGCCCCATTTATCACTTGAACCACCCAGATCAATATATGCCTCATTTTCCACTAAAACCGGCAATAAATCGGCCCTTTCGTTACCCTCAACGGTATATGAACTTTTTGATAAAGCTATGTTTATTTTATTCCTGGTGCCGCTATATAAAGCATAGCCCTCGACCTGAACCAGGAAACCATCAATCGTGGTATTGGCCGGAATCGAAAAATTGAAATTGTAAGCTCTTAGTTTTTTCTGTCCAGTATTTCCATAATATGCTCTTGAATTATCCGATGAATATACATTTGCAGGATCAGACCATTCATCAAGAAAACCAGATTCACTCGAAGCGCTTGATGGGCTGTTTGGGCCCACCGATTCAGCCGAACAGGTCCTGGCGACAAAAACAGAAACGGTCGCCAAGACCAGTATGGCAAAACATAGTATGAAAACCGAACGCCAGACGGTCGTCCGCCTTGGCGGATGAGATGCATTTCCTTTACTGAAATCAGGCTTTTTGCGGAGCATTCAGACCTCCCAGAGAACCGGCAAACTTTCCCAGAAGCAGATAGGCATCGCGTTTGTACTGATCGGCCAGGGCAGACCATGATGAACTGATGCAGCTTCTGGTTCCCGACGATATGGCCTGGAGAGCTTTTATCCGGCAGATAATAGAAACTGACAGATAGGTTTCAGCTACTACAAGCGAGCTGTCGGTTGATGAGGAATAAATCGAATCGATAAAATTCAATACTTGCTCGTTAGCTTCGCTGATTGCATTTTTAATGATCTCTTCATCGATAACAGCATACTCTGAAATGTAATCAACATAAACCCACTGACCCGCTTCAATATCGCCGGAGCTTATCCGGCTGATTTCACCTTTGCTGTAATCGATACTGTAATCCGTGCCACGGGTGTACACTCGATAAGGCATATACCATACCGAAACTGTAACAGCCTGGGGAATATTACCAGAGCTGATGCGGGTCAATATGCCGTTATCGTAGTCGACAGTATAATCTAAATTCTCCTTATAGATACTGCCGAGTGAGCTGTCGGAGGCAATCACCACCGAATCTCTTATCAGTTCGGATTTGTCAAGGCTTACCTGATTGCCGGCGGGGAACATTACCGTCTGGTAATCGGGTTTAATCTGCTCTTTGGCTTTGACTTTTTCAGAACCGGAATTAACCGGAGGATATTTTAAGGGCACTTTTAATCCAGCAGTCAGCTTAACCGGTTCTGAATCGACCTGGCTGACGGCAATCTGATTTTCTACAATATGCTTTTGTACAGTTTCTACTGTTGTAAAACTCATGGCAAATCTATCTCCATTATTAACAGGTCAACCAGACCGTGACCTGAGTTGCTCGAAGCGTTATTCGGTTCATAAGCTAATTTAAAGCTGGTTTCTGACGGTCTCCCCACTATAAAGCAATGTATCTGGTTTCTGGGAATAATGATAATGACCGGATTAGCAATTTGCAACGGCAGTGAGTTGCCGCCTGCATCTGTCAGGTCGCTGAAGTTTATAACCTGGTCATTTCCTTCCAATCTGCTGTATGAAAAAACTACTCTTGCGGCAGAGTCATCCTCAACCATCAAAAGCGCTGCATCGCAGGCGTCAGCATTTCCCCAGACAACAATGTTTGGAACTAACCATTTACGGTTACTTTTGAGGTAATCCAAAGTCAGGTTCATCTGTCCCCCCTTGCCGCAGTAAAATGATCTGATTTCGGCGATGCAGCTACCTGGGTTCCGACCGGCGCTGTAGTAAAATCTCCGGTAACCCTAGCTCTTACCCAGAGCTTGTTTTCAGAATTAACCGAACTGCTTTGCCAGTCCGACGGCGCTGATTCGAGGTCATTCCACAGATAAACGACTTTACTGGATTCATTAAAATTATAAGCGCCCGATTCGGGAATAAACGATTCCCATTCAGCGCCATTATAATATTCCCAGACAACTGTGCCGCCGTTTCCGGCAGTGGACAGGATAATTGCCGCGCAGAAAAACTTGCTGTCCTTACCGATATATAGGCAATCGCCGGCATCATCGATGATCGCGTTCGACGATGAATGATAAACGTCGGCGGCATCGGCGTTGATCGCTTCATTAGTCTTATCCTGGTATGTTTGCGCATTGCCGTTGTAAAGCATAACTTTATCGAAAAAGCCGACGCCATTTATCAGGTCTCCGGCAGTGAAATTCTCGCCATCTTTATAGGCATAACTGGGTAGAAATAAGCTGTTGCCGATATCTCTGGCATAAAACAGGTATGGCCGGGTTGATTTATAAATTATCTGCGGGGCTTTGGCTGAAACAGCAGCCGCCTCTTGAAGCCCGCTTAAATTCACGCCATCGTATTCACGGAAGTAAACATTACTGGCAGATGAGGGGCATATTGCAATGCCGAGCTTCAAATCGCTTGACACGGCGCAATCGAACTCGGAGTCGATGTAGTTGCTGTTAAACAGAGAAACTGCCGAATCCCAGGAGCCGCCTGAGCTGTCCCGCTTACGGAAATACAAATTCGACCTGCTCTGTGAGTAAACGGCATAAAGATCATTACCCATAAAATTTAAGTTTACATACGCCATATCCGATGATGATCCGGAAAGGGCGGTACCGGTATCGGCAGGACCGGTTCCCCAGGTTAGACCGCCGTCAGTCGATGACTTAATCCTTGTTGTATAAGTCTGAGTTCCGGAATCATAATATGAAAACGCACACCATAGATCGCCGTTATCGCCTCTGACTATTGCAGGATAATAAGCCGAGCCAGCGTTTAATACAGTCACCGGCGAGCCGCAGCACCAGGATCCGGCTGAAAATATAAGCTTGAAAAATACCAGGTTAAGAGTTGTTTGCTGAACATAAACAACATAGATATTGCCGTCACGATCTATGCAGGCTGAGAACGGATAATCTGCCGAATCAGTAATCAAAGCTGATGGATTTTTCCATGAGGTGTAAGACGGATCGGCCCAGCTCATATTGATGCTGCTTGGAGATTCGCCAAACAGGCAGACAAGCCTTCCGGCATAGACGCCATAACCAAGCTTAAACAGCTTTCTTTGCGGCGACACTCCTGTCGGAATTGAAGCGGTTGATGTATCTAACAATTTATGCATATTTATCCTAACATGGGGGCAGGCTGTAAAAAGCCCGCCCCTGTTTTCCTCTCTTAGCTGTGAGTTATGTCAAGAACTAATGAAGCATCCTCGATAATTTTGGCGTAGGCCACAGATTCTGAAATAACCGCTTCCTCCAACCGCTGTTCGATCACTTTGTCATATTCAACTGTCAAAGGTTGAGAAAATACTTCCTCCAGGGCAAAACGGTTATCGAGTCCGACTACATTATCATCAGGAACTTCATCGCACCGGATAAGAGTTGCGCCCAACGGCGAGCTGATTTCACCCGAACTCTGAAACTTAAAGCCAATCATCGGATCTTTAAATTCGGCGATATTAAGGATAGTATTCATAACTGTTTTGTGGCAGACCATTATATTCGGCTGATAGGGGAAGAACTGGTTGAAGAATTTTATCATGTCGTCATAATCAAGGGTTCCGGATACGTCGGTTTCAACTACTGCGGCGGCATTATCGTTTCCATCGCCATTAATGATGGTATTGACTGCCAGGGCTACCCGGTCGGATACAAGGCGATATCCGATATACCATAACAGGACCTTAAACTGAGCCATTGTCCGATGCCGCAGGGCTTTATAGGTAACCCTGAGATTAAGACCGTAGTCGGGAATAATTATCGTATTTGCCTGGTCGGTAACCAGAATCGCCGGAACCTCGGAGGCTTCACCCAGAGGCCGCAGCGACAGGTCGGTATCAGCGGCGCTGGTATCGACATGAAATGGCGTATAACGCGAGGTGTTCACGCCCGAGGATGAGGCTATCAGACGATTTAACTCGGGACGCATATTCTGACCGCGTCTGATTTCGCGTATCATAAACTCCGGCATTAACGCCGGAGCCGACCGGTAAAACATCTCAACCGTTACCGGGTTCTTGCCGCCTGTTCTTAGACCATGATGTGCCAGTTGACGTTCAAAGGCATCAAGCTGTGATCCCGCCGGTGAGGGATCATATTCCGGAAGCTCCAGAAGCTCCGATAGAGACAACCCCGTTTTCTGGGCCTCTAAGTAAAGGTCCTTATTAACTTTAATCTTTGAGGTCTGTGAAAAGTCTACAGGTCCGACAGCATGAATATCATTCAGCGCCGCCGGCATCATATTTTTCACAAATATATCTGAATTATTATAACTCATTTTTTATCTCCTAATTGAGTATAAGTGTAACTTCAGTTGTTCCGTTAACATCGATAACAGTTCCCCGGGCAACATTGCCGCCGGCAGGATCGTCGCTGCCCAAGGCAGGAGCCTGTTTAACCGAGCCGGAACCATCAACCACCACCCGGTCGCCAACTGACGGAACTGTGGTTATCGCCGGCAGAGTCATTATACCGCCGACCTGAATTGTCGCTACCCGTGAACCCTCATCGGCGTCGGTAAGCGATAAATCGATGAGCTTGCCCAGAAGAACGTCGCCATCAGAACCGGGACCAACTTCATAGTTGCCTTCTATTGTTACAGCCTTGCCGATATCAGCATCGGTAAGGTCATCGTTGCTTGCCGTTTGATGGACCTTGAAAGCGGCATAAAAAGCGCCGGTAGTCTCGAGGTTTTGATCTCTAACAGTCATTATTTCTCCTTTCGATTAATGATAATCTTCATGTTTTTGCGTATAGTTTTGTTTTAAGCTGGCGTTGGAGTTCAACGATTTCGTGTGTCCCCCAAATACTTTTTCCAGCGCCCCATCAATTTCGTTTTGAATTGATTTCAGCTGGGCATAATTCAAACGGCCGGTCATGATTGCCTCTTCGGTCTGAGAAATCAAGACGCTGCCGCCAGCCGTTTTTAAGGTTTGAAGTTTTTTGAGCAGGCTGGTTTTAAAATCCGCCGCCAGCTTTTCTCCAAGTTCCAGGTGCGGCGACACGTCCTCGAGAAACAGCTTTACTTGCCGTATAATATCACTTACCAGATCGAGGTTAATAAATCCCTTTTGCGGAGCGGATTCTATCGCCTCTCTGGCAAAATCCAGCCTTGTTATATGCTCGTTAATTTTCAATTCATTTCTCCTTTTTGTTCAGTTGAACTTCAATGCGATTCAAACGCAGGATTAAGTCCTCCCTAAGCTGGAAAAAATCCTCCTTTGTGGCAAAGTTCTCCGCCAGCCTCACCTCGAGGTTTGAAATCCTTTTATCAAGGCTGGCTACAAAAGTCTCCTCGGCTTTTTGGGCCACCTCAAGCTTTATCCCGCCAATAGTCGTGTAGTAGGCAGAAAGCCCCGCTATTAAGGCGATCATTATCGATATCGCAATATTTCGATATTTTTCCCACATGCCGGTTATGCTTTCTTCCTGGCGAGTATAAAGCTTCTGTTTTTGATACGGGCTCCAAAACCCTCGACATTCCTGGTCAGTCCGGGGTTATTCATCAAATAGACTGCCGGAGTAAGCGTATAAACCATGGCTTGATTCTTTAAGTCGCCTGATTTGACCTTTAAGGATCGGTTTTTTGATAATGAAAGCTGATCGGTTATAGCGGTATCGGGAATGGAACCGCGATAAACCAACGAGGTTTCGAGTATCTTCTCCACGCCGCGATAGTAGAAAAACAGGTCTTGAGAAACCTGGTGCCCACAATGCCTGATATCTTTACCGCAGGCGGAACACTCGGGAAAACTGTAGGTAAAACTGACTGAACACTCCTTGTATATTCCCGAATCAATATTAAGCGTCAATTTCGATGAGCCCTCGGCCTGCTTGAGCCAGTAGAAATAGCTTTTTATCCAGAGCCGGTCGTTTCTCTCAATAGTTTCAGCCCAAAAATTCCGGGCAACCGGCAGACCGCTTTTGTCATGACCGATTATAACCGGAGAGTCGATAAAAAGCCGGGCAATCGATGGCAAATCAGCCCGGTCGAATTTGCCGCCATACGAGTTGATGCCGTCGCTGAGGATATACATCGCCCGGATAACTATATCAGGCGCGGTCACCGGTACAGGCGGTTTAATATTTTCATTGATCAGATCGACATATCGCTGAATGTTGTTATTTACTACTGAGGCTGAAAGCTCTGCAGTCTGGCAAGCTTTAATCATTTCCATAAAATCTCCTGTTTTCAAAATACCGTTTGGCCCAGTTATTAATGCAATGTGTACAGCTATTTTTTTTACTGTGACTTAAAAATGAATATAATCTGCCGCTATACTGCGCTTGACATATTTAATGTTATGGATTATTTCGATATATATAGAAGGGTATTCTGGATTCCCCATTTTGAGGGAATAACACTTACCGGTGTTTCAGGAACTACGATTCCCGAAACGTTAATAATGCCATTGTCATTCTTAGCTTGAACAGGAATCCAGATAATCGTCAAGACCACAGGGGTCTTGATCTACAAAACTACAGAGATTCTCACAGAAAGCAGTGGGGCACCATGGCACATGTCAGTGGTTGGTGTATGTCCCCATGCACCAACAAGGATGCGGAAAGTAGGCGGTCGGTTTATCCGGCCGCAATCATGTCGGGGGACAAGCCCCCAACCGACTAATATTTTAGGGAAAACTCCTTTATAACTTGACAATTGTCTGTTTTTGTAATATTTTACAACATAAAGTGCACAAGAATAAACGAAACTTAATAAATATGTTTATGTTTTGTATAAAAAACAGGAGGCAATATGCTCATTCAGGCAAAAGTCAATAAGTTATTATTAATTATAATAATATGCCTATCTTTATTAGGCACATCTCTGGCGCATGAAGATTATCAATCTGCAAATATTTATGATATCCGTGGAATCTTTATTGATGCCATCAAGGTATCAAATGCAGTTGATGAAATTCAGATACGAGCAATACAACCCGCGACATATATTACTACAAAAGGCGACGAAATCAGCCTTGCAGCCGGAGTGTATTATTTTGCCCCAAGCTTTCTTGATATCGTTGACAATAATACTATATTAAATGAATTCGGTTTTTTAGATGTTACTAATACTTACCTACCCCTTGATGAATGGGAGGCAGGGGATGTTGAAACCGCCGATTTAAACGACGATGGGCTGCTTGATATCGTTTTTTCGCTTTATGCTTTGTATGATGGTTATTCGGATTATCGGCCAAGAGTATGGATGCAAACACCTGAGGGAAATTATATTGATGAGACTGATTCAAGAATGCCGCCAACATCTACGCCCTGCTATGATATCGAGCTGTTTGATGCTAACTCAGACCAGCATGTTGATATCTTTGCTACAGGTTATCATTCAGGCATATACTATTTATCATCAGCCTTATTTATTAATGATGGAATAGGCCACTTCTCTGATGAAAGCGAAAATCGTCTTCCTCAGTACACTAATTCTTCCTGGGCTTATTTTGCAGAACCTGCAGATGTCAATAACGATCAATCAATTGACTTGATTATTAACTTATTTGATTTTAATTTATTCTGGATAGACTCTATGATTATTTATCCAGTTGTTTGGCTGAATGATGGTAATGGAATTTTTATCGAAGATACGCTTAATAGGATTCCATATCAAGATGAACACTATGGATTTTTCGAATTGGCAGTAACGGATATTAATAGCGATAGTCTTGTTGACATAATTTTTGCAAATATGGAGATGATATGGACGGATGACTTAGGCAATCCTTACGATACTCTTAGCGGTCAAAACGCCTGCTACCGCAATACTGGCCTTGGATTCTTTGTTGATGAAACAGAAGAGAGAATGCCGCTTCAGGATAGCCATCATACAAGAGACTTAGCTATTTGTGATATTGATAGTGATGGCGATGAAGATATCTTAGAAGTTGGTTTTTATCTTTCTGAATTTGAACGAGAAGTTAGATTACTAATTAATGATGACGATGGCTATTATGATGTTTGTCCAGATTGCTTGCCGGATAGCCTTGAAGGTTGGTTTAATGATTCAAAATTTGGTTTATTAAATGATGATTTATATCCTGACTTATTTATGACTAAAGTTATGCCGGGCGAAAGGGATTATGATGTGCTTTTAATCAATAATGGAGAGGGCGTTTTTTCAGATAATTCATATTTATTGCCTGAAGTTTTAGATTTCAGTGTTTCATGCGTTTTATTTGACCACCAATTCGATGATGACAATGATATTTTTATAGCTAATTCTGGACCTATTGTAAATGATAGCGGGCAAAATGTTTTATATCATAACACATTGAATGACTCGACAAGCATTTCTGAGGGAAGCAATCTGTTGCCGGATGCTTTTTGTCTTTTTCAGAATTATCCGAATCCTTTTAACCCGATCACCAAGATTAATTTCATCTTGCCAATGCCTGCTGATGTTAAGTTGGAAGTCTTCAATTTAGTAGGTCAAAAAATATCCACAATAAAATACAACAATCTCGAATCTGGAAAACACAGTTTAGAGTGGAATGGCAGTGATTTTTCCAGCGGCATCTATTTCTATCGTCTGCAAGCTGGCGATATTGCTGAGTCTAAGCGCATGATATTGTTGAAATAAAGGAATGCACCATAAAAAGAAATTCCGTAGCTGGCTTATGCTCTCATGTCTCAGCAGCAACAGCACTAAGATGATTATGCCATAATGGCTAATCATTTTATAAACTCCTTAAGTTGATAATATAAATATTTCTATCTATATTTTTTTGCCAAGTTCAAACTTCACTCCACATAAAGTTTAAAAGTTAAGAGGTAATCCATTCGTTGGACGAGGCGACTTGTTTGCGGCTATACACTACTTAAGGATAATTGAATAAACCTCCTGTGTTATGGCAGGTCGTAATCCTTTTGATGTGACCTGCCAGCAAATCCAAATATTTTCGATATTGTGCAATAAAATGCATTCTGTAATTGTGTGGAAAATTTTACAGACATTGCTAATTGTTTATCACACAAGATGTTGCACGATTTGCCTAAAGTCGTCTATATGGCACAGGTATTGCTTTAATATTAATTGCATGGATGTTAGTTTAAGATAGAATTGGTTGCTTGCAAAACGCACCAAGCTGTAGATGGTTGATTCTGTCTACTTTAGGCCAGCCTTTCCTCTCCCTCCTTGGGGCTGGCCTTTTTTATTATTAGAAACGTCCTATTGCCGGGATTGCCGGTATTATCAGCCTGTTTTGAGAATCGGCGGCCCATAATGCGAGGGCAAGGGCGCAGACTCCATCACCGGCGTTTTCATACCCGGCATCCAGGGCGCGAAGTTCATCGATTAAGCTCCAGTTAGAACCATCACGTTGCTGAATCTGGGAGTCATATACGGCAATTTCATTTGAAAAAAATGATCTCTCGAGGTTAGCCAGCAGTCTTTCTCTGTTGCCGCCGGCAAAGTTGAATCCTTCCGCCTGAATATCAGAAAGCTCAGACAGTACAACATCGCCGATCCCGGTGGAATCTATCAACACCCGACCGCCGTAAAGGCTATATAATGACTTTATTCGACCGATGATCTCCGGCCAGTCTCTTTGATAACGTTCGACATGAACAAGCCGGTATGGTTTCCGGCTGATATCAAGAACAACTCCGACAGTATAAGTTAATTTCCTCGCCAGGTCCCAGCCATGAACGTAAGTTTTGCCGGACTGCGGGCTTTCCGGTCCGCTGCTGTCATTTATTGATTTTTGCAATATCTTTTCAGGTATAAGTCGCCCTTCGAATGATGAAAACTGTCCTAACAGATGCTGTGCCGCCCTGGCTGGAGTCATGCTTTTTTTCAAGTAATCAAGCGATTCTTTCGGCAAGTAAGGATTTTCGTATGAACTGCCATGCCAGATAAAACCGCGGTTATCTTTCTGGATAAGTTTACAGCGATGATAAAACCAATTGTAGCCATTCGGGGTCGAGCTGTAATCAAGCGTACCGGCTCGGTCTGCCAATCGCATTTTAAGGACGCCCTCCACTACCGGCTCGGCTTGTGGTTCGTAGGCGACCTCATCGAAATTGACATAATCGTAGTCGTTGCCAAGCAGGTATTCTCCCCTGTTGGCGCTGGTGCGGGCTGTGAGCTCGGTGCCGTTGCGGAAGATGATAGTTGCATAGGGCGTCGACCTGATTTTTTTCACCAGCGCTTTGATCTTTTTATTCCTTTCCAGAAACGCCAGTATCTTGGAATATATTATCTGAGCCTGGTCTATGGTGATACAGACGTTCACAGCCCGATAGTGTCCCGGCCTGTCATATTTCAGCCGTCTTATTTGAAAAATAGAACGATGAATAAGCTTAACAGCTTGAACATCCGACTTGCCCCAGCGATTGCCTGTCACTAAGGCGTTTTCAAAGCCGGTTGAACCTCTCAACCAGGCGACCTGGCCATAATGAGGTTCAAAGTCAAGATACTCCCGGGCAAAATAGACCGGGTCATGTAATGCGCAACGCCAACCGCTTGTCGGCAATGACCTGTTTGAATTACTCATATTATTGGAATTTATTTTCATTATGTCGACCGCAGAGGGTCGACACCGCAGCAAATAAAAAAGTAACGCCGGCATCCTGCCGGCAAAAAATAAGTGTCATAGGTCAAGACCCCTGCGGTCTTAATAGATGTCGTCAATTCAATTACTATTATTATTAGCCGCCAGTTCCTGCCTGCGGATTTCGTTCAGCAGGTCAAGCAGTAGAGTTTCTACATTTGAATTTTCCGACAGCTTTTGTTTTAACTCGATAGCCTTAAATCCATGTTCTATCTTGAGGTCAAAATTGCCTTCGACCAGGCTGCCAAACACCTGGCCGATGACCTCTGCCAGGAATCGATCATCGGTGGGATTATGTTTATCAGAAGATTCTGCATTAACTACAGGTTGTTTCTTATGTGCGGCAGGTTTTGCAGAAGGCGCTTTCATTTCCGGGTCTGCCTTCTTTTTTCTCGAGACCTTCTTCCCTGCTTTGCTTTTTATGAAGATTGCCGGATTTACATGTTTTTTAAAATGATTCTCAAGTTGTTTTTCATTTATAACCAGACCTCGCCTGCCAGCCCATTTAACGACTCTGTCCGGAAGCCAGTTTATCTTTTTATTAACATCATCCAGCAGAGAACTCGAGCAGATTTCACACATTATATGATACCCGGTTCGATTCGATCCAGACGTTCGCGGGCTTCTGTCTTGTCAAGCAGACCGGCTTTGTATTGAGCAAGGATATTTTCAGCCATATAGCTCTCGGCCTTAAATCTTTCAAGGGAACCGAACACGCGTCGATTATCAAACAGTATCTCAACATCTCCGGGCAGTCCCCGTAGAGCCATCTCCAGACTGACCAGCCATCTTAAGAAGCCTTTTGCCTTTTCCTGTACGCTCACGATCTGACGCATCATGAGCTCGAATTTAAACCGCGCCCAGGTCTGGGTTGTGCCAAATGAAAAGCCCAGCATGAACGGGTCAAGGTGAATGCCGGCGCATATGTCCTCGACTATAGACCGGTGATATAGATACCAGCTTGAGGCCGTATTCTGCCCTGACGGGTTAATACTGTGAATCTGCACGTCATCCCAGGTTACCGCCGAATCTGACGGCTTCAAGCTTTTCATCAAATCGACAGTGCTGTCGAAATAGCTGTTTGCCCTTTCGATGTAGGCGCTGTCGCTTTCGCCGCCCATCTTCTCAGGTTTAGTAAGCTGTACCTGGATTCGCTGATAACCCGCTTTCTCCAGGGTCTGTGACATATCGAATATCAATTTCTGTTCGAGGTGAGCTATAAAGCCGATCGATGATAGTATGCTTACACCGCGCGGATCATGAAAGGTGGCGTCAAGGCCGGTAAAATAAAACGACCCGGGATCGACCTTTACTCGCTGGCTGTCTTTTTCATAAAATATCTGCCAGCCGTTTGAACCCGGTTCAAAAGCTAAGTACCTGTTGTCGCACGGATTGAATTCCGATATTGACTTGCTGTTATGATTTAATATTACTTCTCCCCCGAAACAGCCGTCGATAAACAGCGAATGAAAAAACATGTTTACAATAGTTTCAATTCCGCCGGATTTCTGATACGAAAAAGGAGCAAGAATCTGATCGATATCATTGATTAGCTTCTTGCCTGCATCCTGCGATAGACGACTGAATTTGAATTCGACCGGCGCCGAACACAATCGTGTCCAGAGCCAGACAGCCCCGTTTAATACCGGGATGTTTTCTGCCAGAAATCGATACAGGCTCAAACGATCCTGGCGACGGTAACCATAGCCTGACGGCAATTTCATCTCGAAACTGCTTATCCGTGAGGTCTTAGCCGAGGGTCTGGACAAATCCTGCTTCGCTTTGCCGAGAAGTTCCCTTAGTTTACTTTTGATCATACACGCTCCTGATAGTCGATAATATTACGCTTTTAATTAAACCGAAGCTGACAAAGCTAATGCTGATTGTACGTTGGTTTATTACCTAAGGGGCAAACGGGGGGACGTGTGCCGCCCACAACAGCTTAACAGGCAGGGTTTTCCAACCCTGCTTCGCCTCTGGCGAACCAAGTTCTTTGTTCAAGAACTGCCTGCTAAGGATAAGGCCGTAGGTTGGGGGTCCTACAGATCCGTAGGACTTGTCCCCCAACATGATTGCGGCCGGATAAACCGACCGCCTACATTATTCTTTTATTGCGCTTTCAGGAATCCCATACGGGTCGCATGACCTTTCCTGACAACAGAAATATCCGTCGGGAAGGGATTCCCGACGGCGCGGGGAAGGCAGGAAAACTGTAGGTCGAAACCCCTGCGGTTTCGACAAAACGGTTGCCCGACTGTGTTGCCGTCAGGTGCGGAGACCTGACGGCACGTAATATAAGCAACATCGCTATAGACGCAAAAAAGACGGCCTTTTGAGAAATACTCATGAAGACCGCCTTTTGAAACACGTATGTTTGCTTCTATTTAACCGAACCAGTCGGAATAATCTTGCTGTTTATCACAGGCGTATCACAGTTCGGCCAACCATCCGGCGCAGTATCAGGAAGAGGAGGCCAGAGCGGCTCATAATCGGGGCAGGGTACCAAA
>Ga0114922_10000101_pt1 | contig 74961 bp, 38 predicted proteins | sample AartaG_FD_100975 | JGI IMG/M metagenome (GOLD analysis project Ga0114922, IMG submission 100975) | Deep subsurface microbial communities from Aarhus Bay to uncover new lineages of life (NeLLi) - Aarhus_00045 metaG | ecosystem: Environmental > Aquatic > Marine > Oceanic > Sediment | place...
ATTCCTTTGAATACTCACCTCACCCACTCATTCTATTAAAGGACTTGTCGGGGAACTGACCCTTTATATTGAACTACCAAATGTTTTATTGTCTTTTTTATAGACTCTTTTCTATTTTTTTTCTCTCGATCTTCTTCTGCAATTTTATATTTCATAAGAAATGCCTAAATAGGTCAATTTATCAAAAATAATATTGAGTGTTTTTAAAGAAACAAAGAATCAAATCAGCAATTATTAGACTTTTTAAGAATTTTTTTGTGTAATTCATTTTTATAATACACACTTTTAAAAAAGATAATAGAACATAATTAAAACATTGCTTTTCACAATATTCACATTTTCTGTGATTTGTAATACACACTTCGATCCACAACATTTAAATATGATAATACACACTTTATGATCAGAGAATAAAAAATTATACACACTCAAAAAAAAATTAAACAAAAAAAATGGTGGAAAAAAAAATGGAAAATGGTTATGAATATTACAAAAATGTTAAGGCCCAGTTTGACGCTAAAAGAGCGTTTGTTGGTAAAATATATTATTAGATACAATTTTTTTTTATTTTTTTTTTTTATGATCATCAAAATTAATAAGATGACCTTTTATATCGAACTATAAATATTTGTTGTAAATAATAAACTGACTCTTTTACTTTTTCTGGAACAGTTAAATTTAAATCTAATTTTCAGACTATAAAATGTACCAATTAAGCAAATTTAACAGAAATCAGTTTTCTTACTGGAATATGAAAAATTCAATTTAATTCGGGGTGTGAGAAACATTTAAATATTCTATTATTCCTAATACCTTATAAATAAATTTAGTGAAATCCAAAATGGTTAAAAATAGAGTTTTAATATTGTCAGTAATATTTACATTAATATTGTTGTTCTCAATGATAAATTTGAATATCAGAAATACTGTAGCTTCGACACCTTTCGATCCCCCTCTGGATCCTCCAAATGATAATATTTATTGGGATTTTGATGAGGGTACGGTTGTTGGTTGGGAACTTAGATATTATAATGGCACTGAACTTCTCTTTGGACCATTTAGAGTTATCTATAATATCTCAGATATTACTTATTTCAATAATTATAAAGGAACTGGTGTCGACTATTATGGAATCCAATTAAAAAACTTATTTTTTAATACAACTACCAACTCATTAGAAGAAATGCCTTATGGTATAGTAAATTGTTCTTTAGTCAATTTTACATACGGGGGAGTTGGTGATTTCTTGGGATTTGATCCCTACATGTCTCTAATCCCATCTCCTTTTATTCCAATAAATGGAACCAATGGTTTAATGATACAATGGTGTGCTGAAAGAATGAAGGATGATTGTATAATGTTTTTAGGAGGCGATATAACCCCAATCATATCATTTCCAGATCCTAATACGATATTACTTGAAAACAGTACAGGATCCGGGGAATATGTAAAATTAGAATATTATAATAATGGTACATTAAAAACTGGGGAAATTTACACTACTATTCAAGGAACGGTTCCATATAGTATTACTCTTAATTTCACTAGGATATTTGATTTTAATCCTCTTGATGACATTGAATGGGCCGTAGATATTGGAGATATCTTTTATACAGGGGGAAAATCCCTATTTAAAATGGAATACAAAATAGAAATCATAGACTTTATCAATTCTACAAAATCCTCATATTTTGGATTAACTGGATTTCAAGAAGTCAGAGCAGACATTTTTATATGGAATTGGCCAACAGAAACTTGGATTTTAGACTCTTCAAATATTACCATTGCTGTTGCCAATGAAGATTTATTGATGAGGACGGGTGAATATTTCATGAGTGGACAGCCATTGTTAGTTCCAAAAGGAACTAAGGGTATTGATCTATATCACCTGCTTGATAATATAAGAATGTATGATCCGGATTTTGATTTAGAATACAGGATAATTTATGGTGAATACTGGATAAAAATTATCCGTAAATCAACTCAAGAAATTGTGTATTACTTAGAATATTTCCCAAATGGAATTATAAAATACATGAATAATAGTATTTCTTTAACAAATTTTGACCAGGGGTTCTTATATTATAAAAATTCAACAATAATCGAGGGAAGGTATAATTTCAACATCATCCCATATGGTACAACAGAGTTTGATATCAATGTAGAGATTTCAGTTTCTGAAGCTACCCATTTACTCTTTGCTGGGTTGGTTGATAATCCAACATATGCATCCCTTAAAAATGGTCTGCTGTACATTGACTTATTAATAAACAAATCCAGTAATTTGGAAGGTCCTGTAACTATCACCATTGACTTCGACGTAAATAAATATAAGGCTATAGAAGTTTGGTGGTTCAGTATGGATACTTTAGTGTGGGAAAAAATAGATTTTATAGATCTTGGAGATGGAAAAGTTCTAATCAGTGTAGATCACTTGGGTATTTTCGCAATAGTTGGAATTGCTAAAGAAGAACCGAATATAATTCCTTTCGGTAATTATTACCTAATATATCTAGCCATAGCAGTAATAGGACTCGTATTTTATAAGAAATATAAATAATTTTTTTTAATTTTTATTCATTATCTAATTGTATTAATTTTAATAAAATTCACTATAGATCTTCCTTATTTACTAAAAAAAACCGCATTAACTGACCCTTTTCATTTTTTTTAAAATACATAATTTTAAATATGAATCTTATAATTTATAGCAAGGAAATTTTAAAATTAGGGAATCTTAATTGATTTAATTGTAAGCGATTATCATAACTCTTTAATTCTCTTATAAAATATTATATATTTCAGATTTGAAGAATATTCTATGAACAGAAAAAGAAAGATATTTTTAAAATACATTGGAATTCTTATTTTGTTATGTCTTCCGTTAATTGGATTGACTGGAGTCGTAATTAGTAGAGCTATTATTACTCCTAATGATCAATTTTTTGTAGTAAGCAAGGGGGAAATTCCCCATATTGAGATAAATAATTGGACATTAACGATTAATGGACATATCAACAATAATTTGACTTTTACGTATTCCAACTTTACTTCTCAACCTTCACAAGAGGTTTTAGCTACACTAAAATGTGTTGATGGACCATATGCTACAGCAATATGGAAGGGAATTCCCGTTAAGGATTTACTAGATTTAGCGGAAGTAAAACCTGGGGCCATAGATGTTGTTTTTTATGCTGCAGATAATTATTCTTCCTCTTTGACAATTGAAGAAGCACGTATGGCTAATGTTCTTTTAGCATATGAAATGAATGGTGAAGTTCTTCCCGTCGAACAAGGATTTCCTGTTAGAGTTGTTGCTCCAAACCATCTAGGGTATAAATGGGTGAAATGGGTCGTTAGGATGGAGATTGTAAATTATGATTATATAGGTTTTTGGGAAAGTCGAGGATGGAGTGATGATGCTTCAATTACACCTTTCTCAGATTGGATTTGGCATGCTGTGTTATTGTCGATTTCTTTACTTTTCGGAGGGGTTGCTATTATGACAGGATTAAAAAGGTCTCCAGTAACTGAATTTTTTCACGATCTTCCTAAATTTGTAAATAGGAAATTCCATATTACCGTTGGTATTGGCTATTTTCTCACTTCTTTAAGTGTTTTCTTATATTGGATTATCTCTACCTTCTTAAACAGAGGAGCCATACTTTATACTATTCATGGTATAATAGCTTTAATTTCTATCATTCTTGTCATACCCGGAGCTATTACTGGCTTCAAAAAATCAAGAAAGAGGGATCTCAAAAAAAGAACTTGGCACTATAAATGGAATGTATATTCTTTTTATTTGTTTTTACTAACCATTATATTAGGATTTTTATTAGTATTTCTCAATTTTCTACGTTTATACTAGATTTCCGACGGTAATAAAGAAGCTTTAGAAAAATAAGAATAAATTATAAATTTAAATAGATTTTAACAACCCTTAAGAAGAAAAAGAGAAAATGAATTGATTTTAACTTAAATATTCTAAGAGAATTCTAAAAATGGTAAATATTAAAAAATGGGAAGATCAAGATCATTGGGTTGAAATTGACTTGGACAGATGCATTGGTGCAGAGGACTGTATCATTGCGTGTCCTGTAGAAGTTTATAAATTAGTTAATGGAAAAATCATAGCAGAGAATATTGGAGAGTGTACTGATTGTATGGCGTGTCAAGATGTGTGTCCAACAAACGCAATTTTAGATCATTCCGCATGGGAATAAGAGAAACTCACCTCACCCGCTCGTTTTATTCAAGGACTTGCTGGGGAACTGACCCTTTTACTTTTTCTCGTAATGCCTAGACTTCGATGAAAAATAAAATAAATTTAGAAAATTCTATTCAGAGCCAAACTGTTTATCTAAGTCAATCACTAATGGAACTTCTTTTTCATCTTTCCTAACTACGACTTTTAAAACACCATCTTCAATCGTAGCACTCACAGGTTCAATCTTAGACACTTTCTCCTTCACAGTGGATTTTAAACACGTGTGCATCTCGTTATAAAGATAACATTTAGTACAACAGAATCCAACAGGCATGTAACCAACTATCGAGCATTGGTCATATGCGTCGCAATTACAACTATTACACATTTTTTTTATCACTTCTTATAAATTGTATATTAATTTTTTATAAAACTTCTGATATTATTAATTATTATTTATCACTAAAATACTATTATCACTTTTCATATTTAAATATTACCGCTTTTCGACATTTTATGTTTCGAAAACAGCGATTTATGAAAAAATAGATCATGTGATGAACATTATTCGATCCATGCGATCAATATTGACCATCCATAGTGCAAAAAGATATTTTTATCCAAAAATAATAATCCAAATTACTGAAATAGATCAGAATTATTTTTATAATCGATCGTTAAAAAAATGACTAAAAGAATTAAACAATTTTGGGGGTTTTTGATCGCTCTCGATCACTAAATCTATCTTTTATTCAATGTTCCAAAAAATTACCTATAAAAAATTACTAAGATTAGAAGAAATACACAATAAGGGGAATTAGGTGGTCAAAATGCACCGCCAATTTTATAATTTTGATAATATATAACAAATTTAAAGCATTTGGTTATTGAAATTTTCTAAAAAATTTATTAAATCTCTATTATTTTTCTAATCATCTAGTAGATGGATAATAAAACTTTTAGACATGTCTGTAATAAATTTTGAGTTTCGAAATGAAGTATTAAAACATAATGCTTCTTTAAGCTACTGCTATCAGTGTAGTACTTGTAGTGGTGGGTGCCCTGTTGCTCTGATAACTCAAGGAAGTTATAATCCTAGAAAAATTATTGAAGAAGCAATTTTGGGTTTAAAAGATAAGTTGATAGAAAAGCAAGATCCTAATCCTTGGCTTTGTTCCACTTGTCAGACTTGTGTTGAGCTATGTCCTCAAAAGGTTGAGATTACCGAAATTTTTACATTGATAAAAAATAAGTGTTTTCTTACTGGCAATGTTCCTGAAGCTTTTATTTCACAGGGGAGGGCTGTTTTAGAGAATGGAGTTGCACTTCCATATTCAAAAGCCATTATAGCCAGACGAGAGAAATTAGGACTTCCATCGATAAAAACAGCACCGGTTGATGAAATAAAGAAAATTTTAAAGGAAACTAATTTTGAAAGCAACATTCCAAAGGAGGAGGCATAAAGTATGTCTTATGATTTATTTTTAGGGTGTGTAATCCCAGCTAGGCTTCCGTTCTTAGAAGCATCATCAAGAAAGGTATTTGAAAAGCTTGATATTAAATTGAATGATGTTGATGGATTTAGTTGTTGTCCTGATCCTACAGGAATAGAGCTTATAGATCATAAAACTTGGTTAGCTTTAGGAGCAAGAAATTTAAGCTTATCAAATGATAATGGTGGAATTATATCTTTTTGTTCTGGTTGTGTCGAAACACTAAAAGGAGTGAATCATTTTATTAGAAAAGATCCAGATGTAAAGGATGAAGTAAATAAAGTTTTAAAAAAAGTAGGAAAAAAATATGACGGAAACACAGAAGTAAAACATTTTGCTCAGGTTCTTTATGAAAATCTTGATAAAGTGAGAGAGAATGTGGTTCATCCTTTAAATGGATTTAAAGTAGCGGTTCATTATGGATGTCATTATTTAAGACCTTCTGAGATTATTAATTGGGATGATCCTTTTAATCCAGTAACTATTGATGAAATAGTTAAAGCAATAGGAGCAGACTCTATAGAGTATGAGTTGAAGATGGAATGTTGTGGAAATCCTCTTGATAAATCAGATAAAGAAATTTCTCTTCAAATGATTGATAATAAATTCAAATCAATTCAAGAATCTGGAGCGAATTGTATTACCTTAGTATGCCCTGCATGCTTTCAACAATTTGATTTCAATCAACGAGAACTGAGTAAAGGAAAAGAAAATGGTTATAATTTCCCAGTTTTTTATCTCTCAGAATTAATAGCACTCGCATTTGGGTTTAAACCTGAAGAATTAGGATTGAATTTTCATCGAGTTCGAGCTACAAAATTATTAGAAGGATTTTAAAATTTCAATAAAATATACAATTAATTATTAAACTTAAAAAAAAGATTTGGTAAAAAATGGGATTAGCAGATATAAAAACATTTGAAAATCTACAGAAAGATGTAATCTCAGTTAATAGATGTTGTGCTTGCGGCGCTTGTATTGCATATTGTGAAAATCAAGCATTTAATGTTATCGAGATGGATAATTATACTCCAAAGTTTAAATCCGATAAAAGTGTTGAGAATTGTAAAGAATGTGGATATTGTTATTATATTTGTCCTCAAACTGAACCCTTATTAGACAGATTAAAAGAAGCTCATCTCGTTAAAGATGAACTTGGGAATATTATTGATATTTTTGCTGCGAAAACAACAAATGCAAAAATACAAGAAGTTGGACAAGATGGGGGTATTGTCTCGACTATTTTAACGTATTTGTTTGATACTAATAATATAGACGCGGCAATTGTATCTGAATATGACGATAATTTTAAACCAATACCTAAAATAATATATAGTAAAGATGAATTAGCAAAATCCGCAGGTACACGGTATTCAATATCATCCAATATCTTGCCTTTAAAAGATTTAACTCAAGTTGCAGAAGAAATAATTTCTCACAAGAAAAGAATTTATGATAGCGATCAATTACGTATTGCATTTGTTGGGACCCCGTGCCAATGTAGGGCAATTAGTAAGATGAAACTTTTACATATTAAACCTGCCCATGTTATAAGTGTAATAATTGGCCTATTTTGTTTTGAAAATTTTGATTATAATAAATTGATAGAAATTTTAAAGTCTAAAACACAAATAAACCCTTCAAATATTAAGAAAACAAATATTAAGAAGAATTTCTTTGTCACGTCAAAAGAGGACACGGTAAAAGAAGTTAGTATTAAAGATCTTGATGAAGCAGTTAGAAATCATTGCCACGAATGTGATGAATTTGTAGGTAGATTTTCAGATCTTAGTATTGGAGCATCTGGAGCTCCTACTGGTTATTCAATGATTCTTACTCGAAATGAAAAGGGGCATAGTTTAATAGATTCTTTACTCGCAACAGGGTATATTGAAAGATATATTATTCCAGCAGATCAGATTTCCGAATGGCAACCTAAAAAAATTAATTGGTTAAAAAAAATGACTTCACTAAAAGTGAAGAAATAAATAAAATAGTGGTTTGAATGGTAGATAATTCTAAAAGTGCTCTTATTATTGGAGCAGGTATTGCAGGTATTCAAGCAGCTTTGGATTTGGGAGATATGGGAATAAAAGTCCATTTAATAGAAAAAAGTCCTGTTATTGGAGGAAAAATGGCACAATTAGATAAGACATTTCCCACCTTAGACTGTTCAATTTGTATTTTGGCACCAAAATTATCAGAATGTTATAGGCATCCAAATATTAGTCTTTATACTCTTTCAGAAGTACAAAAGATAGAGGGTATAAGTGGGGATTTCACAGTAGAAGTTCTTAAACGTGCCCGTTATGTAAAGGAGGATGTTTGTACAAATTGTGGAGATTGTGCTACAATTTGCCCTGTACGAGGCGTTCCAAATTATTTTGATGCTAATTTGAAAAATATGGCAGCTGTATATATCCCCTTCCCTGCAGCAGTTCCTCCTGTTTATATTGTTGATAAAAATTCATGTGTATATCTAAATTATGGAATTTGTGGGCTATGTGCTACGAATTGCGGTGCAGAAGCAATTGATCTTACACAAAAAGATGAAATTTTAGAATTTGAAAATGTTGGTTGTATAATTGTTGCACCAGGATATGGTTTGATGGAAGATGTCAATCCTCTAACAAAATATGGTTATAAGAAATATAGAAATGTAGTGACTTCCTTAGAATTTGAACGGTTAATTTGTGCTTCTGGTCCACTTGATGGGCATTTGAGAAGGTTATCTGATGGGGAGGACCCTAAAAAAATTGCTTTTCTACAATGCATAGGTTCACGTTCAGATAGAGATCAAAAGTACTGTTCTTCTATATGTTGCATGTATTGTACAAAAGCAGCAATGATAGCATATGAACATAATAATGATTTAGAATCATATGCTTTTTATATTGATATGAGAGCGGGAGGGAAAGGATTTCAATCTTTTCTCCATAGAGGAGAGGATGAATATAATATTAAATATATTAAAAGTAAAGTTTCACATATTGATATAGATGAGGATGAAAGTCCTATTATCACTTATGAAGATCTTGATACATCAGAAATAAAACAGATTAAAGTAGATTTAGCTGTTTTAGCAACGTGTATTATCCCATCAGAGGGGATTGATAAATTAGCAGATGTGTTAGGAATTGAATTAAATAAATATAATTTTATAAAAACTGATCCATTTTTTCCGGTAGAAACGAGTGTAGAAGGTATTTTCACATGTGGTTGTGCTCGTGAACCAATGGATATACCTCGTTCTGTTGCTGAGGCAAGTGGGGCAGCAGCAAAAGCAGCGGAAGTAATTAAAGGAGGATAAAAATAATATGTCTGAAAAAATAGAGGAAGATGTCCGTATTGGAGTTTTTGTTTGTTCCTGTGGCTCAAATATAGGAGGCCTTATAGATGTTAAAGAAGTAGCAGAATATGCTAAAAATTTACCCAATGTTGTGTTTACTGAAGATAATTTGTATACTTGTTCAGAAACAGGATTAACACAGATTAAAAATGGAATTAAAGAGCATAATCTAAATCGTGTAGTTGTTGCTTCATGCACTCCAAGAACCCACGAGCCTCTTTTTCGTGATTGTGTCAAAGCTGAGGGGCTTAACGAGTATCTTTTTCAATTTGTAAATATTCGTGACCAATGTACTTGGGTTCATATGAAACACCCTAAAGAAGCTCTTGAAAAAGCGAAAGAGGTTATTCGAATGGGTGTGGCAAAAGCTGCTAAACTTGAAGCGCTCGAAAATATAGTAGTTGATGCAACTCCTACCGCAATGGTTATAGGTGGAGGTGTCGCCGGGATGACTGCTGCTCTTAGCTTAGCGAATCAAGGATTTGAAACTCATTTAGTAGAAAAAGCAAATGAATTAGGTGGAAAACTTAATATTATTAATAAATTATTCCCTACAAGCCAAGATGCCTCTGAACTTTTAGCAAGTTTGAAGAAAAGAGTTGAGAGCAATCCTAATTTAACTGTTTATACTTCAGCAAAAGTAAAGAATATTGAAGGTTTTGTAGGTAATTTTGAGATTGAGGTTGATCAAAAAGATAAAAATATCGACTTAACTATAGGTGTTATTGTCGTTGCTGTTGGAGCTTCTTTATTAACCCCAACTGGAAAATTTGGTTATGATGGTAATATTAGAATTACTCAATATGAATTAGAAGATAAATTAAGAAATAATGAAGTAAATGCTAAAGACATTGTAATGATACAATGTGTAGGCGCTCGTAATGATGAGAGAGTTTACTGCTCGAATGTATGTTGTATGACTGCTTTGAAAAACGCCTTAATCATTAAAGAGAAAAATCCTGAAGCAAATATAACAATATTATTTAGAGATTTGTATACTCCTGGAACTTATTATGAAGAATATTATAGAAGAGCAAGAGAAGCAGGAATTGTTTTTATGAGTTATAAGCTCGAGAAAGAGCCTATTGTAGAAGAGAATACAATAAAAGTATTTAATGAATATATTGGAGAAGAGATAAGTATTTCCTACGATCTCCTTGTTTTATCAACACCTTTAATCGCAAATGATGACAATAAGGAATTAGCTCAAATGCTAAAAGTTCCATTAGAAGAAAATAAATTCTTTTTAGAAGCTCACGTAAAACTACGCCCTATGGATTTCGCAACAGATGGGATTTTCATATGTGGAGCAGCAAAATGGCCTGTAGATATTACAGAATCCATAACTCAAGGTTATGCTGCATCTGCAAGGGCAAGTACAATTATTTCTCATGATACTATAGAAGTAGAGGGTGCCACATCGTTTCTACCTGAATATAATAAAAGTCTATGTACAGGATGTGAAATCTGTATAACGGTTTGTCCATATAAAGCCATAAGCAAGAATGAGAATGACGAGATTGAAATAACTCAAGTACTTTGTAAGGGTTGCGGGGTTTGTGGAGCAACTTGTACTAGTCATGCTATAATAATAAGGCATTTTACAGATGAGCAAATTTTATCTGAAATATATGCATTTGGAGGTATTTAATATCATGAGTTTTGAACCGAAAATTTTAGGATTTTTATGTAATTGGTGTTCTTATGCGGGAGCAGATTTAGCTGGAGTTAGCAGAATGCAATACCCCCCAAATATTAGAGTAATAAGGGTTATGTGTAGTGGTCGAGTAGACCCAAAATTTATTTTTGAAGCGCTCCGAGTTGGGGCTGATGGTGTAATTGTTTTAGGATGCCATTTAGGAGACTGTCATTATCTTGAAGGAAATTACGAGGCAGAGAAGAAATTTGATATGGTAAAAAGATTCCTTAAACTTATTGATTTTGACGATAGAGTAAGATTGGATTGGGTGTCTGCCTCAGAAGGTGCCAGATATGCTTCAATGATAACAGAATTTACAGATCATATTAAAACACTTGGGCCATCTCCTGCGGGAAAAGATAATCCAGATGATGAAACTCTTGAGAAATTAAAAGCTATTGAAGAAGCTGCGGGAGGCGATCGAATGAGGGCACTTGTTGGAAGAGAAAGAAAAATTACAGAACAAGAAAATGTGTATGGAGAAACTGTATCACTTGATAAATTTAATGAAATTTTTGATCTAGCAATCAAAGATGAATATAATCGGCATAGAATTTTAGGATTATTGGAAAAAGAGTCTAAGTCTGTAAAAGACTTAGCAAAAGAATTAAAAATAGATTCAAGTATTGTATTAGAACATATGGTAACTTTAAAAAGTCGAGGTCAAGTTGATTTCGGAGAATTATTAGGAATTACACCAACGTTTCACAAATTATAGAGGAGATAAAAAAATGGAAAAAGTTGGAGCTGTAATGGTTGTAGGTGCTGGAATAGGGGGCTCCCAAACAGCACTAGATTTAGGAGATTCTGGTTATAGAGTTTATTTAATTGAGTCCACAACAAGTATAGGCGGTGTAATGGCTCAATTAGACAAAACATTTCCTACTAATGACTGTGCAATGTGTATAGTAAGCCCAAAATTAGTTGAAACTGGACGTCATCAAAATATTGATTTAAGTATTAATTGTGAAATTTTAGATGTTTCAGGAGAAGCAGGAAATTTTACAGTTAAAGTTAAAAAAAAATCTTTATATATCAATCCAGATATATGTACTGGATGTGGGGTTTGTGGCAGAAATTGTCCTGTGGAAGCGATTGATATTTTTAATGAGGGTATAGCTAAATATGCTGCTACATTTGTAAAATATCCTCAAGCTGTTCCACTCGTATATGCAATTAATAAGGATTTTTGTATTGGTTGTGGAGTGTGTGCTGGAGTTTGTAAAGCAAAAGCAGTAGAATATGAACGAGAAGATGAAGAAGTAGATATTAATGTAGGGTCAATAGTTCTTGCGCCGGGATTTGATGAATTTGTCCCTCAAGCAGCTAATAAATATGGTTATGGGAAATATAAGAATGTGGTCACGAGTATAGAGTTTGAACGTATATTAAGTGCAAGTGGCCCTTATGCTGGAAGAGTTCTCAGACCCTCCGATGGTGATATTCCAGAAAAAGTTGCTTTCCTTCAATGTATAGGATCTCGGGATTATACAGGAGAAGGGCAGCCTTATTGTTCTTCTGTGTGTTGCATGTATACAGCAAAAGAAGCTGTGATTGCTCATGAACACCAACATGAAGTAAAACCTACCATTTTCAGTATGGATATAAGAGCTTATGGAAAAGATTTTGATAAATATATTATTAGAGCTCAAAAAGAATACGGTATCCGGTATATTAGAAGCAGAATTTCTTCGATTACAGAAGTTTCTGAGACAAAAGATTTAAGACTCCGTTATGAAACTGAGGATGGGAAAGTGATTGAAGAAGATTATAATATGGTGGTTTTAGGTGTTGGATTAAATCCACCAGATGATGCAAAATATCTTGCTGAGAAATTTGGAATTGAATTAAACGAATTTGGATTTGCAAAAACGGATGTTTTTAATCCAGTACAAACCTCAAGACCCGGTATCTTTGCTTGTGGTGCTTTTTCTCAACCAAAAGATATCCCTGAAACAGTCACTCAAGCAAGCGCCGCAGCTGGATGTGTCCATCAAATATTATACGAAGAGAGAGGAACATTAATTACAGAAAAAACATTACCCCCAGAAATTTTCGTGGCAGGACAACCTCCTAGAATTGGTGTATTTGTTTGTCATTGCGGAATTAATATAGGTGGATATGTGGATGTTCCAGAAGTGACTAGATATGCAAGTACTCTCCCAAATGTTGTTATGGCAGATCGTAATTTATATACATGTTCTGCTGATACTCAAGGGATAATAAAAGAAAAAATAGAAGAATATCACCTTAATCGAGTTATAGTTGCATCGTGTACACCAAGAACTCATGAACCTTTATTCCAAGAAACAATTAGAGAAGCAGGATTGAATAGATACCTATTTCAGATGGCTAATATCAGAGATCAGTGTTCTTGGGTTCATATGAACCAACCAGAAGAGGCTACGCAAAAAGCAAAAGATCTCGTGAGAATGGCAGTCAATAAAGCAAGGCGAATAGCACCAATAGACAGAATTAAGTTAGGAGTGACACAGAAGGCAATGGTAATCGGTGGTGGAATAAGCGGCATGACTGCTGCTCTGAATATTGCAAGTCAAGAAATTGAGACTCATTTAGTTGAAAAAGAAGCAGAATTAGGAGGTTTTGCTAGACATATTTATCATACTCTTGAAGGAGGAGATGTTCAAGCTTATTTAAAAAACCTAATTGAAAAGGTTAAGTCTAATAAATTTGTTCATGTATATACTAATGCTAAAATAGAAAGTCTAGATGGATATATTGGGAACTTTAAAACTTCAGTGATTCACGGTCCTAAAAAAGAAAGAGCAGAATTTGATCATGGAGTCGTTATTTTAGCTACAGGAGCCAAAGAATATGAGCCAAAAGAGTTTCTCTATGGTCAAAATAAAAATGTAGTTCTTCAATCAAAGTTTGAAGAAATGCTAAACACAGATAGCGTTATTAAGAATAAAAAATCAGTTGTTATGATTCAATGCGTTGGTTCAAGAAACGATGAACATCCTTATTGCAGTAAAATGTGTTGCGCAGAAGCGATTAAAAACGCTTTACTAGTTAAAAAATTAAATCCATCTACGGAAGTTACTATTTTATTTCGAGATATTAGAACTTATGGATTTAAAGAAAAATATTATAGAAAAGCAAGAGAAGATGGAGTCATTTTCCTTCGATATGATGAAGATAATCCTCCAGAAATTGTTGCTGAGAATTCTTCATTAAATATAAAAGTGAAGACTGCAAAAGCGGGAAACTTATCAATCCCCGCAGATTTATTAGTATTAAGTGCTGGAATTGTAGCATCTCACGAGGAAAATGAAGAACTTGCTAAAATGTTAAAAGTACCTTTAAATGATGATAATTTTTATTTAGAAGCCCATGTCAAGCTTCGTCCAGTAGACTTCGCTACGGAAGGAGTATTTGTTGCGGGATTAGCTCACTGTCCAAAAACTATTGAAGATTCAATTTCACAAGCTAATGCTGCTGTTTCAAGAGCATGTACAATTCTTTCAAAGGATGAAATTGAAGCGGAAGGTAAAACAGCAGTAATTGATATGTCTCGTTGTATAGGGTGTGGAATGTGTGTAGATAATTGTGCGTATAATGCGATAGAGTTAATTGAAGATAGACGTTTTGGATTAGTAGCATCAATTAATCAAGTATTATGTAAAGGATGTGGAGCTTGTAGTGGGAATTGTCGATGTAGTGCAATCGATATATTAGGCTTTACAAGTGAACAAATATATCAAATGATAACAGCTAGGTTATAAAAAAATGACAGAAACTGTTTTAGAAGAAAAGAAAGTTGATAAGAAATGGGAACCAAAAATAATTGCATTTTTATGTAATTGGTGCTCTTATGCTGGAGCTGATTTAGCGGGAGTTAGTAGAATCCAATATCCTCCAAATATAAGAATCGTAAGAGTTCCTTGTTCTGGACGGGTTAATCCCTATTTTATTATAAAAAGTTTAACAGATGGCTGGGATGGTGTCGTTATTTCTGGATGTCATCCAGGAGATTGTCACTATATAAGTGGAAATCTCGTAGCGAGGAGACGATTTGCTATATTAAAGGAACTTCTTGAATTTTTTGGGATTGAACCAGGCAGGGTTAATTTTATGTGGGCCTCTGCTGCGGAAGGAGAACGTTTTGCTGTGCTAATTAGGAAAGCTACAAAGATTGTTAAGGAATTAGGGCCAAATATTAAATTTCAAAAGGAGTGGTGTTAAGAATGGTAATCGAAACAGATAATAAGGAAATTACAAACTCAATAAGAGAAAATGCTAAAAAATTACTTAGCGAAAATCAAGTTGATATAGTAATTGGTTATTCTCAAGGCACTATACCTTTAAGTTCTACACTAATTATTGTTAGAAAAGAAGAAGATGTAGACAAATTAATCTGGAATAATTTATGTTATATTAATTTGGCTAGATATTTAGCTCCTTTAATGCCTCAACTTTGTGATTCAGAAGGAAATTCTTTGAGAATTGGGATTGTCGCGAAAGGTTGTGTTGGTAGGGCAGTAAACCTTTTGGCTGCTGAGAAACAAGTGAATCTAGATAAAATAAAGATGATAGGGTTTAATTGCAATGGAATTGTCAACAGAAGTAAAATCGATCTGGAAATTGGCGAAAAGGAGATTCTTGATGTTTCTATATCTGGAGATGATATCATTGTAAAAGGGAAAAATTGGGAGAAAAAATTTCCCTATGATCAATATATTAATGAACTATGCAAAGTTTGTCAAATAAAATCTCCTTCTGCAACTGAAGAGACATGTGTTGGGGAATGCCAAGAATTAGACTCAATTCATGATGAATTTTCAGATATTGCTGAATTTGAATCAAAATCGGCTGACGAGAAATGGACATATATAAAAGATGCTTTACAAGTATGTACTCTATGTTACAGCTGTCGTCAAGCTTGTCCAGCATGTTATTGCAATCTTTGTTTTGTGGATCAAAATAAGCCTATATGGTTTGGTAAAACTACTGAGTTCCGGGATATATTAGTATTTCATTTAGTTCGAGCACAACATCTAGCGGGTAGATGTGTAGCGTGTGGAGCTTGTTCATCAGTATGTCCAGTTGGTATTGACCTAAATATTATCACAAGAAAATTGGAAAAAATCGTGAAAGAACGATTTGATTATACTTCAGGACTCAATGCGGAAACCGTTCCTCCAATGATGGATTTCAAAATGGAGGATGCAGAAGAGTTTATGTTGGAGGAAGATTAAAAAGGTGAATTAAAGAATGGAACAAAAAATATTGAAAAAGGATCAAATTGGAAAATTATATAATGAGTTTGTAGGAGAGTATAACTTTTTTGCTCCTATTAATAAAAAGGGAAACGTTGCTTTCGAGAAGATTGAAAATCCAAAGGATATTGTTCTGGATTATTTGAATTCAAAGATTCCACCGAAATCAGTCTTATTTCCTCAAAATGAAGTGTTATTTGAATACACATTAGATGAGAAAGATGTTGAAATTACTGATAGACAGGATTTAGACCAAAAAATCTTGATTTTTGGAATCCGACCATGTGATGCTTATAGTTTTGAATTATTTGCCAATTTCTTTTCATTTCATGGTAATTCAAAGGATGAAATCTATTTAAAGAAAAAAGAAAATACAACACTCATAGGAATCGGTTGCAATAATCCAAGATCTACATGCTTTTGCACATCTGTTGGTGGAAATCCTTTCAATAAAGAGAATATGGATGTATTTCTAACTGATTTAGGAGAAACTTACTTAGTTGAAGGAATCAGTGATAAAGGGAAAAAATTAATTCAAAAGTTACCATGGCTTTCTGATGCTTCTAAGAATGATTTGAAAAAAGCAGAGGAATTGGCAAAAACAGCAGAGGAATCAATAACTACAAAGATTGATGTTGATGCTATCGTAAAAAACTTAGAAACCAGTTTTGAACACTCTGTATGGGACGAGATCAGTGAATCTTGTATAGGATGTGGTTCTTGTGCTTATTTATGTCCAACATGTACTTGTTTTGATGTTATTGATGAAACAGATCATTATAATAATCGAGGTAGAAGAATTAGGATCTGGGATACTTGTCAATCGTGTCTTTATACAATGGAAACAAGTGGTCATAATCCTAGAGATACTAAAATCCAACGCTGCCGGAACCGAATTATGCATAAGTTCAGTTATTATCCTACAAATTATGATTTATTAGGCTGTGTAGGCTGCGGTAGATGTGTTATTGTATGTCCTGCTAATAATGATCTTCGAGTAATATTAGATAAAATAAAAAATATAGAAAAAAAAGAGGGTGAAAAAGTAGTTGCCTAATCCTTACATACCTTATCTTACAACAGTTAAATCGATAGTCTCTGAGAATAAAGTGAATGATATTAAGACTATTGAATTAGAGTTTAAGAAAGAAGAAGATTATAAGAAATTTGATTATATTCCTGGACAATTTGCCGAAATTAGCTTAATAGGAAAAGGTGAATGTCCTATAGGGATAGCTTCATCCCCTACTGAAGAAGGAACCATTATGTTTACTATTAAGAAAATGGGTACTGTTACGTCAGGATTTCATAATTGTGAAGAAGGAGACATAGTTGGGGTAAGAGGTCCTTGTGGAAATGGCTGGCCCGTAGAGGAAATGAAAGGAAAAAATATCGTGGTTATTGGAGGAGGTTTCGCGTTTTCGACACTCAGATCGTTGGTAATTTACTTACTAGATGAGAAACATCGAAAAGATTACGGTGATATAACGGTTATATACGGCAACCGTGATCCTGGAGAAGTATTATATACAGATATTCTAGATGAATGGAAAAAACGAGATGACATTAAGGTAGTTTTAACTATTGATCGTGAAGCAGAGGGATGGACGGAAGAAGTAGGATTTGTCGCACCTATCGTTAAAAAAGTTGGCCCAAGTTCTGATAATGCCGTTGCAGTTATCTGTGGACCACCAATAATGATTAAAACTACAATTGCTGTTATGGAAGAGCTAAATTGGGGGCCAGAAGCCATTTTGAACAGTCTAGAGGCGAGAATGAAGTGTGGGATTGGAAAATGCGGGCGCTGTAATATCGGAAACAAGTTTATTTGTACTGATGGACCCGTATTTTCTCTTGCTGAGCTCAAGGAACTACCTGATGAGTATTAAATTAATAAGAATAAATATTTTTAAAAATTTATAAAAAATAGGTGAAAAAAATTGGCTGATAGTGCAGTCACAAAAACATTTGAAGATTTGATAATAGAAGTTCATGAAAAAGGATTGTGTGGAGAATGTGGTGGATGTGTTAGTTTTTGCTCAGCTGGGGAATTAAAAGCTATTGAAATGTCGGAATCAGGACCCCCAAAATACATAGATAAAGATAAATGTCTTAAATGTGGTATTTGTTATTTTGTGTGTCCTCAAACTCATGTACTAAACGATCAGTTGAATAAAAAATTCAGCTATGATCCTCCTATAGGAAATCAGTTGAAAATAGCTTCATGTCATGCATCTTCAGAAGAAATTAGAAATAATGCAACTGATGGTGGTGCTGTAACAGCAATTTTGAGTTATTTATTAGATAATAAGTTAATAGATGGAGCAGTCGTTTGTAAAAGGAAAGGTCCTTTTAATCGAACTTCATTTTTAGCTATAAGTAAAGAGGATTTAATTGAAGCTGCAGGATCTCATTTCGACTTCTCTAGCCAAGTAGTTGGTTTGGAAAAATATAATACATTCATACCGGCGAATATTGCATTGAAAAAAGTTATGAGTCCCGATTTATTAAATATAGCTGTTGTAGGAACGCCGTGTCAAATAAATTCAATTAGAAAAATGCAAGAATTAAGTATTCTACCTGCACATATTGTTAAGTATACATTAGGTCTGTTTTGTTATCTGAACTTCTCATTTAATGATGAAGATAGGAAAAAACTGGAAGATAAGCTCAATTTTTCATTTGAAGATGTTGAAAGTATGAACGTCCGAGAAGATCTTATATTATACTTTAAAAATGGGAATACATTAAGTATTTCATTCTCAGATTTACACGATATTGGACGTCCTGCTTGCTATGCATGCGATGATTTTTCCAATATTTATGCGGATATTTCTTTTGGAGGTCTTGGTTCACAAGAAAAATTAACTACTGCAATAATTAGGACTAAAATAGGTGAAAAAATTTATAATAATGCTCTAAATAAAGGTTACATTAAAGAACCAATTGAATTAAATAGGCCAAATAATAAAATGGAAATGTTGACTAAAGTTAAGGAATGGAGCAATAAGAAAATAGAAAGAGCAGAAAACACTTTAAAGAACAAATAGATATTTCAGAATTAGATTTATTTAAATTTATTTTTCTCCTTCTATTTTACACTTTTTCATATCAAAAATTTCTTTCATACTTAATAATTCTACGTATCTTTTTTGATATGGTGCTTGTCTATATTGCCTGAGATATTCCCAAACTTCACGTTTCATTTTTAATTTTTCATTCTTCATATTGATAAGCTTGTTATTTTTTTAATTGTTGAAGGAAAAATAGAGTCTAAATTATAAAATATTTAATGAGTCCAGTTTTAATGAAAGTTATTCCACACTAAAGTTCAAAGATGTTTCCTGTATTATAGATGGTACTATCTAAATCGAGTATTATCTGCCCCCCTGAAGCGATTTCTACGGCAAAATTTATTCCTTCTAATACTCTATTCATCATAAATTCATAGGCGGTAAAACAATCTTCAAGTTGTGGCATATGGTTCTCCGCATAACATTGAGAGATTGCAGGAATTAGCTCTGGAATGAAATCTTGGCTTATCATCATCTCCTCTGCATCAATATTAGTTTCTTTTGCCAGTGTAAAAGGATTGTATACATCCATTTGGGCAAACATTACCCTACAGACAAAAAGAGATGCCTTTATCTCTTTCATGATAAATTTAATTCTATTTTTATCATCAAGAAATTTTTTAAATGTAATAGCATTGATTATATCCTCATTAGTTATGGTATCTGAAGTATCCATTAATTTGCTTACTCTTTCTGACATTCTTTTTGAAGATAACATGAGTTTAAGATTCATTTCATTTTTCTTGTAATAATCCTCATAAAAAGCAGAAAGAAAAGAATGGGCTCCCAGATTCCCTTGGTCTTTCAAAATGTCTAATTTATAATATCTATCTTTAAATTTACCCATAAAGTTCTTAATAACTAAAAACTTAAGCTTTAGTCGATGTAACGCGAAAAATAAACATAATCTTGTTTTTGTGTATGCTTCTACATTTCCCATCCTAAATCTATCATGATGATCTCTTTCATACATTACAATAGGTTTCATTTTGCCTACAATAACATCTATGAAATATTTTATAATGTGTTCAAGGGGTCGACAATCTAATACATGAAATTTTTCAATTAATTTTTGGCTTGTTGGCTGGCTTTGTGGTATTTCCTTGATCTTATCATAATTATAAAATTCAAGAAATAACGAGGTTAGTGCCTCCATTTCTAAAACTGTTCGACAGGGAATAAAAACCTTATTTAAATCATATAATATTGTTCCACTCTCTGGCAAGTCTTTAAATCCTCTTTCGTAATAATTTATATAATTAGGGAAATACCCTCTTTCTTATCAAGTTACTAATTAGATTTTTATTTAAATAAGTTTTTTTATTGAATTCTCATTAAGATATTTTCAATTATTACTAATTTTTGTGTAAATTATGATGACAAAAAGAATAAATTAAAGTTAAACATGAAATTTGTTGTTCTAAATGACCATATTCCAAATAGATTTGTACATATAATTAAAAGCGATTTTACATACATTTATAATGATTTTTATAACATAAAATTTATAAATGCGTGCATTATTATTATTTTAATTTTAATCTTACAATTTATCAATTTAAAGGATAAATAATAAGAAAAAATTAACAATAAGTTTTGTTTAAAAAATAGTTTATATAATATAATCGAAGAAATTAATCGAATTAAAAAAATAATTAAAATTAAGAGCTGAATTAGAAATATGGCAGAGGAAGAAAGCTTTTTAAACGCAAAAGCCCTGGTTGTTGATAATGGTACCGGAATCTCCAAAAATGGATTTGCTGGTGAGGATCAACCAAGGTCAGTCTTCCCTACACTAATTGGATATCCCAAGTATGAAAGCATCATGACTGATGTTGAGCACTATACTCGGGAATACTATATTGGTGAGGAAGCTATGCAATTAAAAGGCGTTTTAAAGTTAATGTTCCCTGTTGAACATGGTATCATTGAAGACTGGACTGCTATGGAGAAAATCTGGCATTACACGTTTTATACTGACTTGCGTATCGATCCAAGTGAACATCCAGTACTTTTAACAGAAGCGCCATTGAACCCACGCCCAAACCGTGAGAAAATGGCTGAAATTATGTTTGAGACTTTTAATACACCTGCTCTTTACGTAGCAATGCAAGCAGTATTGAGTCTTTATGCTTCTGGTCGTACTACTGGGTGTGTTATAGATATTGGTGATGGTGTATCCCACGTTGTACCAATTTTCGAGGGATTTGCCTTAAGTCATGCTATTCAAAGAATCGATCTCGCTGGTCGGGATATTACAACCTATTTACAGAGACTTCTTCGACAAAAGGGATATTCTTTCACAACATCAGCAGAAAAAGAGATTGTGAGAGATATAAAAGAGAAGCTGTGCTATGTGGCGATTGATCCTGAAAAAGAGATGATGCTGAGTAAGAAGGTCGCTGGAATGGAGAAAAGTTATATGCTCCCTGACGGAGAGACCATCAACGTCGGTGTAGAGCGATTCTTAGCACCTGAGTGTTTCTTCAACCCTTCTGTTATCGGAAAAGAACTTGAGCCTTTAGATGATGTGATTGTAGGCGCCATTTCAGAATGTGACGTCGATCTTCGAAGAGATCTATATAGCAACATCGTTCTCTCGGGCGGAAGCACTATGTTCCCCGGGATTAAGGAAAGATTAACGAAAGAGATAAAGGAGCAAATCCCAGAGAGCGTAGACGTCAAGATCATCGCACCTCCAGAGCGTATGTATTCTGTCTGGATTGGCGGTTCAATTCTGAGTTCACTAAAGACGTTTCATAGAATGTGGGTTACTCGTAGAGAATATAAAGAGATGGGCCCACAGGTAATTCACCGGTGCTTCTGATCCATTAAGCAGTTTCATGTAAAAAACCAATGGGAATTAATATATTAAGTTTTTTTATTTTTCTTTTTTTTATTGTTGTTCTAAAAAAATTATCAAATTAATAAATTGAGGTCCCAACTTCACAAGATAGTGAACTTTGACCTAAGAAGATTTAGATCTATATAGGAGAAAGAAATCAAATTCAAGTACCCACACAAGCAAAATTTCGCAGCATTTTTCTTGGAGTAATAGAAATAATTATAGATTATAAAATTATAGATCCATGAAAATAAGACAAAAAGCAAAAAAGAAAAACAAAAAAGAGACCATGCGATAACTACAGAAAAGTCTTGGAGTGCTCCTCGAGGGCTTTCTCTTCGCATGACTTCGATCCTCTCTCTCGCGTTTTAGTCCGCCTCTGAGCAACCGACCGCTCCAACCCATAGCAATCTGTGCAGTACCACGCATCATAAGCCTTATTGTACACCATGTCCCGATCCGCTTTCCCGCACGCAATACATTTACAAATAGATCTATCTGATATGCTTTTCAAGATTTCTTCTTGCTCTTGAAGATTTCTGAACTGTTCTAATTTATCTGGAGAAAATTCTTTTATGGAGTGCCTTTTACCCTCTGAGCCAACCAGAAACCCCCTCCATTCTTTATATAATCTTTCTCGTTCTGTTCTTGCCGCTTTAAGCAACAGAAGCCTTAAATTGTTCCTAATTTTCTGTAATCGCGGGCTCTTGATAATAATTGCTCGTTTATCTCTCATAAGAATCATATATCTCTTTTGCTATTTAAATATTTGGGGTGTTTGGGATTAGTGATTTGGTCAGTAAACCGGATACTTATACATCTTCAAGATTTCAGCAAATACTGTCGAGTAAGGTCCTATGTAATTGCTATTTTTCCCGAGACTCACCAATCCTGAAACATCAACATTCGGATGCATAGCTTGAATGATGGCTAGAATTCCAATATGCTCTGTCTTCAGTAAGACTTTAATAAATTTATCATACGTCTTTCGATAATGTGTATAGATGAATTCGTCAATCGTCATAGCTTTAATATCATCTTTCCTATCGTTAAATTTCTTTAGATTTTCATCAAAATCTGGATCATTTAACCAGTTTGCCATAATCCACCTATATTCCCTGTCAAATTTCTTGAATTCATTTTTTATATCTGTCGCATCAATCCTACGGTTATATTTTACAAGATTTTCAAGCACTTGGATTGCTACGAGTGCTTCATCTTCTGATATAAGATTTTCCCAGTAAAAGTGAGTACCAGAGTGGGTGATAACCTGATCCATGATGGAGATCGACGCACGGTCGGGATTGTTCTTGAAATGATGTCGGACGTATATGTAAAGCTTCTTTCCTAATGCCTTCAATTTTTGTTTAACTCCAGCATTCATGTCAAACATTTGGTCTTCAACAGGTCTAAAGAAAGCAGGATCGAACCCTAAATGACGTCCCAAACCGAGGATAACATTATAAACCTTCGCTTGTTCTTTATTAAATTCTCCTCGAGTGCTAGGAGATCTTCCTTTTGGACTGCCTCTGAGGTCTTTCTTACGGATTTGTGCATAAAATCCGATTTTATTGAGCGCTTTTTCATAAGCAACAACCTTACGTCTGTCTGGGCTTGGTTTCCTAATGTCGGTTTCTCGCCTTAGCCACTTCTGTATAGTAAGCTTAAACAGCTTCAAAGAATCTTCACTAAATACACTGCCTTCCTTTAAATTATATTGAATTGGACTATCACCTAACAATCGTAATTTATAAATTGCTTCGAAATCACACTTTGGGCTACCAGTCTTTCGCCTAGCAGCAACCCAAAGAGAATAGACAAGATCTAACTCTGGAGCGACAGAGTTGGAAGTTCGAAGAAGTCTTGTATTGAAGAGCGCAGGTCGAAATTTAGCCTTAATAATCCAATCAAACACCAAATTCTTGATATCAGCTCTCATTTGCCTGAGTTCACTATATGACATAGATATTCCAAGATCCTTAAAGGTCTTTGTAGACCAATCATCCGAATTGTAGATAATCTCAAATATGGTGTTATGCATAGGGCGATCCCGAGCGTTACTTGGGTTCAAGAAACCTCCAGTAAAGGATTTATGATCCTTTTTAAACACTAGTTTGTTAAAATCTCGTATAGATATCGCTAATACATGTCGGAGGGGCCCACATTTATCTATTAAATCTTGAATCAATTCCAGTCGGTAAGTCCTATCATAACCGGATAATTGATTTTTAGCTAATCTAAAGTCATTAACTTTATCTCTATAAGCATTAAATATATCTTGGATGAGCTTCTCGTGAGATTTGGTAAGGCTAATGCCAGCACTTGTAGCTGCTAAAATAATGTTATCGCGCAATGCTTCAACCGTCGTAGTTCTAGGTCTACTTTCGGAATTCCTCTGTAAGTTCCTATAAAGACTACTAACTCCTGGCTTATTCACAGTCTTGAGTAATTCGTCTAATTTCTCAATTGAAAATGTGGTCATGGCTCCTATCCTTGTCAATACTTCACCTACCTGATAAAGTGTTAATTTTGCATCCCGATATAATGGATGTTTAAATTTATAGCCTGAAATTTCATAATAGTTATTAAAAATTGCTTTAATTGACTGTATCACTCTACCTTTATCTTTTGGAGCTATTCTTGAGCTTGATTCAATGTTATTAAGGATTCGGACAAGCCATGTGTTAAGTGTCTCCTCTGCTTTATTCCAATTAACCCTAGAACTAGGAGTACCGTCTAAATTCGTCTTAGATAGGAGGTATATTTCTTTATCTAATGTGTCGATACTAGGATTGGCTTCACTCAACCTTAATATTGTGTTAATATCAGACCGCTTATTAATTACGCTATGATATGTTAAAGTAGATTCTATTGCGTCTATAAACAATTTAAATTCTGCGAAGTAAGGACTGGTCTTTGAAGAGTCCCAAGCACCCTTAGAGTATGTCGGAAGATATTTATTCTTAAAACTGCTTACTTTGCTTTTTGGAATCAATACAATTTTATCTGTCTTGATATTATGTCCGTGTTGCTTCAACCATTCCGCATGAGACTGAGTGGTTCTAGGCATTAAGATCAGTTCTCCTTGCTTATATAAGCAAACTTGTAAAGGCGTCTTAACGTCATAAGCCTTTTGTAACTCATTTGCGTAATCCTCAGTCGACAGCGTTTCAGGAAAATCTTCCCTGAATTGTAAAATTCCAGAAATCTTTGGATTTGCATTTGGCCCTAATCTGAATCCGAACCCTATATGCTTGGGGTCATAGAGAACGACTCCTGTATAATCCATATATCTTAATTGTGTCGGATAATCTTCTAGGGCATTCCTTATAATTTTTCTTATTGCCTCAACTTGTCCGGCGAAGTCAATTGTCTTTTTATTCTCAGCTACACGTTTTAGCTCTGCCTTCTTACTCTCAAAACGAGCGTCTTGACCGAGCTCTGAAATCCAACTATTTATTTGAATTTCTTGGAATTTGTCTGTAAGCTTGAATTGTTGTATTAACTCATCAATCTTAGGGTTGGGATTAGTAAGTCTGGAAACATCTACAATAGGAGATTCTTCTAAGTCGGTCTTTGTATCACCATTTGGATCTTGCTGAAGTTCTCTAAATCGATTATTAAGAGCTTCTATATCGGGATTGGAAGGTCTTCTCATGTTTTTAAGCCACAGATTGTCCATAGACATAGATGGGTCATCTTTGAGCATGGAGTTTAACTCAGTCTTAGCTTCAGTATGTTCATTCACCTGTCTTCTAGCCTTATACTCGCTATAGAGCTGTGGTCCAAGTGAAGTCGCTCCTTCAACCATATTCGTAAAGCTGGTTATGAACATGAAGCTAAATGAGCCGAAAAAGAGGCTTGGGATGAGCATGAGAAAGCCTTTGAGAAAGCCTGATTTGCAGAGTTTTTGCCACATGCCCATTTCTGCTTGTCTTTGTAGGTCAGCTTGTTGTTCTTGCTGGAGATTGTTCATAACATTGGTTCTTAATTCAGTATCCCCAGTTAATCTCGCTTTTGCTAAAGATAAAATAGACATGAAGTTTAACTTCGTATCGTTATCAATACCAAGGGCTAATCGTCCTAATGCGCCTGTCGTTTCTCTCGCTGAAGTGGCTAACGAGGATAGCCAATATCCTAAATCATCTGAATAGCCCCAAATATCTACCACGTTCTCAATTACAGCCTCCATAAAGCCATCTTGGATGATCTCTTGAAGGACTTCTTGAAGGGGTGCTAGAGCTATACCAATGACTTGTCTAATAAGCATTTTACGGATTTGTTGTTGCATAGATGAAGTGCCTGCTTTCACTAATTCCATTCCCGCTTTACCTATCATTTGATCGGAACCTTTCACAGCCCAAGAGCCTAAAAAGATAAGAGGGGCACTGATTAAGGTAGACCAAAAGGTTAGTGTCTCAGTATATGCAATTTCTGAAATCATATTTGCCGAAACCTCTGCATAAGTATACTGATTGAAATAATCCATGATTGTGTAGAAAGTCGTCTGGGCTAATGCTAATTGATGAGTCTGTTCTGTAGTATCGGGAACAAAAACTTCAAAATATATGTGAACATTGTAATAAATTACGCAATCAAGGAACTCTTCTATCCATGTTTGGCTTAATACCGTCTCAAATTCAGGATATTTTTCTGAAATGATTGTCTCAAGTGATTTAGTGAAATATAAATTCCCAGAATCAAGCCTATAATACGAGCTATTGATAATGAGATTCTTTGCGAAATGTCCAGTCTCAGAGTCAGATTCCTTCACGATATCAATAATAACTGATATTAATGGATAGTAAAAACTATCATTCATGAGAGGGATCTTTGCTTTATACCCTGCTTGAACTTCCAAAGGTGTCATTTCGTATGGATCTACACCTTTTGTATTTCCATAATCCTTACATTGAGTAGTAACAGTAAGATGGCCTGATACTGGTGCTAATTTAGAATAACGTCGTTCACTTAAAATAATTGGTCTAAATAATACTTGCTGTGGTAATACTTGTTCATATTGATCTCCGTCTACAAATTCATAAAGGGGTTGTCCATCAACACATGTAGGTCTTATGGTATTTAACTGATTATTAGAAGCATCCTTTATTTCATTCTCGAGATATCCTAATGTGGTAAATTTATAAATATTATAGAGGTTGGTAGATCTCACAGTGTTTTCGTACGTGTAATGTTCTTTTTGGTTATAAGATGGTAGCTCGCTGGTATGCAGAAGATAGTCTAAGTTTCGATCATCAAAATCAAGAGCTGTAAACACATCAGGGTCGGATTCTCCCATGTTCCATAAATTTCCCCATAATAAAGCACCAAATCCCGCAAATGCGTTTCTCACACGGTATAGATTTGGCGGACTCACTAAAGCTTGAGCGGTATATTGATTTCCGGGTTCACCTCCACTAATTGTGGTATAATATCCTCCGGGATGTCCTATAAGAGCTGCCGCCATCGAATCTTGAAGATATCTATCACCAGGTGCTTTATGGTTGAGTGAGGTAGGCTCATAATTCTCTTGTGAAATTGCATAAAAGGTGTTAGAACGCTCACGTGCTTGAGATGCTTGGAGTTTGATATCGATGGAAAGCTTAGTCATTAAAGTGTATGTTAAAAAGTATGTAAGTGCGCCTAAAAACTTGGCTAGAGCTGTTCCAAAGCCAAATGTTGCTATACATATAGTAGATTCTACAAATGCGCTAAGAATTCCTGCAGTCACGGACATAAACACTTGCTCAATGATATCTCCTACTAATTGTTTCCTATATTGTTCCCACGCATTTGAATAGGTTTCGTGCCTCACATCGTAGAATAATGAAGAGAATTTACTATTCTGTTCACTTGGTTCCACAAGTTTATAAATTTCAAAAATATGATCTTTTGGCTTTAACCCTAATTCTTCTAAAGGTGTCAATTCTTCCCATAAGAGTCTGCAATTACGTAGGTTATTAAAATTATAGACCCAATCGGTTCCAAATTTTGTTGATTCATGTCCTAAATTGTCGAGGTCAGAAACTGGCAGTGCTGTCTTTCCTAATCTCTCGTACGGAACGAGATCATGGTAACCGTCATAGTTATATCCTATTGCCATTACGTTAAACTGTAATAGCCCAGATGCGTCAGTTCTTAGATATGTATCGCTTAAGATATAGACTGTCTCATAGAATCCATTTGAGTCGCTATCTACATAGAAATAAAAGCCGTCGGTCTTAGCTGTTCCTTCAGCAAATGCTTCTGCATCAGAAGTATAATATACCTTACCATCAAGGGGTCTAATAAGCATCCCTGTTGCTGTAAATTCAGCCCATCCGCTATTCCTTGTCTTGTATCGTGAAGTTACCCCGTAATCCTCATATAATGAATATCTATTTGGAATTCTAAGGATGATTGTCTTCTCGAAAGCGTTTGAAGTATAATTATACCCATCTCCCTCGACATATAAGGAGTCATACTTTACAGGAACTCCATCAGGTCCCCATGTCTGTGTATCCCATGTAAGATTTTCAAAATGGGTAAATGGTAAATCAGGATCAAAACTTATTTCAGATTCTTGTCCTGTATTAATATCTGTTATAGAGTGTTCTTCAACTAAATCGGAGAAAAACTCGTCTAGTCCAACTTCAAAATTTTCAAAATCATCAGTGTATGTTCTTTGCTCTTCAATCTCTCCTTCATCATCAAAATCGATTACAGTTAATGTCGATTTGCTAAAACTATCAATATATGTAGTGGTGACATTCTCAGTAAACTTGCGATAGGTAGAAGTTAATACTGGAGCATTTGCCCTTACGTACCAATGACAAGAACTAAAATTTCCAGACTCCAGATGATCTTTTGTGAGATACTTATTAAATACAATGTCATTTCTTGGTCCATCAAACAATGAAGAAATACTTCTTGCAACATATTCACCTAATATTGTGAAGATATTCTGAGTTTTTGCTGCTAAAATAGTCTCCCGATACTCCATAATTTCATAGTAAATATCGATATCGGTGGATTCATAATCAACTTGAGTATCAGGTAAACCGTCTCGATCATTATCTACCTTTATACTATAGTAAGATACATAAACATGCTCTTCTTTCCTCACTTCGTTTTGAACGGATTTCTGCGCCCAATAGTCCACATCGGGTAACATCATTTTGGTAATGTAGAATGGTAACAATGGTAAACATAAAGCGTATAAAAGCAATTTTCCTACATTAAAATCGAAACGGGCAAAAATTCTGTCATCTATATCAAACCATTGTGTCCTTTTTTCTTCGCCAAGATCATTTTCTACTGAAACCTGATAATTTTCGAAATCTTGGATAACAGTATGCCAATAAATTTCTCCTGAACCTTGAGGATCATCAATACCATATTTTATAATATCTAGTTCCCCGTTCCCATCAACATCAATCGTGAGCTTATAGTCGGGGTCTCCGTCCATATCAACATCTGCAACATATAGTATGGACGTATCATCGTAATAAATCTCGAAATTATCATAAAGCTCAGAACCATAGCCAATTAACTTATTACTTGCACTCATATCAGCATTACGGCTATAATCAATGGAAATAAATGATGTAGTATCGCTGGTCAAAATAGCCGAGTTTTCAGCGAACAATACACCTGTTGTTGTAGTGTATTTGTAATCAATATCAACGTAATTATAGAAGGTATCCTTTGGATCAGAAAGATAAGTCTGGTTAAACTCTTTTCGTAAATAAATTTCAGTATAACTTGAGATTGGAGCACAAGAGTAGTTGAGAATGACAGTAATCTGGTCAAATGTATCTAATAATCCATTTCCAGAGTTGAGGTCGGTGATCTTCAATTCTTTGGTGGCTTTGTTGAATGTAATGGTGTAATTAGTGTTATCAGTTAAAATTTCATAATCTAAGGTGGGGGTAATTCCAACTACTTTATAGAGGCTCAGATTGACAAAATCATTTTCAAATGAAAGATCGCCAATATTGAACGTGTGGGTATATTCTGATGAGCTGGTATATACGGTAAATCCTTCATAATAATATTGAACAACTCTATATTCAGATTCTTCTTTGAAAGAATAGGCAATATTCTCATAGGAATGATCCATGTTGTAGAGCGAAGAGTACCATTCATAAAATTCTGGCTTCAGTAAGTAATTATAATCATAAATCACTCGAATAGAACTAAGATCAATGTTCTCCACTTCAAGAAGAATTGGTTGAGCCCATGAAGTGTTGGTCGCATATTCGAAATAAAGGGTAATGTTTGGATTCACAATCAAAGGTTCTTCAAATTCCATACCAAAATATTCAGGGAATTGATTGAATGAGGGGTTCCAAGTAAACTTACTGGTAGCTGAGTCAAAATGAAGTTGATGATCATTTCCAGTAATTCCCGCAGTATAGTAATTACCTTCTTCATCATAAATGGTAAGGTAATCTAACCATTCTAAACTTGGATAGAATATTGGAGTATTTTCTAAAGTTAACTGATATTCATCGTTCTCTGGGGCAGCGCTTGCAATAAAACTTTCTGCTTCAGTATATTGCCATAGCCTACTATCAATACTTCCATATTCTTCAGAAGCGTCTAGAGTCTCTTCTAAGATGACTACTTCGGAAATGGTAAGTTCATAGGTAGGATTGGGAACTGAAAAGATCAGATGAGTAAAGTTTAATATATTTTTACCGGTAGAATCATATAAAGAAGTCAAATTTAGGTCGATTTTTACAGATTTATATCTATTGTTATATTCAGTATCAAACGGAGTTAATTGAAGCGAATTTTGATAATAATAATCATCTAAAAATTCTGAATATACAGAAGAATCATTTGCAGTTACTAACATAAACTCTGCTTTTGGAAGATCTGGGTGAGCCGCATAATTATATCCTTTCGCTTCAAAATACATGTTTCCAATACCCATGGCAATTCCACTATCAACAGGAGAATTATAGCGTAGGACTAAGGTCTGTTCCTCTCTAAATCCTTCGGTTTCATTCGTGGTAGGATGGACATATTTGACTGGAATATGTAATATATATTTACTTATGGTAGAAGTATAATTTTCAAGCGTATATGATATCGACACATTTTCTGGGAAAGTAAGATACTCTAATTTATCATTATAGATGTATGCTAACTGTGAATTATTGGTCTTAAGATCATGTTCCAACTCAACATGCATATATTTCTGACCATCTTCCATAATCGATACCAATTCGGAATCCCATTGTAAAGTTTGGTATCTTGCAATACCAATATTATTATTTGAACTGTACTCATCGTCCGATCTAAAGGTTGGGATAAATTGTATTTTCTTTAATGTATTTGTACTGGTTGGCAATTCGATTCTTATATTATGATCATAAAGCTCAAGTTCTTCTCTGGTGATCATTTGAGTAAAACCAGAGATTAATGAATCTGAACTATCATAAAGTTCTATTGTAAGATAGTCTAAACTCTCAATATTCTTAATATTCGTATCAATATATAGAGCAAGAAATTCGCCTGTATGGATATCATTAATTATATCTTCATCAAATCCCGTTAGCGCCCCATCTATATTAAATTCTAGCTTTTCTGTATTATCTGAAAGATATATGGCAATTTGGGAAGCATAACATACAATGTTATTGATGGAAGATTCATTTTCGCTCATGAAATAAAACGCATCTAAGTTAGGAACTACATCTACACCTTCTACTTCGAGAACGTCCCAATAAGGCATTTGTAATGTATCTGCCATATTAGAGGATTTCTCATAGGAAAATTTATAACTACTAAACGTTCTATCAGGACCATCTGGGATAAAGGACACATAAAATTCACTGAGGCCATTAGGTGAAGCAAGTGGATTGCCATCATTCTTAATCACGATCTCACGTTGGGCTAAGTTAATTTCATAATGAGTGGAATCTAAGAACCTCATTTTACTGAATCCGTCGAAATAATATACACTTAACGCTTCTTCTCCATTGGCTTCAATTACATCAACATAATTATCAAGTTCTTGAGTCATGAATTCATAAACGTATCCGTTCACAGAGCTCTTGTAATGTTCAGAGGCTATCTCAAATTTCTCTTCATAATAATCCCTCTGGTTTAAGCGGTAGGTTAGGTACATACTGTACTTGTTATCGATAGAAAGACTGTATTCGAATGGACTTATGATAGATCCACCACTCAGTTTACGATACTCCTCGCGATATGCAGGAATGGAGTCCATTATGGTATTAAATTGATTGGTCCATGGATAGGTGACAATTAGGAAATTTTTCCTATCAAGAAGTCCTGGTTGAAGCTTAAATTTATATTCAAGGTGAATTTTGCTCAATGGAGCAATATAACCATCTTCACCTGAGGATCGATTGTGGAAATAAATATACTCATCCTCAATTTTTTCTACATAATCATCAAATGTGGATTCGTAAGAGTAAGCAATAAATGTATCATCAATATAAAGGGCAATATGGTAAGGATTGTTCCCGGCACTTAAATATTCATAATTAAATGGTGTATGGCTCAATGAATATCTTAATTGAGTAGTAAAATATTTTGCTGCTACATATACATATGAATTGTCAACAAGCTCGTAATCTTGACCATAAGTATCTTTAATGTATGTCTCAATTGTGCTGAAATAAATAGTATAGTTATAAGAATCTGCAGCATTCTGTTCAATGCTATTGACAGTCTCCGTATTAGGTACACAGAATACTTCCATTGTTTCTTCATCATCGCCTTTCTGAGCAAGCGCGTAAAGATAGGAAAGTAGTACTTCATCATCATGATACTGTCCTTCTGGGACGATATATTGAACACTAAAGAGATCACTTGTGCCTCCTGTATATAATACAGAAACATTATAATATTCGCGTGGTTGGAAGGTAAAATCATCGGTACCATTATGAATATATTGGCTATCAAATATCTCCCATTCTAAGGCAGAATATTCTACAGTAAAGAAGGCATCATTGTCAAAATCAGGATGCAAGTGGTAAGTATCTAAACTGGTAAAGGCAAAGTCCCAGTCAATCTGAGAGGTAAATGGATCGTTAGGATCTTCATGGATGGAGTAATCTGAATTCTTCAAAAATTCGTGATTTATCCAATAATCAATCATAATTCTATTTTCATCATCGGTATAAGAGCTTAATTCATTTGCAGGTTTGAAGAAAAGAACATATGCAGTCCCGTTCTCATAAAACTCTAATGCGTAATCAGAAGATGTAAGCACATACTCGGTTTCGGGGAGTGGTCCGCTATATGTTTCTGGAAGTCTACAATACTTATCTTGGTATTTTCCAGTTGGGAATCCATGAACCGATAATGCGTACTCATATGGCTCGCCAACTTTCTTTATTTGAGCTACATCGAAATTATCAGGTAATTGCAAACCGAAATAGATTGTATTTGGATAATTTGGAAATATGTCATTAATATAAGAGGAGCTGTTTGTATCAGTATCTAAATCAAATACTTGGTGGTAAAATACCCGTCCTTGTACAGTTATGATGTCTGTAGTTATAAATTGATTAGTAAAATTATAAGTATCTTCCCATGAAGTAGGAACCTTATTGGAAATCGAAGATCGGTAATCCTCAATTGCAGAACTTTCATAATCCATTAAAATATTTGCGGTATAACGCTCTTCTCCGTCAATCTCTGTTCCCGAACCATAATATAAATCAAGATACCCATCTTGGTATAATGTTTCTTCGATTCCATAAGTATCAATATACATGGCAACATTAGGAATCATATAGAAATTGGTATTATTTACCGTAAGAGTTGAGGAGTCGCCTAAATAGTTGAAGTTATAGGTCTCTCCATCAGAATCCATTGAAATTAATGTGCAGTTAGGTAAGTTCTGAAGTCCAACTGTCACTTGGCTTCCATCAATTAAGTTAAATGGAGAACTTCCATACACAGAATCGATAAACGGTCGGCTAAATGTTTGATAGTAATGTGGGCTGTTTACAATTGCTTTTGTGTCCATATTCCCGTATTTATCTAGGGGCATACTTCCAAAATTTTCTACAATATGGGTATTGGAAATGTACTCGAACTCTTCTAATAAAATATAAGGAATATAATTATCGCTACTTCCGACTTGACTTAAAATAATTTCAATATCAAAACTGCTGGCACCCACCATATCATAGATGGCTTGAAGGTCTTTATTATAATAAATAACATAACTATTGTCTACAATATCAGGAGAAATTTCTGAATAATCAAGTGGAATAACCATTGGATCAGAATAAAATTCATAATATCCATCATTGGTGATATATTTAAATTGGATAGTAAGGTTATTAAAATCAGTGTCAAAGCTATCAATTAAATCTAAAAGAACGCCATCAAAAGCAAAAGTCATATTAATTTCTGGATCATATAACAATGGAATATTTAACAGTTTTAAAAGGGTCTTTTCAGCAGAATCATCAAGAGAAATATACATTGAGGGATCAGAAAGTGAGTAGGTAGCTAACTCATTATTTGCCTCATCTTTTATACTTGGAGAATAATCATCATTTTGAATCAACCTCACAGAAGAACTATATGGTTTGTCAACTTTCTGGAATCCATATGATAAGTTGTATTGTGATTTTATTCCATAGGTAATATTTACTTTTGCTTGATTTGGGGGAGCAGTGGAAAAGGTTAATTTTGGTCTTCCTGAAGAAACTGTTTTTGTAAATGAGCCATAATTATCAATTAATTCTTGCTCGTTGTAAATAACAAAATAATCACTACTCCACGAAGATACTCCGCTTAACCCATAATTAACTGTAAACTCGGTCTGAGAGCCTGTACCTGTAAATCTATCGGTAAATTGAATGAATAATGGTGAATAGGAACTATTACTGGTTGGCAAGAAGTCTTCATGTAATTGAAGTTCAATGGAGCTTACATTCTCATTACTTGTATAACCTAATGTAATAACTCCATACTTATTGGTATCGAAATCAAATTTCAGCTTATAGGTTATGGAAAATTCTGTTCCTTCATCAGGTACATCGTTTCCTAAGAATTTAATAGCAGATTCATTAGCTAGAATTCCAGAAGAAGCATATGGGATTGAATAATCTGTGTCTTTAATAAAACTATATTCATCTCCATCTTTAATTCCGGCAACTTTCATCACTTCAATTCCGTCAAGAGCTAGTAGGTTTAACAGCTCACTTTCGGCGTTTAAAGCATAATCTAAAGTGCTATTATCAAATAAGAATGCTACTTCTTGTCCATACACTACCCCACTTTGAGTTCCTCCTAAGTCTAATGTGCCAGTATTTGTGCTTACCGTATCCAATTCCTTTACTTTAATGGTTGTATCACTAAAGCCATCATCATAGATTGACCATGTGGTGATCGGTGTACTGCTTGATGGATAGGCTTCTAACCGTAGATCTAATAGGTAAATTGACACATCCCTCTGATCTTCAAAAATTTTGTCGCTATTGAAATCTATACTAAATGATAAGTTCAGATCGCATTGAAGTCCCATCAGAAAAGCGGATTCAGGACCTAGACCGATATCGAAGGTTAAAATACCGTCCCAATTACCCGGACGTAGCATGATATTACTTTGTAATGGGAAGGTACTGGTGGTGCCATCATCATTATAGATAGTACAATCTAAATTAATATCAATATAATCTTGAATTGACTCATCTCCACCTGTAGCATTGAAGAATGGTTCAACCCACATACTACCGATCAAGTGTGGATAGCACGATTCAAAAGGCATCTCGTCAGCGCCGTTATAGGCAACACCCCATGCTGATACAAACGGATTGATTAAATCAATTTGGGAGTTCTTTTGCCCAAATTTAATCCAATTTGACGGTTGAATTTCGATAGGGATGATAATAACAGGTGAGGCTTTATATGATTCTGATTCTAATATTTGGATTTTAAGGGTGGAAATTCCCGGACCGAGCTTATCTAAAATAGTATATACAGTCTCATTGTCAATCTCTACAATACCATCATTATACGCAGGTTCAATTGCTTTATAGAGCGTCTCGACTAACGTTCCCGAAGGGGTATAGAATTGAATAGCGGCATAATATGTGTAATCTCCCTTTAGAATATTTACTGGAAGTGGTTCTAATTCAGAACTGGTATAAACTTTTGTAAGGGATTCGATGTTTGTAGCCTCGCCATTTGGAATTGGGCTTGCTTCATGAACCCGTAGATGCAAAGTAAGAGGTTCATAGTTTTGTCCAAGATCGGCATCAGGAAGTTGGTAGCTGTAATAATCGTTGGTAGCTACGGAAATATCTTTTTTATGTAATCTGATTAGTCCTTCTACATATGTAGAGTCTTGTAATGCTAATTTATCAAAGTTATAATTATTTAATGCGGTAGACCCATTATAGATCATACCATCCTTTGAGCATAAGTATTGATTAGGGGTATCAATTTCAAATTCGTCCCAGTCAAAATAGGAATTAAACACACGGAGATATAAGACCACATCCTCCACTGAATCAAACCCTTCGCGTGAACCGAAAATATCAGTAAAGTCGGTAAGATAATCTTGGTCAAAGGAAACTTCAAATGTAGCTTCACCATTTTCATTGGTGGTGGAATAGAGCCAGTAATAAGGTCCGTACGCACTGTAATTAGTATTATAGCCATCTGTCTCATATAGGAGTGGTTTTCCAAACATCTTATTAGGACTTTCACCAGGACCTATGAAGGTGATTTCTTGGGTACCTAAGGCTTCAAAGTATGGTGAGATTCCAAGATCCTCAATAACCATCCTATCGTTTAGGAATTGCTTCTCACTCTTCGGAAGTAGACCAATATGAGCCCAGACTATTGAATTGTTTATGGATTTTCCTTCAGCAGTTGTCAATTTAAAGGCAAAAGTATACTCTTGCTGTACAAGGGCATCAATCATCACTTTTGTATATTCTTCTCCTTCCTCTAAGGCTTCCATAGGATTATAATTATATACATAATCTCTCTCTTCAAAGTATTTTTGACTAAATACAATATTATCTAATGGATCCTCAACCATCGTGAGTTTGACGTTATCGGGGATGGTAAGTATGGTTATTGGTTTTGCCCAACTATTACTCTCTATATATGGATAAATATTTCCGAACTCAGGATCGGAATATGATATGGAAATGGAAGTACCAGAAGATTTGTTATGGACACTTAATGGTAAATAAGATAAGAGCATATGAACAAGCTTCTTGCCCCCACCAAGAGGGATCGAGAGTGGGCTATCTTCTCGAAGAACTTGTTCATATTCAAAGAATCCTAAGTTATCAATAGGAATAACATCAATAGGAATATCATTGCCAAGATTATCTTGAAGCATCAATAAAATATTGGTAGATAAATCAACTTTTCGTGTAAGTGGGGCAGTATATTTAACCTCAAATGTATTAAAAATAGAGAAATTACCACTTTTAATAATTGAGTTGTATAAATCGAGAAAATACACAGAATACCCATCTTCAGAAAACTTATAATCGGTATTTAAAGCGAATTCAAACTCATATCCTGAGTTGTTTATTACTTTGATATACACGATGGAAGAGCTTGGGCTGTTTAGAGAGTGGGGTATTGCTACAGGATAATATGCATAATATGAAATTTTGAAGGTGTCTCCTGATACATAAGGCAATCCAGAAACCACAAGTTCTCCATTCGTATTAATTAACCATGAATATTCTTCCTCATCTACTAATTCAAATATTTCAGAATCGGTTTTATTTTCATATATATCTCCGATATCGATAATCCCTGTAGTAATATTATTCTGTCCGACCTCGAAAGAAGGACCCCTAATAGTAGTACCAGAACTCTCAACATCCTCAAAAAGCAACACTTTATCAATACGGAATTGTTGAGTGAAGGTATCTTGAGTAACCCAGTTCTTCGTAAGCATATCATATCGCGCGAAAGGGATCTCCATTAGGTTCTGCTGCTTATCGTTTCCAAATGAATCAAGAGAGCTATAGGAAATTGGAGAAATTGGTTTTCCATTGACAACTTTATGGGTAATTAATAGATTCGTATCATAATGAATAAAATTTGTAGAGTTCTTTCTCCAGTAAATATTGAGCACAAATGAATTATCTATGTAACTTATAGTGGGATCTTCATTATAATCTAAAATTGTCTTATTTGTGAAATATCGACCGTTTAACGTTGAAAATAATGGAAGGATCTTTAATTCATCATTTACATAATAAATTGCAAATTCTTCCCTATCAATAAAATCAGGATCTCCATAAGGAGAGACTATGTCAAGGGCGTGAGTTGTCTTTCCGTCAAGTGCTTCTTGATACTTATAATTATATACCTTATCTTCTACTAAATACTCATCGTTGTCAAGTATAGCTCCCTCAAGTAATAAGGTATGACCGTACTCAAGCTCATAATCTGTCTCTGGAAGATAAATAGGATCTGTGGATAGAGATTCTTGAGTAACATTTAAAGCAATTGTAGGCGCATCTATGAAAGTAATATTGAAAAGAGATGTGCCCGGAGAGCTAAAGGAAATATCAATTTCGCCTAATGTTTTTGGTACTTCAAATTTCGAGTAATAGTATTTTGTGAGATAATTTGATAAAGAATCATAATCAAATTTTGTTATCCAATTTGCTGTACTATATCCAAGTTCTTCTCCTGAAGTGGCATTAATCATAGACACAGGCAAATATACAATATCATTGAGCAATACTTGAGCTAAAGAATTGTTCCAACGGTAATTTAACTCAATGAAATCAGAATATTCCATATCAACTGAAGTGTCAATCTCTTGGTTATATGCGTAAGCTTTAGTGTTTGTAAACTCAATATCAAGCTTCTTAATATTAAACTCAGCTTCAGCAAAGAGATTATAATAATCGGAAGCTCTAAACATAATAGAGGCGCTTACATATCCTTGTTCATCTGCTTCAATGGTATCACTAATCAAATTATATAGTTTGATATCTTTAACTCCTATACGTTGATAAGGTAAGTTCATAACAGAATAATTTTCAAAATTTTGAATAAATGAACCTGGCCATCTTTCATGATCAGAAACTGTTATGGAAACAGATTTTAATAATTTAAGATCAAATTGTTTATCAATATTGGAAATTGCAATTTCATTCAGATCAATATATAACGGAATGGTCATCATTTTACCTAGACCAAAAATATCTTCTTCATATTGACCTTTTACATTATCTAAGAAGTATTGCCGTAAATCAATATCATAATAGACTTTTGCAAAAGAATTGCCGGCAAAATCGTTTAAACTAATAACAAGTTTCTCGATTGTTGTATGTTCATAATACACTGAAGGCATGGTAAAGTTGATGAAAAAACCATCTGCATTCGAAAGTCGTAATTGGTCAGCAAAAGGAGAGGCGTCATACTCGAAATAAATGATTCCATCCTTAACCTCACTTATGCTCTCATATAAATTATAGACAACTGAATACTCTGGGAAATCTACAATTCCAGTTTCCTCATAGACGATAAAATCAGGACCTAAAGTGAGAGGAATCTTACTACCGTCTGAAGCGTTGATATAATATACTTGCTTTATCCTCATATAGTCTGACAATCCAAAACCTCTGTTATAAAGGTGTTCCAATTCAAATTCAGTCGTAATATTATAAGTAAGAGGATTGGTGATGACAATATCGCTATCCACAAGCACATGTTTCACTATAGCATAGTATTCATCTTCTCTAACTTCCCAACTGATATGGTTGAGAGGATTGATATTAGAATAAATGTAGTCTGACAGTAATGAGTCGGAGTAAGCAATCAAAGTCTCTTTAGAATTCTCGTTGCCGAATGAAAGCCTATATGAGCCAGAATCTAAGTAGGCAGTACCATATCTAAATCCGTTAATATAGACATCTAAATTCTGGCTGTTATTAAACTGTCCTGTATCGGTAAAGGAAATCTCTCTATTAGAAAATCCGTTCAAATCAATAGTATCGTCGGTAAGGGTAATTGATTTTTCCCTTGAAAATGTGATGTATTGATAATTATAATTATAAATTGAAGTAATATTCTCATTTCCCGCAGCATCGATAACGTTATATTCAATTGTAAAGTTCTCTGGTAGAATAGCTAAATCATCTAAAATAAGAAGCTCAGTTGAGTTAAATTTAATCCAATCGGTTGTACTACCTAACATATTATCAATAATTCTATAATATTCGGTGTATAATCCTTCCTCAGTATGAGTAAACGTAAGAGATGTGGTAGGATCTGCCGTACAATCTTCAAAACTTTCTGAACCGTCTCCTATTGAAATTTCTGGATTAGGTGGATTGAAATCGGTTGTAAAATTATAACGATAACTTCCAGTGTTTTCAAAAACATCAGTTAAGAGGAACATGAGCTCCACTGTATCACCAGAAGTTGTTTCAGTATCCCCTTCAACGTCGTCCCATGTATATTCAAATATACCTACTTTTGTTGAATGAGGAGTCATATTTGCCACAAATACGTCTGAAACACCATTATAACGGTATAGTTTTACATCTATAACCTCAAAATCAGTTATAAAAGTAAAATATGTCTTATTTATCAAATAAGTATATGGCTGCTCTAAATATCCAAGCGGAATCAAAAACCGTAAAATCGCATCGGTGTATTCTTGATCTAATAAAATCGCTTGTGGTCCAGAAGTACTTTCATTGAATGTATAATATAATTGCTGTCTTACCATTAACCTCTGTCGTGTATTTGCATTTCTTAGAAAACCTCCAAAAATACCAATATCAATTTCATTATCGCTCTCTAAAACAGAAATACCTGAATCAGTCTCAATATAGTCTGGAGCAATTATCTCGCAGAGATCATACGGAGTATCAATTTCTTGAGCTGAAATTCTTGTGGTCTCGTATGAAGTGTAGGAAGCTGATAGATCATATTTAATTAAGTTGAGAGTAGAAACAATTTCAAGTCTAGAATTACTTCCAAGATTCATCTCAAGAATACAGGTCCAATCATACTCTAATTTTGCACGTAAGTAATATTTTTCATTTTCAATATCATGGAATATTAGGCGATTAATTTCTTCTCGTGAAAGAATAATTGTATTATCTTCTAATGTAAACTGTTCAAAATCGAGATATTTATTTCTTATATAAAAATTATAATTTTCTTCTAACAAAGCATATTGAGAGAAGATAAAAGCGGAATCAAATTCAATCTCTCCTGAAAATTGTAAATCTACTTTTATTTGTTCTAAATATTTAGAGTCACCTGTAAAGAATTCGGTAAGGTCAACATCAAATTCAATTTCTGGGTTTATAGTATGTTCCGTATCAGGAGTATCATAATAGATACTTGCGTTAATAGAGGTGATCCCGAAACTTGCTTGCGATACAAAATAATCACCTATAACCTCTTCTACGGCAAGAACAGCTTTAACTTCAAATTCATCTCCCGTTGTTTTATTAAAGTAATCCTCAAATGTGATAAAGTTTCTATCGACAACATACGAGAAGGTATTTGTTCCCGTATAGTCGTCATATACAACAAACTCAATTTTATCCCATTTATTATCATTAAAGTTATATAAATAGATATTCATTAACGCAGAACTTTTTTCTTCATTTGCCAGCACTAATCTTCCAGAGGTATAGTCAACTTTTTCTAACTCATATCCAGGGATTAAATTATATTGTAAGGAAAATTCTAAGAATTTTGAAATATTTCTGCCATAATCGTTATCAAATGTAAGTGTTATAGGTTCCAGACTCGAAACAGAACCTTCTTTCCATTCAAATGCTTTATAGGTTATATCCGCAAAAAGATACCCAGAATAATCTCTATACTCGCCTATTAAGATAATTGTGCTTTGGCTTGAATCAAAAATATAATCTATATTCTCATAAAGGGCGTATTTTTCAGTACGGATAGCGTCAATAAGAAAATCGAAACTATAATCCAAATCGCTAAATTGGTACATCGCGGTATCTAATCTGGCAAGAATGATACTCTTTTGAGGTATTGGGATATACGGAGTTTGTACTTGGTCTCCATTAAATTTCATTTCTGATTCTTCTGTCTTTATTTCAAAACTTGCAATAAGAAGTTCATGAGCATACATCCCTTTGAATAAATGACCATCAACAATACAATTACTAATAGAACTTTCTAGAGTAACCTGTAAATCATAATGTGTTCCTCGAGTAATTGCTTCTTTTAGTAGATCTCTTCCATTAGAAACAAAGGTAAATTCATCTAAGCTAACATCTAAATTATATAGATGATACCCTAATAGACTACTGTCTAATTCAATGCTGGAATACCCGATAGATCTTGTCTCACCGGTGTAAGTATCAACACGAGTGATATTAATAAATAATTGATAATCTTCACAGGCAACTTGGGAGAGCTCAGAATAAATTACATCCTTAAATCCCGCATTGAGTTCTATATGGAATATACCGTCAATTAACGGAGTATCTTCATTTAATATATTATAGGAGTATAATAGCTCATCTTTTAAGGAGAATTTATAGAGATATTTATATCCAACTTTAGCAAAATGAACTGCCCCTTTTACTGTGGAATCTGGGTGAATATTTTCAGCAAATTTCACATACGTTCGATTACCTAAAAATCCGACTGTGTATCCCACGTCCACATCTGGATGGATATATGTGCCGTAGAAGGTATTATTTACGCATAAGGAACTCACAAAGAACGGTTGACTAAAGTTCCTACTTGCTATAAATACATTATTGGGTAAATACCAATATCCGTCAGTAGCGTTATAATTAAGAGCAAGTTGAGGTACATACTCAATAGTAACATTAGTAAACAAGTATTTCATTGGAGAATTAAAAGCAAGCTCGTCTTCAGCAGTGACCCAATAGGAATGAATTGGATATTCGTATAAAATCTCTTTATTATCAATATATCTCCCTTTTACCGCAACAATTTCTCCTAAATTGGAAATGGAGCTTAAATTAGCTTTTAAATTCTCATTTAATTCTAAGTTAACAACTACAGATGATTCAGGATATATTATTTCTCTAGATTCACTTATAAGAATACATTCAAGCATATTCACCGTCTGGGAAATACTAATAGGAACTAGTGGGTCTTCACGTTCATATGAGAAACATTCGCCTTGGTAAATCTCACCCATAATGGATAGATTACCAGGTAAAATATAGGATACAAACGCCAATTTGAATATTCCATCCGATAATGTGTCGTTGGTAATACTGTCAATGAGAATTGGATTCTTTAGCTGAATGTCGTTATCATCTAAAATAGGAATGAAATCATTCACTTCTGGATTTTGAAGGTACATTGCAAAGTTCTTTGAAGGATCCCATACGGAACGTTCATATCCCATGTTTTTTGCTCTTAAAAGCCCTTTAAAGTCTTCCCAAGCCCCTGAAGTATAATTATAATAAATTAACCTGAACCTCCAACTCCACTCGCTATTTTTCGCTCTATTCTGAAGTGCAAGGCCATAATCTAAAACTATTTCTAAATCAATATCAGAAAAATCATCAAGGTTAATATCTCCAAAATCCATCTCAATAGGAGTCATTAAAGGGATTTGAATATCGTCTATAGCGGAGTTCTTGAATCTGCTATTACTGTATTCGTTATAATCTTTAAGAATATCTGTATTATATTGAGTTGAATTCTTTCCTTCTACGTTCTGATGTTCTGTAGGAAAATCTTCGTAGGATTCGTCTGGAAAGAGAGTGAAATCAAGGTCTAAATCGGTAAGGTCAAGATCTGCATAAATTAAGCTGTTATTCCTCCCAAAAATTGGTGTCTGGATACTATTTTTAAGCGTGAAATGAAGAGTGTTTTTCCCAAAATATTGATTATATTCAACAAACCCTCTATCAATTGGAGTTGAGCTTGCTTGTGTATGGGAAAGTGAAGAATTAAGCAAGATTGAATCCTTATTATACACAGTAAAATTGATATCTTCATTTACCCATTTTACCACCAGATAATCCAAAATGACTTCTCTGTTATCTAATGAGGGGTGATAGATTTCTCCATCATCAGCAATCCATACTTTAATAGAATCAACATCACTAACAAATCCCGCATATTCTTCAAAAGTGTTGTTGAAGGAAAGTTTTTCCACACCGTCGATGAGTAATTTAGATGTAAAGTCTAAGCCGTCAGTCTTCCCCCTAAAATAGACATAGAAATCATTTTCTCCGTTTATGAGATCGTCAAACTCAAACTCAACGGCAGAAGTATCTTTATCATCTTTTTTAAAATCTAAATAAAGGTATTCGATATTTACATCCAGTGCAGGGAGAAGACTGGCTTCAACATACGTTTCAATTTTGATTTTTGTCTGATAGAGTTTTGTATTATAATCAAGCCATCTATTAATATTGCCCGATGCAAGAGAAATAGTCCTAGTATCCCATTGAGCTTCGTAAAAGCTAGCTTTTTCTACATAGGTGTCATCAGTGTCATAAGGATCACCCCAATCCATAACATAAAGTTTACAATATTTCAAAGTAGCTCCGATACTGTCATCCCACCAAATTTTCACTTCAATTTCTTTATCTTTTGCTGAACCTGCCCAACTTGGTAGACCATTAAAAGAAAATATATCTTCTGCTTTTACAGAAGATGTTCCAGAAATAACAGTATATTCTCTACAGGTGCCCTCGTCCCTAATATCCCAATCATCGGGTTCTGAAGGAGAGCCGGAAGCTCCAGAGGGGGTTTTATAAAATTCAGGGGAGTTATCATACCTTTCAGTATTCCATGCTGAATCAAATTTAACCCAATTATAATCATCTTTTTCATTTAAATCTGATAAATCTCCAGATGTCTTAGTAACATCACCATCAACAGAAGTTACATTGTAGATTGTAAGATCAGATACGGAACTAAAAATAAACCCAGTCTCATCATATACTACTGAAGTTAGATTATCAAAAGAACTTGAACTAAAAGTGGGTATTAATTCATATGAAAAAATATTTTCTTCTTGCATATCATCATGAAAAGAATATATAATATCAACATCAGCACATACTTGAGCAAAGGTGTTCTCAGGGGTTATATTGGCATCTCGGGAATCAAGCTCTATTACCTCTCCGTGTCCTTGGACTGCTCTATAACTCGCAAGGACAGATTTATATTCTTCGAAATCAGCAGAATCGCGAACTCTCTTATAATATTGCGATTCAATTGATTTTACAATAATACCGTAACTGGTAGAATTGTAGTTGGATTCTATGCGTAATTTTGGTGTAGGTTCACTCTCTGTTGCATTGACCAGTAAATCAGTAGTTTCTTCATTTAAATATGCGTGCCATTGCTGTTCAGTACAATTATAATAGAAAGACATAATGTTATCATAACCGTTTATATACAATTTTGAATCTTCTATGGTCAATGAAATCTCATCACTTACGGCAATGGTTACACTAGCGTTATTATTGCTATGTATCCTTTCAAACACAAATGAAGCTCTGTATAAATCATGTTGAGCAGACCACTCCTTATATGTAATTGCATTAACACTATCTATATGAACTGTGAAAATATCAGAAGAACCTAAAGTTATTAAGAAGTGAACTTGATATGTGGCACTACTGCTATCAAATATCTTTTGAACATTATCGATTGAGAATGTGTAAGTGTCACCTGTGTTTGTATACTCAATTTTCTCATATGGACCTGTCGCTAAATTCAAATATTTAAATTTAGCACCTCCTAATGAAACGCCAGTCCCCGTTCCTACTAAATTAATATCAATTTTATCGACATCAGTCATTTCTGATTCTGGAAGTATAAATTCGAACTCAATTTGGATTTCATATTGATCATTAATCCAGCCCGAAGTTAGGTTATAATACAAATTATCTTGAAAAAGAGCAAAATTAGATGAAGTTTCCTCTACAGTATTAGATGAATATAAATTTCGCCCAGTAAAGTCATAGGTCCATAATTTAGCATCAATAACACTTGCTCCGGCAATCACATCAATCGAATGAACGACAAAATACTGTTCTTTTCCAAGTGTACTAGTAAATTGTAATTGATCGAACTGAATAGTCTCATTTGTCGTAAATACTAAAATTTGTGAAGAGTAATCTTGATTTCCTTGCTCTATAACAGTGAAATTACGCACAAACTCACCCTCACTAAATAGAGTCAATATAACTTCACTATTTGTAGCTGCCTTGCAATCAATGACAATTTGATCGTTTTTTGTTATTATGGTACTTGAAGGATAGACAGCGCTCTTAAGCTTAAGCGTTTCAGTAATGTTGGTTTGCATGTACATTAAGCTTCCTTCTTGATGTTTTTTGCCTATTGTGAATCTTACGGGAGGATCGTTATAATAATCAATCCCTCCATCTGTAGCATCAATCTTGAAGTAATTATTCTCAGTAATCTTCCCTAAGTTAATTGGGAATGTAATAGGAGTGCTATCGTCCAAACCCTCTGCTTGTGATAGAAGATCATAAGTTGCTGGGCGGCTATTCCAAGTAACAATAGTTTCATCAAAACCTCCAGTTGAATATACATAAATATATGGGCCTTGATAGACTAAGCTTGAAGGACGTGTAACGATAAGTTCACGCATATCATTATTACCCGATGTTAAATAATTGTAGTTAAATGATTGAGTTTCAATATACGTCTCATATTCTTCCACTACGGTTGTATAAATCAGAAGATCTACAGATATCTCATGATCTAAGTTGTCAGTAGTGCTAATATATAATTCTTTCAAATCTTCTACACGTGCTGTACCACTTAATGTATTACCATTAATAGTCTCATCAATAGTGCCAGAATCAGAATAAAGCTTAATAGAATCGACATTTATATCAGTAAACATAAGATATTCAAGATCCCATGTTTTAGCCCCTTCAAAATCATAATTATCCTGAACTTGTATTTCATAATTACTTCCGTATAGATTTGCACCATATATTTGATATGTAATATCATCATATCGAGTATCATCTGGATATGAGGCGATCTCTGTTCCTTTAATTATGGTATCCTGCCATAAGCAATAGGTAAAAGGATTTGAAATTTTAAATGAAGATAAATCGAACTCTTGACTATTATAATTCGAATTTGGATGTAAGGAACGTGTCATCGCATCCTGCTCAATTGATTCTGTAAAGATGATATCTGGTTCGGATGCGCCTAGTAAGTTCCATGTGGATGTCTGGAAATTATCTCTAAATTTCTGAGTCTCAGGAGCGTCTTTAGTGTTAAACCCGCTCATCCCACTTAACTGTATACCATCTTCTGTAAACTCTAATTTATCGCTTACATGGTATCCTTGAATAGCATTCGACTCAAACTCTTCATAATTCAAATAATTAGTTGTAGTTTGAGTGTATGTATTAAAATCGCCAATACAGAGATAAGCTAACGCATCTTCATCTTGAGCATTTTCTTTTTGCGTTATAACGCGAATCTTAAACTCGTGAAGATCATTTAAAAATTCCTCATAAAAGTTCTTGAGTGCAAAACTCTGTGAATCTTGGTAAGAGGGAAAGTCGCTTGCAGAGGTGTAGAAATTTGTAATATTAATAATGATATTTTTTAACTGATACTTACTTGCATCATATCCAGAAGTATCAAATGTTAAGAATTTATAACTATCTGAAAAAAAGTTATTTACGGAACTATTATCTTTTGTATTGACCAGAAAATTTGCTCCTTGTTTTAGAGAATTATCGATAACAAGATTTCCGTCGTTATCTATACTACTTGGAAAAGTCTGACCATAGGATACTGTATTAATACTTTCAACATTTTGAGTTCCCCATATTGGCCTAAATCGATCATCTGTAGATCCTATGGAGTATAAAGATTCTTCAAATGCTATAAATCCAAAGGTCTCATCATTATGACTACGTTCTGAATCCCCTACTTGATCTTCCTCGGAACATGTAATATGAGAGCTTGAAGAAAGAGTGCCATAAGAACGAGCCCATGCGCCATTGCCAGCGTTTAATGAATTCTGTTTGGTAATAATTATGGGAGCAGAACTAAATGATTGAGAGAATGTAAATGTGTGACCATCGTCATCAAAGCCATCTTTATTTCCATCATTTCCTCTTCCCGTTTCATATTTGACACCTTGGAATGTTCCTGTTTTTCCTGATTCAATTGCAATCCAACCAATCGTCTCTGTGCTTGTAGAAATACCTGTCTCTGCGGTTTCTTGACATACTTTAAAGGAACTAGAAGAAATTGTATGAGAAGCTGTAGATTTAAATGCTCCATTTTCATAAGTGTTTAACGTGTGTAAAATAACTGGAGTTGCACTAAATGCAGTATCAAAACTTACTTGAACTCCTACTGTAGTTGATCCCCCATAATAATGATCAATGTCAGTACTGACCGTTCCAGCTTTAATTTCAGTCCCGTCTGGGAATTCCCATTCACCTGCTTCAATAACCATATATCCTACTGATTCGCCACTTGAATGAGCTCCGTTATCTGGCTCTTCCATAAAGATGGTACAACCAGTTGAGGTAACGTCCTTTACACGCACATCTACAGATTCGTCGTTATCACGTGATTTAATATAGGCAACCACTACAGGATTGTTATAAATATTTTCGAAAGTGATCGATTCACTTTCACTTTGGTCAATGGTGTCATCTAATGTGATTTCACCAACCTCAAATTTAACCATAGAATCTGTTGATTCATTATTAGGAGTCCACCTCCAGAAATCATAATCTAATTTATCATCATTATATGTATAAATTCCGTCTAAGGCCGCTAGAGGAATACTCTCCCATTGACTGGTTTCGAAGTTATATAATTGGATAGATAGAGGATATTCTTGAACAAATGAGGTCGAGGATAATGTGGCATCAAAAGCTAATTGGAGCGATTGTAAAGATTCTCTACTTACGACAGGAAGTTCATAGGTGTATTCGAAGCCAAAGATTCCATATTCATCCTTATAAGTGGAAATATATTGGTCCCAATCTAAAAGGACATCCTCAAGTTCCTCCATAGAGGCGCCTTGAACTGCAGGGCTATCCGAAGATACCTTTTCTACCTTGAAATAATACACTTTTGCAGTTATTGTATCATGAGGCTCATCCTCTTCAAAACTGTAATATATTGAATTCACATTTTGGATATATGCATCTTTGATATCAATTACCGCTCCAGATTCTAAGGTGTCATAGTTAACCTTTAATTTAGCGTTTGTTGTTCCTTCTGTCTCAATATAGCATGAAATGTAATAATCACCTCCCCCATACCCGCCAACAATTTTGAAATAAGCATGTAATGTCTCAATATCTATTAAATACCATGGAGGTCCACTATCATAATGTTCACTTTCCATCTCATAATAGTTAGTATCGTTGACTTGAGTATAAAGCACTTCTCCCCCTGTGTTCCAACCTCCTAAAGTGCCGTAGTCAACTGTCGATAGATTATACCGAGTCATTGAAGTAGGGAGTGAACCCGAATCATAGATAAGGGCATAACTTGCATTATAAGGAGAAATGTCTGTTAAGCGATTTCTTACTAATACTTGTTGAGCAGTATCATAATAATTATAGAGTCCTGAAGTGCTTGAATCATCGTGAATTTGAGAATAGTACATATCCGTAAAATTGAAATTTTCACTGATGTATGGATTGGATAACCATAGCTGGTCGATATAATTATTCTCATAGTTCCCTCCGAACATAGTCTCTTCATAATAATCGTCCTTTGAATTGAGGTATTGGGAAAGCTGGCCAGAATCGTATGAATCCCCATAGTAAATTAGACTATTTTCTAGCTCAGGCATATTACTATATTCAGAACCAACTTCAGATCGGATGGTTGGATAAAATACTTTATTGCCTAATCCAGAAATTACTGGAGTATATTGATAGGTCATACTATTAGGTAGATAATTAAGATTTGATATTGTTGCGGGATTATACCATAAGAATGGAAGTGCAGTCTCGTCAAAGAACATAGCAGAAGCAGATATCGTCTGAGTGTCGGAAACCCCATGATATGATTGAAATGAGGGGTCGATTGCAGTGCGCTCTTCACTTACAAACGATTCATAAGAGTACACTATCTTAATATATTCCAAATTAGACCATATAGATAACAGATCAATGAGAATACTATTTCGTGAATATCTAAAGTTACTTCTTTCTAAAATTTGCCATTGAGAACTTCCAGAAACTTTATAATATATATAGTTTACCTTATGAATAGGCTTTTGGAGTGGAAGTTGTGTTACTTCAATTTCAGGATAATAAATGGGACTTAATTCTCCCTTTGAAAAGGTTGTAAAAGTATAACAAATAGGACTGGTGATTTCAGTGGTATCTTCTTCAAATGTAATTCTAGTCTGATAGATTCCCGTCTTCGAACCGATTATAAGCTTGCGTAAATTATTATCTGCGATGGTGATTAAATCTAAAATCTCAAACCGAACATCATCAAACCCAGAAACTTCAAAGTTTACCCATTTTTCTGTACCGGATTTTCTTCGTAGGGTTACAACTGCATCCTTTTTACCAACAGCACTACGGGTAATTCCAAGGATTATTGTATCTATACCACTTATCTCATCATATTCAACTACTACGACTTCTCCTAAAATAGCGTTAACAAGAACATTTCTAATGTCCAAATTAAAATCATATTCAAATAACTGGGAATAATATGAATCTTCAATTAATCCGCTAACTAATATGGCTTTCCTATCGGAAGCAGAAAAGTCATTTACGATTTTAATTGCTGAAGGGATGAAATTAAGTGGAGCATCGCAATGATCAAGGTGAGTAAGGTCGTAATTCGTCTCAAACTCATATTTCCATATGGAGAAGGCTTGTGTGGAATCCTTTTGGATTACAGTTAGCAGAGTATTTGATGTTTTTCCTTCATACTCAATATCAAATGCATAATATGAATATTCAGATAAGCCAGTTACATTTTGTTTTATAACCCATTCTGAAGTGCTGTTAAAGTAAATAACATCTATCTGAGAGGAAGATATACGAATTATCTCGTATTTATCATTATTATTGATATCCCATAATTTAAACACTTGTCCTTCTATTGATGGTATTACAGCCTCCGTGCTAAGAGCGCTATCAACCTGCCAGCCTGTAGTATTACTAAATTCGAAAATGGTAATGTCTACATTAGAACTTGTCTCTGAAATAATTATAGGTTGCCATTCAGTATTGTCACCAAATAATCCCCATGATCCCCATAAATCTGAACTTACAGGAGATACGACTTGTAGTGGCAAATATTCGTAAGTGAAGTCATACATGGAAGCTTTAAATTCGTCATCTTCGTTTATATCCCACGTTATTGAATAACTGCCATTTGAGAGGATGGTAGCTGGATTGGTTGTCATGGGAACCCATTCTTTTCGTAAAGGATCGTAAAATTGTGCAATTAAATCCCACAAATCAGTAGAACCGAAGAGATCTTCTATCACCCCTTCAATTTCATTTTCATTTGTAAGGGCTGAAGAGTTATATTCAAAAATATGACCAAACACAAGTTCAGTTAAAAGAGTAATGGTTCTATAATCATATAATTTAAGAGCATGCGAATGAGCTAAATAGTTACCTGCTCTGTCAAAGAGAAGTGCTTTTATATTATAATTCTCAGATGGAATAATATTTACTGGATCATAGTCCCAATAATAATTCCACATATTTTCTTCACCAGTGAAATATGCCCTTCCGAGATATTGCCATGTAGTCGTATCATTTGAACCGTAAAGCATAATTCTACCGATATCAACTTCACCTAAGAAAGTAGGCACTACTGAGCTTACATTTACTTGAATTGTACTATCAAGATAGTTATCAGAACCGAAAATAAACATCCCAGAACCGGTTGAGTTAGTACCTAAGAACCATTCAAACACATTCTGGTCAACAGGATCTTGTGTCATAGTATTATCAAAAACACCCCTCATTTTATGTGAGTGGAGCGTATTTTCTAACCCATCTTCAATCACAAACCAGAATAAAAACTCATCTCCTTCTGTAAGATTCAGATAGTCTGAAATATTGAAATAATTCAAATCAAGAGATTTTAGCTCCCATCTACTTAGTGCAGCATTAAAATCTAAAACTATGTTGTTTTCAGGGATAAATTCATAAAATTGAGCATAAATATGGTCTGTATATTGTGAAGAAAGAAGATATCGATATTTCTCATCAATTTTAAGTAATATTTTAGTACCATCTAACAACACATCGAATTCATCAACAGTATAATTATTGATTGTTAAACTCTGAATTCCCTTTATATTTTGGATATTTGTATTAATTGGATCATCATACCCTGTAATTACATATGTAAACTGTTCATAATTAAGTGTGCTGGAGATCGAAATCTTATACCAAGTAAGAGGATTGGAATAATATAAAGTAATATTTTTGACACCAAGCTGGTCTGCAAGTGTCTGGTCTATTTGACTCCAATCAAAATCATCGAACATCTCATCAAATGCGGTTATGGCAATAAATTCCTCTTCATTGAAGCATAGCTCATCAGAAATAGTATTGTTATAGATGTTTTCGGTCTCTACATATATGTATTCTTCGAAAGCAGTAACATGAGCAAAGGTATTATCAAAATAAATATCTTCAATAATAGTATTATTTGAATTGCCTCCTGAATCTGTTGCGAATATTGTGATATCGTAATACCCATCTTGTAATTGGGCACTATCAAATGTGAAATACCATTCATTCTCAAAGAGCTCAATAAGAGTGAAATCTATATTTGTGAATATTGTGCCAGAATTATTATGAGTAAACTGAATGGTTAGAGAGTAATCAGAAGTTTCAGTTACATTTACATAAATTTCAAATAAATCATTTGCAATAGTATCGGTTGTACTTACACCGGAAAATTGTGGATTGGATCTATCAAAAATTAACAGTAATAGAAGATCAGATGTGTATCCTAAAGTGTCATTACATGTAAATTTAATATGTGTTAATCCTTCTATAATGGCAGAATCATTAAAGAAGAATGTATAGATATTACTAATAACATTCCAATACCCTGAGATCGAAGTATTAAAGAAATAACTATCGACTCCTGAAAAATCATTAATAACAAATGAAATTGTTGAAGTCTCAGGATTAATTGTAGAATTAAGGGTTAAAAATTGGGGATAGATCTCTGGTCCGCTAAAATCGATTGCTATAGGTTCTGAAATAGCAAAAGTAGAGATACTCCCAGAAATATCATAAAACTCACCCTTAAATGTATAACTATCTTGTGGGAGAATTGTGAAATTGAAACTTCCTACAAATTGGTCGGATGTCTTCACTGAAGTAGATATACCGTAGTCTATAGAAATGGGGGCTAATGAGCCATAGGTACCATCGAGAGTCTCGCTTGTAATGAGAGTAATTAAGAGATTATTATTTTTTCTATTAATAAAATACGAGAAGTCATAGGCAGTGCCATTCACATCAACTTCTTCAATTGAACATAACTCTCCTGATGCAGGGGTAGGTAATGAAACAGTAAATTTATTATCAATTATTTCTATAACTCCGCTATTATATACTTCAGTATCACTTGAATCAAGATAAGCCCACAGAGGTATAATTTCAACTAATTCATTATGAGAATTATATACTTTCAGTACTGGAGGATTATTATTTGGGATAAATGGAATAGAATGGCTATTATTATAGGCATCTCTTCCGGTTACAAAGCTCATCCAAATATTATCTTCGTCACTTGATAGGTTTACGGTAAGATTTGAAACCTCTACAGGAAAATCAAAGGAATCAGTAATTACGCAAATTGTTATCGATTCTGAAGTGATCCATGTTGTACCTTGATATAATTTAACTGAAACGGGAATAAATACAAAATCAGAACCAAAAATATTATAATATGTTGAGTTGAGTTTTATATCTACATCTTCAACGCCATCATCCTCGAAATATAAATAATCGAGTTCAGAGACGGCATTTGTAAGGGAAAAGCTTTCATAATTAGTGGAAATAGTAACTTTTGTAATATCATTATCAACAGGAAGAACCTTCAGTTCAATATCAATCATACCATTCACATCAAGGCCATATAATATAGTGCTGTTTAGACCTTCTATAGTGAAGAATTCATGATTGTTCAAATCTTTAATAATCCAATAGCTTGAATCAGAAAGAATATATTCATTATTTAAATCATCATACCCTGTAAATCGAAAAACGATAGAGTCATCCCTAAGATTAATAATATTAAAGAGGATCTCGGCAAGCGAAGTATTATCGGCATAAAAAGTCCCATAAGTTAGCCAATCTGCCGTTGTAGGAGTCTGATATTTATACTCTATCTTAACCTTATAGAAATCAAAGTCAGTCGAGCTAATACCCATAGTAATCATGTTTTCTTGAATATTGTCATAGGTCTTTCCAAGAGTCAAGGAATACGGAATACCAGATAACAGCGTCATAGCAGGTCCTTCAATATCTAAAGTGATCTGTTCTAATGTATAATTATAGGTATAGAATGGAAAGCCGGTGCCATAAGTAAGATTTGCTTCAATTATGAAATTAACATTGTAATTATCAGGAGTTAAACTTTTATTAGTAACCCAATCTGATAATGAATCTAAATAGATTAACCAATAATTCGAATATAAATCATTATATTCTACATTAGTTAGAAAGTCAATATCATCAGAATAATTAATATAGACATTCAAAGATGATATATGCCCTTCAAATCCCTCTCTAGGAGAGACTCCAATCTCAGAATTATGGTTGATTCTTCCCTGTTTGTCCAGATAGGTGAAATTCACGAGCTCGTCAAAATGATTAATACCAAAATAAGTATTATAATAATCATACACAGCGTTATTAAGATCATCAGTAGCTTTAACCACAAAATAAAAACTCGGATCGTCTGGTAAATCCCAGCTATTAGCTACATAGGAGTAAAGAGAATTATCATAATTGAAAGAAGTAACTAAATTCCAATCATTAGGATTAGGATTTTGTAAATTAGGTTCAGTATCAGATAGGTACAATTCTAATGTCTCAATTGGTTTTCCAGTACTGTTAACTTCAAAAAGAAGATATCCATCTATAATTTCACCTGATGTTGTTATGGGAGTCCACACATCTTGGCTATCTTCTTTATATACTTTTACGTCAATCTCAATTACAGGACCATTACTATGACTTTCGATCTCAGCGTCAGATATTGAAGAATTAAACACAGAAATATCATCTAATTTCCCAGCAAAACAGGAATATGAGGTTGTCTCTGCACCAACAATAAAAGCACCCCCACTTTTTAGGTTTCCTCCGTTGTTCCATGGTTCATTCACTCCTCCAAGAGCAGAACGGCACCATGTGTCACCTATGAGGATATCTACATTAGAATTATTATAACGAACAGCTATATATGTCCATGCATTAAGAGGGACGGCATAAGGGTAGCCATAGGTCGCAGCAGTCTCCACATTATTTGTATTCAAATATACTTGTAAATACCCGCTCTCATTTACACCAATTTCTACAATACCTTTCTTGGAAACAAAACAATTTTGAATTCCATTCTCAGATTGATTTGATAAAAATACTGTAGGCCGGATCCAGCCTGAGATTACAAACTCGTTATTTAAATCCCCAAGGGCACTGTCTAAAATATCTCCGAAACCTATATAATCGAAATCTTCATAAGTAAGACCTCTTGGTGCAATCGAGATTTGAAAATAAGCAGTACCGTCTGAGACACTACAACCGACTGTAGCATCTCCAGAAGAACCTTGAGAGGCTAGAACCTTACTACCAAAACTTCCGCTCACATCGCCCGCGCCAGACGTTCCTGTCTGATATTCATCAACCTCCGACCATCCAGTTCCCGATACGCTGAACTGATACCCATCTCCTCCATCAAAGCTTAACCCATAAAGCAATAAACAATCATCAACGGTAGTGGTAACTGCTGGAATAACATGATTACTACTACTTGATGAAGATTGGGCGAAGTTATAGACATCGATTGGATCTGTATCATCAGCCCCCGTGATCCTAAGATAATATCCCATCCATTCATCTGCCCCTGCGGAAGTTACACTCTCAGTTGATTCTTCCGTTCCATCCGCAGTTCGCCAAAAAGCAGCAATATGGGCATCAGAAACACTATTACCAGAAGTATCTATGAAATTCCAACCGGCTTTATTATCTGAAAAAGCAGTTGCAGACGTATCATCATTCATTACGATGAGTAGTAATAAATCACCTACTTCAACCCCAGAAGGCTTATCTAATGTTAAGGTTGTCGAGCCTGTTGTACTCCCTTTTTCTGTCCACGATTCTATAGCTGGAATACCACTGTCACCAAGATTGCCGTCACCGTCAAATAATAACCCATAGTCTCGTTTTCCTGTAGTCCATGAAGTATTTCCGCGAAGCTGACCTTCCAAATTATGAACTCGATCAAAGGTGCTTGTTCCCGAGTTCTCCTCAAATTCAGCCATAAAATCTAATGAAGAAGGAAGGGGTGATTCAGCATAACTTGCTAATACTTCAAGTAAATCATAGAGGTTGAAAGGCCATTCAATATTGCCGTACTCGTCTTGGATAAAGTAGAACTTATCGGCGGTATTCCATTCAATTCCCGCATACTCAATATGTTCAAGTGGTTTATAGAATTCATTACCTTCATGTTCGATCTTTACTAAGAGATTTTGTTCAATTGAGCCATATATCGTGTGATTAAAGTAAAATCTAGCAGTACTATCAGTGTCTAATGAGGCTACTTCTTGCCATCGATCATTTACTTCAATAAAAAGATCCAAATCTTCGAGCGGGATTGGTTCATTCAAGCTGCTTACAATTTGTCCATCGAAGAGAACATTCCAAGAACCTTCTTGTTTCAACGTGTAGACGGCCCCAAAGTCTACTTCGAGATCAAAATCTTCATTTGGGAGAGCTCTTAACTTATCTTTTACTATTTTAATTTCATACACTTCAGGTTCTGCATATCTTTTGCCAAACCCACTTTGAACATTATACGACGTCGAAATTTCGTAGGTTCCTGGAAGAAGATCAAGTCGATTAAGATGAATTTCCCCAATCAGATCGTATCTAGTTAATGGACCACTAATACGCCTTGAAGCAATTGAGTAAATTTCTTTTATATAATATCCCTCAACTTCGGGCACGTCTATCGGAATTAAATTATATTCCATTCCCGCTGATTCTCCAAGACCCGTAGAGATCTCACATCGAGAAAGGAATGCATCATTAATGGTAAATTCATTGAACTTCTCTAAGGAGTCATAATATTGTAGAGAATTATAATCCACCCATGAACCTTCAATTCTTGAATCTTGTGGAATTTGTGCATACTGAAGTTGTGGACTGTTAAGTCTGATCATAGAGTTTACGGTAAAGATTAAGGGCATCAACACGAGAAAGAAAGCGATCAATAGTGTGTTTCTGAGCATTCTCGCACTATACTTTGGAGGGTTCGAATTATCTCTCACTTTATTTTCTTTTGTAAAAACAGATATACAAACTATAAACAGACCAGCAGCAATATAAAGTGATTGAGGGAAAAAAATAAAGAAAATGCAGAATACAACAGTAAGGATAAATAAGCATCGCCATAAAAGAGCGTATTTATATCTATGATAAAAATTGTGTAGAGAGAAACTCTTAAATCTTGACCAATCTCGTTTCTTAGAGATTCTTTGTCTAATTATTGGTTGTCCTCTGAAAATAATATAACTTGGAATAATCATAGCAGGTATAATACATACCGTAACTATAGAAGGTAATATATGCTGCATGCCTATGATAAAGGGAACCAAAAAAATGGGAGCCAGTATCATATAAAGTTGGCGAGATTGCGATAATTTCATATTAAAAGTAAAAATAAGAAGGAACAAGGCAAAAATTAATACCTGATAAAATGGAACAAAGTAAAGAAAATCATAGAAAAATTTAGTCTCTGAAGAAAATAATTGTAAGAAAAATGGTACTATAAAGATAGCTAATGCGATACTTGATTTTAAAATGCTTCCAATAACCTGCCTAGATTCTACAGGTTCGAATGACTTCTGTTTTTTTGGTCTCTCAAGTTCTCGTGTAGATATTACCTTCTTATGTTCTTCATAGATATTAATATAAGAATCAATTATTTCTTTAATATAATCACGTGCGTGAACAAAAACAAGGAGCTCTGAATTTCTATTTAGTTCACATAGCTCTTTTCTGATTATTTTTGTCTTATCATTATTTAGATAGAAGAATTCTGGGGTATTTTGACCATAATCAATCGCAGTATTGTTATATATGAGATCTAGAATATGAGTACGTGCTTTCTTTCGAATAGGCGAGATAGATTTTATCGTGTCACCATCCCTCACTATGCCTTGTTTATAATCCAACCACTCTCTTTCTACGTTTGTAATGGTTTGTTCTTTAAGATATGAAAACTTTTTAGTGAGTTTATGTTTTTTATTGGATTCTAATAATTCCGAATAATGACAATTTTTAGCATTTATATATTTCTGTTCCATTTCTTGTAAAAAGGAAACTAAACTATTACAAATGTCAGCACTTATACCTATAGAGCACAAGTAGGGAGGATACAATTTTCTATGTTGAGTAAGTTTTAAGAAATTCAATTCTTTCCCCAAGATTGGAGCTAGCATTAAGAGGAAGAATGCATGATGATCAATTTCAGGATATTTGGTAAATAATTTCTTATTATTCACTATAGCAGAAAGAAAATCTTGAGATACTTTGAGCTCATATATTAGTTTTATTAATTTCCATCCTTCTTGTTCATGTGAAGTGAATTCATTTATTTGTGTCTGAATTACTTTATTTATAATTTTGAAACTTCCTTTCTTCTTAGAATATTGCTCCATTTGTTCAATATTATCTGCTATTATTTGCGAAGCGTCAAACAATTTCCTACTTTTTGGACTATTAAAATAGTGAATTCTTGAATTCTTAGCAGGATAATGGAAAGACAGTTGTGGTTCAATACTCAATTCTTGATCATTTGGTTCTACAACATCATCATTATATAATGATAAATAATCTTCAACTTGATACTCCTCAAATTTTTTATATTTCTTCTTATTTTCTTTAAGGAATTCGAGTAACGCGTCTTCTTCTTTTTTAATTGCTTTATAATATTCTTTTGATATATTATCTAATGAGTGACGTGATCTCTGATTAGCTATTTTCTTAAGGAAAAGAAAACCTTCGGGATAATAATTTCTTGTGTTTCTATAATGGAGATAAATAGATAATATCGTCCATAAGACCTTGTGAGGTAGTATATATCTTAAATTATGTTCCTTAACCCAACGCTGGGATCGTTCAATTTCTTTAATTAATTGCTTATACGACCACTCTAAGTCAGAATAACTCTCTACAATTCTTACGAAAAGAAAATCTTCAGGAGTAAGATGTTGGATTTTTTTGTATTTTTCATACTTATAGAAAATCTCTTCAATAATATCTTCGAGTTTCTTTTCACTGGATTCCTTGGAGATACCTTGTTTTTGAACGTGGGAATCATCCTTACCAGTGTAAAAGTTGGTCTTGCCTGTATTTCTGAATATAAGAAAATATCCAACTGTCATTAGAACAGCTAATATAGAAAAGAGGATACCGATGGTGGCAAGATTTATTACCAGATGAGCTGTATACCTTATAAAGAAAACAAGGCTAATACAACCAAGAAGTATTCCACTTCTCACATAGAGCTTAATATTATGAAGATTTCTGATATTTTCGATTCTAATTTTAATTTGGCCAATAAAGGATTTTACTTTTTTACGAAGTGTAACAATTGCAGAAGAATTTGCGATTCTAATGAAAATACTTCCTATCCACACACATCCCTTCTTAATGAGAGAAAACAGAAATTTAAAGAGCTTTGGTATGTATCCAAGGACAGATGAAACAATAATCCCAGCAGCGACAAAAAACCACACTCCTATCTGAACATATATCCACATAAAATTCAAATCCAAGGGAAGAAATGAGGTAATAAAATATGAACCCCAGAGCAATGTCGACACGGATAGAAAGATAATAACCTGCTTTCTTGAAACATCATATTTCATAAAGTATAAAACCAGCTCAGATAATATGAAAAAGAACTGAGCTCCAAAGAAAGTGGCAATGAAGGTCAATTGATTATATGATATATGAGCTATTGAAACGCACAACCACATTATTATGGTAAAAAAGAGGGGAACATGGAAGATACGCTCTTTCTTTCGAAATAGAATAAACTGTCTTAGAGTAATAAAGAGCATTTGCACAACAATAAACAGATCGAGATGATATTCGATGATGAAAAAGGATATTGGAAAGCAAAGATATGCAAGAGCTATAAATAATAGTACTGACAATTCCACAATTACAGAAAATCCTAAGGTCTTACCAAATTTCTTGAGTCTTGATTTTTTACTAGAGGTGTTCTTAGAATCTATAAAGACTAAATCGGGAGCAAATATTTTTGCAAGACATATTTGTTTTTTTACTTTTGAATCGTTTGCTTCAATAAGAGAGTCTTGGGATTCTTGAGGTTCTGCTTGGAATTTTACAGAATCATCTGAAAAGTTTTCTATAGCATTTTCTAAAAACTCATCTTTATCTATTATTGTCTTATGAGAAGAGTCTTTTGGGGATTCTTTATGATGGCATAGATCGATTTTTCTCCAATGAATGTTCTTCTTCATTGTATGTTTTTTATTCTTATTGGAACGATAAATCAACTCATCTAGGAATTCAAGATGACCTTTTGGTAAGGGCTCCTTAGAGAGCTCAAAGAAAAAAATGTCGATAAGTTTCTTTTTTTCATGAGCTTTAACTAAATGTTCTTTTATTCTATATCGTGCTATTCCGTCCTGAAATAATTTGCTATACACCACTTCAGGAGGTTCAGAATCCTGATGGACAGAGCGATTCAATTCTGATGGTTCCTTTCTTTCTGTTTTACTCATTCTTTTACTCACTTTTTTTTGTAAATAAACTACAATAATTTAAATTTCGAAATACTTTCTCATCTAAAATGATAAGATTTATGTAAAAAATATAAATAGACCTGTGAGGATGATACTTGTATTGTCTCATGAGGTTTGCAATCTGTCGTCGCGCGATAGGACGTAGAGAATCAAAATTTACCTTTAATATCTTTCTATATAGTTGATCAGAAGAAGCTGGTCTAGAGTCCAAAAAGGTATTATTAAATTTAGCCAGTTCACGACTAATTTCCGCCCTATTTTTACTTATAGCCATCTTTCTATCCTCACATTAACTTATTTTAAAATAATATTGATATCCATATTTAAAGGAAAATTGACATTCTTATTAAAAAGAAAAAATGCCAAATTCTGCCTTTTTATAGCTTCTACACTCAAAATATAAAAGTGTATGTTCTTGATATCTGAATTCATGACCTATGATTTTGCTTTTCTTGATATTGAAATATTAAAATTATCTAGTATTTATAGTTTTTCGAAATTCTCATGCACTATACAGAAGTGACGAGTTGATAAAAAAAAGATTTGTGTGGTAAGAATTATAGATTTCATTGGAACCATCTCAGGTTTTTGTAAACAGTATATTTTTTTTATGGGTACAAAGATGTCACCGTAACTGGATTTTTTCTTTATAAAGAAATAGATCTATTTTCTGTAACTTTAATAAAATTAAGAATGGTGATGTAAAAGAGCATGATAGTAGAAAACGATATCGATGAGAATAGTAATAATAATGAAGTGTTAGATATTTTTCTTCATAAAAGGTATATTTTTTTAATAAGTATTGCCAAGAGGGAGATGACGGGAGTCTTCAATACCTCAATTGACCTATCCTATGCATGTGATATATCAAAAAGGTATGCATGGACTCTGTTAGGAAGGTTGGAATTAGAGGGATTAGTAGAAAAAGGAAAGAAGATTCGAAGGAATGGAACCCATTACTATAATTATATTCTTACTGAACAAGCTAAACAGTATTTAACTACACTTGCAGAAATCCTTCATAGTTTTTACAATGACGGATAAATGAAGGAGCTCAACGAAGATCAAAAGCTATGAAATATAATATAGATCACTCAGAATACAGAACATTTTTAACACAAAATCGAGAAAATATTGGAATATTTTTACACAAAAACTTAGGAATGATTCTGAAGCAAGACTCATCACATGTGACGAGTCTCAAAGGTTTAGTATCGAAAAGTTGGTAATATTTATATACGTTATCGTAATACTGTTTTCATAAGTAAATCTATAAAAAAAGATTAAAATTCAGGTGATATAAAATAATAAAATTTAGAAAGACTATCACCATAATTATCGTCCTGTGGTGTATGATAGCAGGTCTATTTACTATTATCGGAGTTCACGCAGCACCTCCAGTCAGACCAAGATTTTCATGGCAAGAGATGACGTTCTCTTACTCAACTCAAAAAGTATTTGATAACGAAACGTATGAAGTAGAAAATTCCGGGACTTTCACTGATGTGTATACCCAAGCCGATTATAATTACAGCGAGACTGAGGACTATGTTATAAAGGAGTTGCGTACAGTCTATCTTGAAGCTAATTTTTCTACTTATTTTAAGCATATAATCTCGGGTAATCTAACTGTAGACCTTAACTTAGATGTCTATCGCGTAAATGTTGATTACGGCACTGGAGTAAAGCTTTACTGGTTTGCTGTGAAAAAAGGGATATACAACCAAGAACATTACTTTACATCTATTTCTGGAAATTATACATATTATGAAGAAAGTAAGCGATATATCGAAAGTACCTATTATAATATTAGTTTACCAGGGTGGGAAATAACCGACACGTGGGCAGATACAGATACGGTTTTTGATGAGATTAACATAACTCATTATGAGGAGGACGTGGATGATCCCTATGTTGAGCATGTAATTAGAAATGAAGAATTCTCAATGCCTCTTATTCTCACGGTCCAAATGTATACTACGGAAAATAATGACAAAATAGCGTGGGCAAATCTTTTCAGTGATTTCATCATGTACAAAGATAAAGATAAGAACTTGATCTATAGCGCTGGTAATTCCCACGAGGGTGTTCCTTCTTTATTGGGGAGTACTGAATTTCTAGGTTTAATGAAACCAATTGCGCAAAGTTATTACATGCTTTATGATTGGAAACCATCAGGAGTCATTTTTACTTGGAATGTGTCAAATCCTTACGATATGACAATTGATGATATTGCATCTACAATTGAATTTACTCCGCCTACAGCTACTACTGATACAGAGATATCTTGGGGTATTGACTATCCAAACTTCCCAATAAACGTCGACAGCATGAAGTTGGGGTATTATACCCCCTTGAACGCGACATATCAAGAAACGACTCCAATCAGCTTTTCCTATGACTTCGATTACTCATTGGGAGAGAATCAGGCAGATCTTGATATGACTTGGGAGATTGGTAAGATCACTGATGACACACTATATCAAAAAGTGAAAGACTGCGGACTTGTCATGCCTCAATATAATTATTTCTTAGGTTCCTTTGATCTTGCTGAAGTTGATCAGAAACAATTAAGTGTTCCTACTAAAACTTTTACTTTTGAGTCAAATGATACAATTGTGGCAGAAATTAATATGGAAAACCCAGAGAAGGTAAACTATACGGTCTATGATTATTTTGGAGCTGATACCGAGTTTGAATCCAAAGGCGGGAGCATTCATCCAAACGTGATCGGATATAGTACTAAAACATCGTTCTCAGATGCACCATTGCAAAATCTTTTATATACATTAGATGATTTCGTGGCACTAGACACCACATTTACCGTGGCGGATGATCTATTCCGTATGGAGACTCAGAATTATCCAATATGGGGGGGAGAACGCTTTATTCATGATCCTTCTCTGTCAATCTTTTATGCCCCACAAATAGCACCACCAACTGGAATTCCGGGATATAATATATTTCTCTTCGTAGGAGTAGTGTTTGTAATATCAGTAATTATGGTGAAAAAGCAGAAAAAATCTAAAATCGAGACTAAATAATTTTTTTTCTTTTTTTTTGATAAAGCTTAATTAATAAATAATTTGAATAAAATTACAAAAAACTAGGGTTTGAAATATAAATAAAAAAAAATATAAATAGAAGAAAAAAATATTTTTTTACTTCCTTTTTCGCTTCTTTATATACACTAATGATATAATTGAAATAGTACCTAACAGCAAATACATATGATATCCTGGTATTGCTGGTCCAAGGGAGCCTTGATCAATTTCTTTTATGATTTGTACTTCTGCTTTTCCTATATATCCTCTTGAATCATTTGTATAAAAAATGATGGTTATTGGTCCCTCAGATGCACTATCCCATGCAGTTTCATTAATAAACCCTATTAAACTTGTGAATGTAATATTTGTAATTCCATGATCTATAGTATACCACATTATATCTGCAATTCCTTCATCAACCGATATTTCATAAGAGGGAGCATTTTCAAATGTCTTTGTTACATTAGGTAAAATTATCGAGATCATAGGAGCATCCCACCAAATCGGATAATTATCTTGACCTTGATTTCCGGGTCCTCCGGGAATATCATACACCGAATCTCCAATTCCATCATCATTAGTATCTTTTCCGCTATAATCTGAATAATAATTTCCTATTGATCCATTATCCCAATAGTTAAGTTCGGTTGTAGACTCATATACATTTTCTGTATTATCAAGATAATTTAGATAAAAGAGATTAGATCCATAAGACTCATAAATTCCACGATTGTTACCTACTATAGTATTTCTTGTGATATTATTATAACCTGCACCTGTTATCACATTCGATGTTGAAATTCCAACATCACAATCTCTTATATCGTTTAAAGTTATTTCATTATATTCATTAGCAATAGAGATTCCGAACCATACATTATAGATTGTGTTGTTAAAAACCTTATTATAAGTCACTCCTCCTCTATTGAGAGATATTCCATTCCTATTAGGCTGATTATATATTTCATTATTAAAGACATTGGTATGATTGCTTCTTTGGAGTTCAATTCCAGGTTGTCCATTACCGAAGGCTGTATTTCCATAAATTTCATCTAGTGTGTCCTCTACTGTAAATATGCCAAACTCAGCGTTATGGCTGACTAAATTATTTGAAATTATGGTACTTTGACTTGAATCTGCACGAATACCATTTCCGTTGTTATATGAGCAGTTATTATTTGTTACTTCCCCATTTTCCACAATTGATAAGTGAATCCCCGCCCAGTGGTAATTGCTATTAATAAGTGTACAATTTCTAATAATAAAGGGCACATCCGAGTTCATAATAGTAATGCAACTGTCAGCATCTAATCCATCAATAGTAACATTTTCTATGAAGTAAAACCCATTTTTAAAATAACACCAATCATTCGCAGTGGCAGCAGCCCAATCCCCATTCCCATCTATAAGTATCGGAGTCCCTGTTAGATTATAATATCCGGCATATCTAATCTCTTTCTCTATAGGGAAATCTCCATCCTTTTCAATGCTGGATTCATAAGGAGAAGTATACCAACATCCTACAAACATGGTAAAGAGAAGGAAGAACAAAATTGAAAGTGCAGCTTTTTCTTTTAAATTATTGATAATAATCACCCATTTTTTGTCTATTATTAGTTTTTGTATAGATTATATGTCTATAATTCGTATAAGATTAAGTGAGATATAAATATTTTAGTCTATTTTCCTACGTGGATTTTTCCTTTAAATATGATTCATTAGGTATGAGAATTGCATTTTATAGAGCTTGTTTAAATTGGTTAGATCAATTAATGTCTTTACTTTATTTTTTAGAAATCATTACTCATAAAGTTCTAAAAAGTACTTTAATCGTTCGGTTAAGGATTTTAATATATTCAGTAAAAATTCCGAACGAATTTTGGGAATAATTTTTCCTCCTTGAATAAGAAAATACCCTTTTGACCATCTATGACCTCAATGACAAGACTTATTTTATCGTGATCTTTCCAATTTAACGCATCTGCGATAGAAATTGGAATATTTAACGTTCCAGAACCTTGCCCTTTATATTTTCGATATTTTATAGTCTTTCCATTCATGATTTTAACCTTATCCCATAAGATTAGCTCTTCAAATCAATCCAAAATCAATTTTTTTGGAGATCCTTAAACTTCCTTGTAGATAAACGAATTCTTAAAATAGTAAGTTCAAAAAGGCCTAAATCTTATAAATTAATAGTATCAAGAGAAATTGATATTAAAGATATTCTTCCTGAATAAGATTATTTTTTATACGAACTTTAGTATTATTAGGTGGGATATATTCAGGAGAATACTTACACTTTTTCAACTTAGGATTCCTGAATTTCGGAACACCTTTTATAATATCATGCTCACAAATAACTGCATATATTGGAGTCTTGCATTGTATGCACTTGGCAATGGTATCACATTTATAACACTCCATAACGAAAAGATGTGCTAGAGAACATGATCCACAATTATCATTTTCGTATTTCTCTTCTAAGCCATAATCCGTCTTTTTTTTGTTATTCATTGAAGTTATTTTATTTTGTGATTTCTTGAATTTATTCCCTGCTTCCTTATATTTATTGATGTTATGCTCTCGAATAGATTTGCTTAAGGATTCAATTTTATCTACCTTTTTCTCGGTAGTATCTAAGGAGATCTCATTCTTTTTTACTTTTTCTACTAGTTGTTGGGCTTCAGGATCATTTATTCCTGCTTTTATAATTTTTTCGGCTTTTATAAATTCTTGTGCATCTGTTGTTGAGGGGTTTCTAACATCGTGAGATTCATCATTAATTAGCAGATTCTTCTCAGGAATCTTCTCTGAAGTAGTAGTAGGAACTTCAAGAACGTCTTTTAATTTATCCCTTATTATCTTTTTATTCTCAATCTGCCTTAATTTCTGTAATAACTGCTTCTGTGTTATTCTTTCATCTTTTATTGCTTTGATTGTTTTAGAATTAAACTTATTATTAAGTATGGCTTCCCCTATTTGAGTTTTATTGTATAAGGCGCTTTTTTTCAGTCCCAAGATGGAACAATACGTATCACTAAAAGAAGGAGAATTATTGATCATATTTCCACCCGATGGAAATATGGTTTTGTGATCTTGCTTATACTTTGAAGACCGGTCATATTTTCCTCTCTTTGTCTTCGGGTATTCTTTCTCATGTAATCGTTTAAGTCTTGCAACTCCTATGTAGACTTGATAATCGGTAAAATCTTTTCTTAAAAAATTTTCTTCCAATTCCAATTCTAAGGCTTCCATCTCAGTAAGATGATCTATAATAGTAGGAATCGTCTCCCAACCAAGATCTGTAGCGGCAGAAAAACGCCGAAAACCTTCAACTAATACACAATTACTGTTTAAAGAAATGGGGTTTCTTAAACCGAATTTAGCCATCGATTCTCTTAGAGCTATATATTTTAGGTCATTCTTATAATCACCAAACTCCTGTCTAACCCTCGCTTGCGGATTTACCTTAACGTGTGCAAGCGGAAACTCTTGAACAGTTAATTCTCTTTTAGGTGATGGAGGATGCTTATTGTTTTCTTTTATCATTATAAACCTCCCCTTAGGTAATAAAAAATGCACTCTCGAAGTAAGGTTATGATTGAATCAACTGGCATATTTGTTGGTTTTGTCATTTTGCTAAATACCTCTCTTTAAAAAGTAAGGTTTTAACCCCTAACCCTAGAAGAATTGTACAAATTTGTACTCCTATACACATGTGGAAAAATTTGATGTTTAAAAAAGATACTGTTCTGAAGTCTTGTACGTTTTGATCGCTACAAAATTGAATTTTCATATTCATACTAATCCCTGTTATTTAATCATTCTGCTAAGATAATTTTTTAATTGCATTATGAAATCATTAAAGTCGGCACTTGAAATATGAGAGACTGATAGTAATTGTGATTTACTGATTTTGTGGTCATTAAGTCGCAAATATGTATAGATAATAAGAGGAATGAGAAGTCGTGGATCTCGATATTTCGTGGTTCTTCGAAGTTTTTCGCTAATCATTGCATATTTTTCTAAAATGATCTTCTTAAAGTCCTCGAAAGCGAATAGATTTAGACCAATGATTATTTTCGATATTTCACTTTTTGCAATGTGCATTGAATCTGTTTTTCTATGTACCATTATTTTTTGTCGATGTAAATTATTTATTCTATTATTTTTTAGAGCAGATATTGAAGATCTCACTCTTTAAAATTATTGTCATATTTTACTACATGCAAGAAATAATAAGAAAATCAAGAAATATAAACTTTGATAAATTATCCAACCATTATGGAACTTAATACTGAAAAAACGCTGTCTCTGATTATTTAATTGAAGGCTATCTCTTTTAATTTTCAAAATGATTCGATAGTTCTTCTTATTTTGCTATATAAGTAGCAAAATCCGAAATGGATAAAGAGCTTAAAAAGACTGAAAATGTTAAAATCCTAAACCTTTTAGAAGAAAATATTCGATTTTGAATATTAAATACAATTAAAAAATAGTAAAAAATAAGGAAATATCATTTTTTAAAAGTTATCCAACCAACATAGGTATCTCTAATCAAGAGCGATCTCTTTTAATTTCTTCTTTAGGCTTTTAGAGGCCTTCAGCTTATCAAGTTTTGAAATCGTGTCAATCGCATCTCCAACGTGTCGTCTGATAGCTTCCATGATAAATTCATGATGTGTTCTATATCCTAAATCAGGGATAAAAATAAGGATAGTATCGATTAACAATTCTGGCACCTGCACATTCTTATATTTTGTTTGTTTTTTTTCAGTCAGTTGGATTCACCATAATCTTTCATTTTTATCAAATCTTTATTTTTCGTGTCACCTTAAATTCTATAATTTTTATACCATCGAACTAAAAATATCAGATATTCATTTACCAAACAGTTCTGATTATGTAATATAATCTCGTTAAACTTTTGAGCAGCAAATAGCTTATCAATGAGTTTATTATTTCGAAATAGCGCATCACCTGTCATTTTTGCTGAATGTGGATGTATCGAATAGAACGCTTCTGTTAAGGACTCGTATTTGGACTCTGATTTTTGAATGTTGATAATAGGAAATGTCGTAATGAAACTGAACTTAGAGATGTCTTCACCTTGAACTTGCAGGTATTGATACATATTTAAAAGTTCAACTCGTTCATGTTCGCTAAAGGCAAAAAACGAGAGATCTCTTGCAATCCCTAGTAATGTGAAAATTAAATTATAGAGATCTGTTTTGTGAGAAGAGTCTTCAATATAATATGTTAGGATGGTATCATGAATTAAAATTCCGCAGCAAAATACAGGTGATCCCTCGAAATCTAAAATAGCGATTTTATACATATCAGGACTTTTATTAATTGCACCTTTTTTTTTTACAAGTTTAATAAAGTCGGGTCTTTTTACGAGCTCCAATTCCTTTATTATTGAAGCAAAATCATAATTACTATTAATCCTATTAGCGATATTCCATTTTTGCATCTCATTTATCTCCATATTTCAACTACCTTGGATTGCTCACCTAAACTGTAGAATTCACGGATAAATTTTATGGAAGAAAAATAGAGTTTGCTAATGAAATGAATAGTCCTAATCAATCGTCCTTCATTTCCTTCAGAAGCTGGATCGTGAGTAAGCTCGCTTAAATAATATCGTACAAGATGAATTAACGAAGTGGAGTCATTGTAAAATTCATTCACACAATCAATTTGTTCTTTTGTAAGATCTTCATTATCCCCTAAAATCACTTGACTTGAAATGGTATACACCGCAATATTAAATATTTCTTGAGCTTGAGAGAGAAAGTTATGGAATTGAACTTCATTTTGAAATAGTTCAATTAGACTCTCTTCATTCTCTCTCAAAAATACTTCGGATTTTAGATTAAAGAAAAATTCAATATAATAATAGGTATTTAACCAGTGTTTAAAGAGAGGAAAGCTTATCTTCTTATGTTCTAAATGTAATTTTACTAAGTTAAGCAGCTGATCCTTATTTTCTACCCTCAATCTGGAGGCCATATTCCTAATAAAATTAATAAAATCTTTTAGCACCTTACCATCATACGATTCTACTAGGTCATGGATATAAGCATAAAAACTCCTTAGTTCAAAAAATCGATACCAGAAGCTAAAACTTTTTGGCGAACGCATTATAGAATAAATGGTTCCGAATCTGAGTAATGTGGCAAAAGCAGGAAGCAGTTTATCAGGGCGTAAAAGATTTTTAATATGATCTCTGGTAATAGTGGCTGGTTTTTGTAAAAATAGTTCAATACCATCCTTGTTAAACTTATCAATAACATTTTCGAGCTTCGCATCTTCACGTACTTTCTCATAGTCCAGATATTCTTCACAGACTTTATTTGTTCTCATATCTGAAATCGGAATGGATACCAATTTTGAAGAAGGGTGTGGGCTGCATAGGCGAAATACTCCCCTACTCATGGAAGAGCAATCAAGAAGTATTGCTAAACGATTTTTCGCATCCACAGATAACCGAAATAACTGATAAGGATATACTATTCGTAATTTTCTGATAATTTCAGTAGGTATGATGATCCCTTCCCTATATACTGTATATAGCAATAATGACTGAAGAAGAGATTTAGCAAACTTAAACTTGTCATTTAAGCTGCTAGTTTTCTCTTTCTTCAGCGTTTTCATGCCGGGGAGAAGGGAGAACCGATAAAGTTCTGAAAAATTTACATACTGCTCCACATCCTGGACAACTTTTGGATTTTCTAATTTCGCAAGTAAGTGGAGACCTTTCGCGCCTGAAAATGAGACTTTAAATGGAGGTAGTCCAAATCGAGAAGCGGTTCTCATAATGGATTTCGCAATATTTAATGTGAGCGTCCATACTGTCTGGTGGGGGAATAAGTTATAAAATAATGGGGGAACGTCAATATCAATTAAAAAGTATAGAAGATCGTCATTTACACTCTTTACTGAACAGTATATTCCTACAATTCTATTTTCTTTTATGATTTTTTGATACTCTTTATGAGGAGTTAGCTTAGTTATTAATTGATGGAATTTCATTGATGAGCCATTAGTCGATACGGCTCTTCGCTTCTGAGGATATATTTCGTCTTTAACAATATCAAGGGTGATCTCTGCTTGATTTTCGAATCCTTCAGGAAACATGAACGTTTTTAACACCTCAAAGTATCTTTCATGTCCTAAGAATTCATTAGTTCTTTCAAGGTCTTTATGAGAAAGAAAATTCCCAATCTCTTGTACAGGTCTTTTATTCACTTCAAAAGTGGTGATTTTTCCAAATTTAGAAGTGCCTCTGATTTCTCCTTCTATGTTCAGAAGAATCTGTTTTGAAAATGAAAAATCATCGACATTCCACCATTTTAGTAATGCAACTACATCTTTTAAGTCTAATTTGTTTAGGTTAAAGATTAACTCTACATTATCAATTCGAACAGATCGCTTCCCTTTCATTTTCTCAAAAGCCTCAAAGCGTTTAATAGAAAGTGAATTTTTTAAGGAGCTGTATTGATTGAGAGTATAATCTAATGTGTTAGTGAGAATAGTGATATTACTCTTGACCTTTGCTTTAACCATGTCCACGATAGCTTCGAATTCATGGCTTTTGAAGATTCCTTGCTGATAAAATTGGTCCAAAAGATTATAGTCAGGAGTCTGAATTTGAATAGTAACTCTAAGTCTATACAATTTATTCCAGTAATAAGGGTGATCCTCATCCTGTAGTAGTTCCTTTAATTTATTGAACGTTGCATATAAATCAAATTTTTGCAGCATTAGATCGTCTGTAATGTATTTTATCTTTTCCTTATAATATATGCTCATCTTACGCGGTCACCTCGGTTTTCAATCTATTGAGTATTTGGTCTCGTAAAAATTGGTGGAGATCTTTCTGGAAATCATTGTCCACTAACTCATTTACAGACTTTATCAGTAGAAGTAGTTTGCACAGAAGTGAAATTCCGAAGCTCTTTAAATTAAAGTCCATAGTACTTGGTTTATTTTCCAAAAGCTCTTGTATCTCAGAGTCTTTAAATTGAGTCTTAAACTTTTCATATGAATCAATGAAATGCTTAATATCTTCAACATTCACTTTTGGTTCATTTAAGACGGATTTAGCGTTTACTTTATTTGGTAAATTCTTGTTTTTATTGTGAGGTATGTGATTTGAACCTGAAGGTTTTTTAGTTCTTTTGAGTAAATTCTCAATAATCACTGGGTCTGATTCGATATGTTTAAACGCTTCCGTTTTTCCAATATGTACCTCCAATCGAGGATTATCTCTCAGAAAGAACGTTATTGAATGGATGGAGAACTCACATTCCTCTGGTTTAAGAAGACCATCAAAATTAAAGGAAATAACTATATAATTCCTAACGAAAATAATATCTTTTTTCTCAATCTTGATTGTTTCTTTCACTCTACTTGCAGGATTATCTATCAATCCTATACTATAACAAAAAAATACATGTTGGACAAGCTCAGGAGAGATTTTTTCGACCTCTGCCTTTTCTGTCTTGACACAACAAACTTTTATATTACTATCTAAATATATTATCTTTTTTACAATCATTTTCCAATGTACTCGGCAATAGTTATAAAACTATTAGGATAGTCCGATCATGATTATTTAAAGTGCGAGAATTTTCTTGGTAAGAATGAGAAACTGTTATAGAACAAGAATAGAACTTGTCATAAAGCGATTTCTATAAAAACCAAAAAACAAGAGAAAAAAAGAGAAGGGGGATTTTTGTTTAAGAAAAAACAGATGGCTTGCCGAGCACAACTGGAAGTCTTTAAAAAAAGCTTCTAATCCCCCAAGGTAGTATTACGCAAATCTGCTATTTACGTAAAAAGGATGGGTAGAATTTCGGTATTGAGTTTGACTCTTTTCTGAGGTTTTTAAGATCAGCTCCACTTTCATGAATTCAAAATCCACTTTCAATACTATATGTATACACTATGAGTATTTAAAGTACGAAAGTTTGAGAGATTAGAAATTTTTAATAAATGCATGAGCGGGGTAGAGATTATTTTATTTTACAAAGAAGTTATATCCATAACTCTTATCTACTTCAAGATTTATATTTTTCCAATTTCTTTTTTAAATTATCCATATCCTTTATATATTCTTTACTTTTCTCTTCATATCGGTATATTGCTTCCACGAGAAATTCTAAATTTTTCCTAATAATAATAGCATTTTCTATACATATCTCATCTGATTCTACATGGATTCCTATACTCAAAGCTTCATGTAAAGTTCTTAGAGGATTATATCTATCTTGAATCAATATTGGAGGAATCAAATCTTTTACAATTTCAATTTTTTCAGCTGCATTTTTTGTTTTTTTAGCTTTAGTTAAGGCTTCCTCATATTTTTCTTTTTCAATATCCGGAAGTAGATTGGAAATCTTATCTAATAAATCATCGATAATTCCTTCTATAATTCGTCTATAATAGGCATGTGCTCCAATACCAAATCCAAAATTCTCTGAAATTCTTCCTTTTTTAAAATAATCTTCATATTCTTTTCCTATAACTTTTTTTATATACTCAGGAATAGAGATATCCAATGGAGGAAATTGACCAATCTTTTGAATGTATTCAAAATTCTCGTCAACTCTTATAAAAAAAAATCTCATAAATTCTTTGCAGGATGCACAAAGATAATCCAGTGTAATATATTTGTTCATGTTAGAACGAGCCTCAGATTCTCTTAGCAACTTTGGATGTATATGAATAAAACTATCATCATATTCATTCGTCATATTGAAAGTCCTATTACCATCACAAACATTGCAAAACATGTTAATATTTACTTGATCAAATTGTAGAATAAATTCTGGAACGTTAAATGGGAATTTAGTATAGAGGGGTTGTTTTTCAAGAAATTTTATATCTGGCATTTTAATCTTTTAAGAAAAAATTAATTATTGAATTAACAATTAATTAATAAATATTTAAAATTTTCATTCTAACCCATTAATAGAAAAGATAAATTTGTTTACCTAGAAATTCCGCAAGAATTAGATATATTACAATTTGCAGAATAACTTCTATAAGAAGAAAGAAAATATTTCCCTTACGAATTAATTATTGATATAAAAGCAGTAATTTAAAGTACGAAAGTTTGAGAGATTAGAAATTTTTATAATTGAATTCTCATATAACTTCTTGGTGAAAACAATTTGAAATTTTTGATAGAGATCTAGCACTCTGCTCAGTTTAGAAAAGAACAGGATTTTTAATCATCATGTAAATTATATCCGTTTGGTTCAAGTGAATTATATTTTTTGATAGAGATCTAGCACTCTGCTCAGTTTAGAAAAGAACAGGATTTTTAATCATCATGTAAATTATATCCGTTTGGTTCAAGTGAATTATATTTTTTGATATATTCTTTCTGTTTTCTATCCAGCTCTTCTTGGTTTGATGCAGTGTCCAAAATTTCAAACTCAAAGTTTTCTAATCCATACTTTTCAATATCCTTGATTAACTGCTCTGGGAGGTCCTTTTTTATTTTCTCATATATCTCTTTTTTCATAATTTTTACTCTTTTTACGATGTTTATATGAATATTAAACCAAGATTATTTAAAGAAAAATTTGATAGATTAGAAATTCTTAAATTAGAAAGAGTATAAATTATAAATGACATAATTCCTATGCACATGTGAAAATCATGGAGAATAATAAAGATAAAGCAGAAGATTTTTATCTCCTAAGTTTAAATACAAAAGTGTCTAATTATTGGTTAATTACTTAAAAATAAATCTTATACGATCTCTCTGTTTTTAGCAAAACAAACTCTACAGTAGAGTTGATCTTTATTTATCTTAGTACCACAATTCCAGCATACGTCTGTATTTAGTGCCTGCTGGATTGGAAAAGTGAAATCTGTCTTAACCGCGAGTCCCCTATATACTGTTACAAGAGTCTCAGGAAACCCCCAACATTTGTAATCAAAATTTATTATTGCATCCGCTCCCA